>Ga0194127_10006442_pt1 | contig 13332 bp, 10 predicted proteins | sample TA2KigC100mmetaG_FD_148624 | JGI IMG/M metagenome (GOLD analysis project Ga0194127, IMG submission 148624) | Freshwater microbial communities from Lake Tanganyika, Tanzania - TA2015036 Kigoma Deep Cast 100m | ecosystem: Environmental > Aquatic > Freshwater > Lake | place: Tanzania: Lake...
GATAATTGCTGGCTTAGCTGTTTTATTTGTAAGGGACGTTGACGAGAAGAAATAATTTTTTAATTTCAATTGTAAGTTCTCGGTGATTCAATTTTTATATTAACCAAAAAGTTTATTTTAATAATAACATCTTCTTAGTAGAAAAATATTCACCAGCTTTTAATGTTTAGAAATAAACTCCACTTGATAAATTTTTAGGATTCCATTCAATAGAATAGCTGCCGTGTGGTTTAATTTCATTTACGAGAATTTCAACTTCTCTTCCAAGCAGATCATAAACTTTTAAAATCACATGTGTTTCGTCATTTCAAGGAGACGATGTCGACGAGAAATCTTGAAGATTCCTCGCTCGATCAATCGAACTCGGAATGACATATTGAATTGATGTACTCGGATTAAATGGATTTGGATAATTTTGAGCCAAATAAAAAGAATACAATGGAAATTTTTCATAAACACTTGTCATTTTATTACCCTTGAATATATGTTTATTATCTTGTCTTGCATATAATTCTCCTTTATTATTATAACATATTTGCTGAAAATTCCCATGCAGAACAATGCCCCCTATTTCAATCGGAATTGCTGTCCAGCTATCTCCAAAGTCAGTTGAAAAGTAAGGATATCTGCTAAAGCAACCATAAATTAAATTACTATTAAAAATTATTATATCTGTTAAAATTGGTAAACCATAATCACCAGAAGCAGTTTTTTAAAGGGATACCCACCATTTTCCGTAATTATCCGATCTAAAAAAATCTTGGTTACACCCCGCAAGCATTCTACCACTTAGCGAAATACCAATTGACATAAATTGAAGTGAAAGAACCAAACCTAAACTCTTATTAATCCATGTTTCTCCATTATCTTCGGCCTTATAAATGCCACCTTGTATACCAGCCCATATATCGCCATTATTATGCAATGCGAAGCAAACAACCGCTCTTGAAAATCCGGAGACTTTATACCAGCTTTTTCCGTGATCAGTTGATTTAATTATTCCATTATTAATTCCGAAAATAATTGATCCATTCGATGTTTCAGCAATACAATTAATTCTTTGCGAAGTAAATATAAAATCATTTATTTGTTCCCATTTTTTTCCACCATCATAAGAAATGTAAGGATGTGTTCAATCATCCGTTCCAGCATAAAAAACATTGTGGCTATCTAAATATAATGCTAAAATTTTTGTATTTGCTAGTATGGTATAATTTGAATCAGAATCTAGCTCTGTCCATTCATATTTAGTTTTATTTAATTTCCAAACTCCGCCCCAGCAACTTATATAAAGTTCATCTTTCGGTTTATTTTAATAAAGGCATGTTGGTATTCCACCTGGAGATGGTAACTAAATCCAATTCCATTGGCATTGTGATTCAATTGAAAAAATAAAATAGAATAAAAATGCAATAAACATTTTCGTTTTCATTTTAAATACTCCGATGAAGTTTATAAACTTGCATTTCTCACTAATTTAAAAAATTAATAAAATATTGTGTAATAAGGATAACTACTAAAATCAGATTTATTTTGAACAGCCATTATATTTTTCACTCGATGTGATATTTTTAAAAAGTATTAAGTATAAGAGGAAACAGTGAACAATAATTTTTTGATACAAGAAAAGAATTCAATTGTAAGTTTGTTGAATTATATTAAATTAAACTGGTAACAATGTAAAAAAAATAGTCAATTCAAATTGTCTAATAAAAACAAACTATTGATTTAACATCATTAAATTTAGATTAGAGTCAGACTTGAATAATAAATTAGAAATATAAACTTATAGCAAAGTGTGAATAAAATAATACTCAGAAATTTATTTGGAATGTTTCATATTATTGATTTTTGTTAACTAATATTTGTAGTACAAAATCATGCAAGAATTTTTGTTTTGAATCTTTTAAATCAAGAAGAAGAACTTTGATAAATCTTTCTTTCTCTTTTACATTTTCATAATATGTAACTGTCTTTACCTTATAATCATCAATTTGCAAATAGTTTTCAGTTTTTGACTTCCAATTAGTACCTAAACATTTAGAAACCTGATCAGATATTTGTTTAAAATTTTGTTCTGCTTCACTTTTATTATCAGTTTCTAAAAAAAGTGCAGAATAAGAGCCATCAGATTCTTCAATAAATGCATCCTTTGCCCCATTTAATTTTACAAATGGTTGTTGGGAATCGTATGGATTCTCAAATAGAAGGAAATATGCCTTTGCATGTGCAATAATAAAATTTAAGGTTTTACAAAAATCTGATTCTTTTGGAAGTGTCAAAGAGTTAGAAGAGGCGAACGCATATTGAAAAGTATATTCCCCATAAGCTTCCTTGTCGCCAACAATATATAATATCCATTCTCCTTCTTCAGGAACAGTAGTTACAATTGAAGCAATGTTTTGATTTTCTGGAATACTCTGTTTATAAATATTTCCTTTAGGAGAAACAAAAACTATTCTTGGAGAAAATTTTTCAGAATAAACAACAAAATTTACAGCTTCGCCTTTGTAAAGCGGAATTTGATATCCATCGTATCTTCCAAAATCTTGCTTGTATTTATCACTTTGAGAAAGTGTTCCTTTAGTTTCATTAAATTCAACTTCAAATTGGCTGTACAATTTTTCACTCGATGCAATTATTAATACCACCACACAAAATATTTTGACCACTTTCATCCTAATGTCCTTTTGTATTTTTCTCTATACCATTTTTAACAGCTGATGAATCTTTTACCATCAACCATAGAAAAGCTGAAATCATTAAAGTTGATCCGCTGATAATAAAGATTAGATTTTTATCTGCACTGTTTTGAATGAATGTACCAAGAACGAGACTAACGAATAGTTGAGGCAGAACAACCGATAGATTAAAGATCCCCATAAACAAACCCATCTTTTGCTTATTCACTTTTTCAGACATTATTGCAAAAGGCAAACTAACAATTGCAGCCCATCCAATTCCACAGACTGCCATCAAAGCATAAACAACAAAGGGAGAAGTTCCGAATAAAACAATTCCGAAGTAACCAAGTGACATAATTGCTACTGAAGTTAAATGTGTTTTTACTCTTCCAACTTTTTCTGTAATTGGCTCTAATACAAATGCCGGCAGTAAAGCTCCAACAGCATTTAGTACTAAAAATGATATTGCTAAAATTTGTCCCGTCTCATCACTGGGGACCGGATTAAATTTTTGTTCTACAAATCCGATCATATAAACAAACATTGTTTGAACACCAATCCAAGAGAATGAATGAGCAAAAAGTAATTTTAAATATTGGCTCCAATCAGTTTTCGATGAATTATCAATTAAAGATTCTTGAGAAATATTTAATTCCTTCGTTTCTTTTATAAAGAACATCGGTACTATTGAAAAAATTAAAACTAGGAAAACACCAAAGTAGATTAAAAAATAATTTCCAAAAATAGCTCCAATTGCATAAGCTAAAACTCCGAACGTTCCAGAGATAGTTTGCATCCAAGTGTAGCCTTTCGTTCGCGGTACTCCTTCTGGCGTTACATCTGCAATTATGGAACGTGTTGGATTAAAACTAATATTTATCGCTAGGTCTAAAGTTAGTGCAACAATTACTGCTGTGACAATTATGTTTGTCATACCAAAAAAATTACTGATCGAACCTATATTTGGAAGAGCTAACAACATCAAAGCAGCGAGAGTCCCTCCAATTAAAATAAATGGTTTTCTTCTCCCTCCCCAAAACCAAACATTATCACTGATTAAACCAACAATTGGCTGCCCAATAATTCCAGCTAATGGTCCGGCAGCCCACACAAAACCAATTTCGTGTAGATCTAATCCATATTTTGTTCTCATCAGCCAACTTAGTGCTGCAATTTGAATCGATAGTGCAAAACCCATCGCAGTAGATGGAAGGCTTAGGATTGAATAAAAAGTATTTGAAAGTTTTTTCTGCATTTCTAACATATAAACCTCAATAAATCTAAATTGATGAATTATTTATAACATTATTTTTTGCAATAAAGTCTCATATCCAAATGTATAAATTTCTTTGAATCCACGAATGTTTGGAACTTTTAATTTGGGAATTCCATAACGATAACCGTAAATAGGTCTGAATACGAATAGTTCTTTAATAATTGGTTTAAAATTATTGAGCATGCAAAGTAATTCAAATTGTTCAATACTCATTCCAGTTTTGTAATGCAATTTTATTTCATCAACGTACTCTTGTTTTTCATTTAGTGAGCGGGAAATAACTTTCAATAATGGAGTCGGTAATAAGTGAAGGTACGGAACAACTTTCAAAAAACTTTGAGCAATTTGCTGATGCCCGGCAAAAGGGGAATATTTTGGCGGAAAGCTAACAAATAAATAACCGTTTTCCTTCAAAAGTGAGTTTAAATTTTTAAAAGCTGAATATTTATTTTCAATATGTTCTATCACTTCTCTCATGATAACAACATCATACTGATCAGGTATATTTACTGTTAAATTCGAATCGGAAATATCACCATGAATAATATCGATAGAAGAATTCTTGGTTTTCGCAATTCTAATTCTTTCTTCACTAATTTCTATACCGGTACAATTAATACCAATCTCTTGTAAAGCATCAAGCAAACCGCCTTCGGCACAACCAACCTCCAAAACATTTAACTGGTGAAAGTTTGAGATCTGTTTTTGTAGGTATGGAAGTAAATATTTTGTTGTATATTCTTTCTGTTCGTAAAAATGTTTTTCTGCCATAATTGATTTTATAAATAAAAGTGCTCAAAAATAGTAATTGACTTGTTACAAAAAAAATAAATTAAAATTAAATTGAAATCTGGCTAAATCTTGCATTTATTAAGCATTAAAAATAAATTTTGACTGCTTTTTTTTAATAATGAACAATTCAGAAGAAAAAAACATAACTGTTAACAGAAAAGCTCAGCATGAATATTTCATTCATCAAAAGTATGAAGGTGGAATTGTTCTTGTAGGAAGTGAAGTAAAAGCATTACGTCAAAACAAAGCAAATTTAGTTGATAGTTATGCGATTGTTGCCAAAGGTGAGGTTTGGTTAATTAATGCTAATATTTCGGTATATGATCAAGCAAGCATAAATAATCACGACCCATTAAGACAAAGAAAATTACTTTTTAATAAAAGTGAGATTAGAAAACTAAATAAAGCAGTATCAGAAAAAGGATTTACTTTAATTCCATTAAGACTATATTTCAAAGGTGGAAAAGTAAAAGTAGAATTAGCTATTGTTAGCGGCAAAAAAAAGTATGATAAGAGAGATGATATTGCTAAGCGAGAGATTGATCGCGAATTACAACGAAGGTTCAAATAAGGAGAACTAATTGACTAATAAAAAGCTCTTCCCTTCCGTGAATGAGCAAATAGATCTTATAAAACGTGGAGCTTCTGAAATAATTCCCGAACAAGAATTAGTAGAGAAACTCGAAAAATCTTTCAATGAAAACAAACCTCTAAAAATTAAACTTGGATGTGATCCAACTAGACCAGACTTACATCTCGGTCATTCTGTTGTACTCAGAAAATTAGCACAATTCCAGCAGCTTGGGCATGATGCAATTTTAATTGTCGGAGATTTTACTGGAATGATTGGTGATCCTTCAGGTAGAAACAGTTCTCGCCCTCCGCTTTCATTTGAAGAAGCAAGAGAAAATGGGAAATCATACTTCGATCAAGCAACAAAAATTTTGGACAAGAACAAAACAAGAATTGTATATAATTCAGAATGGCTTGGTAAAATGACATTTGCCGATGTTATTAAACTTTCGTCTAAATATACCATTGCGCGAATGCTTGAAAGGGATGACTTCACAAATAGATACAAAAATGGAATTCCCATAAGTATGCACGAAGTTTTATATCCTCTTGCACAAGCTATGGATTCAGTTGCAATAGAAAGCGATGTAGAACTTGGTGGAACTGATCAAAAGTTTAATTTGTTAGTTGGTCGTGATATTCAAAGGGAATTTGGAATTGCTCCTCAAGTTATTCTAACCATGCCGCTGCTCCCAGGTACTGATGGAGTTGAAAAAATGAGCAAGTCTTTAGATAATTACATCGGAATTAACGAAACTCCGAAAGATATTTATGGTAAAACTCTTTCAATTCCAGATCTGCTTATTTATCCTTATTTTGAATTGACATCAAATGTTTCTAATGAAGAATTGAACTTAATTAAGCAAAAGCTTTCAAATAAAGAAGTTAACCCAAGAGATATTAAACGATCATTAGCTAGAAAATTAGTTACAATGTACTATTCTGATTTTGATGCATTAAAAGCGGAGCAAGAATTTGACAACATTTTTGTAAGAAAAGGATTACCTGATGAAATTAGTGAATGGAGACCACAAACGGGTGTTACTGAAATTGATTTATTAGATTTAATTGTAAATGTCGGTTTTGCACCGACAAAAAGTGAGGCTCGCCGGCTGGTTAATCAAGGCGGCGTTTCAATAGATGGCAATAAAATAGATGATATCAAGTACGTCGTAAAACTACAAGATGAAATAATTTTAAAAGTTGGCAAAAGAAATTTTGTTAAAATTAGATGTAACTAACATAGGAGGATAGAAGAAATTGTTCGTACCAACAAAAATATTTTTTACAAAAGGCGTTGGAAAACATAAAGAATATCTTGCATCATTCGAATTAGCGCTTCGAAATGCTGGAATAGAAATATGTAATCTTGTTTCAGTCAGCAGTATTTTTCCAGTTGGTGCAAAAATTATAACAAAATCTCAGGGACTTAAACTTTTACAGCCTGGACAAATAACACATTGTGTGATGGCAAGAAATTCTACTAATGAACCTAATAGATTAATTGCATCTTCATTAGGTGTTGCAATACCAGCTGATAAAAAAATGTACGGATATCTTTCTGAACATCATCCTTTTGGTGAAACAGAAAAGATCGCTGGCGATTATGCTGAAGATTTAGCAGCAACAATGCTTGCAACGACACTAGGAGTGGAATTTGATGCCGAAAGAGCTTGGAACGAACGTGAGCAAGTTTATAAAATGTCTGGTAAAATTGTTAGATCATTTAATATCACTCAATCAGCTCAAGGAAATAAAAACGGATTATGGACGACTGTTATTTCAGTAGCCATTCTACTCCCCTAAACTTATGGACAATCACTTAATTTTTTGGATAATTTTTTCTGTAGTTGTATCAGTGATGTTTTACATAGATTTATATGTTACTGATCATCGTCATGGAAAAATAAGTATCAAATCAAGTTTAATTTGGAGTGCTATTTGGATAGCGACAGCTTTGCTATTTAACCTCTTTCTTTATTTTTTTCTTGAGGAAGGAAAACAGAAAGCTCTAGAATTTTTAGCCGGATACTTGATTGAAAAATCTTTATCAGTAGACAACCTCTTTGTTTTTCTTATGATATTTTCTGTCATGGGGGTAAAAGAAGCAAACCAGCCTCATGTGCTTAAGTGGGGTATTATAAGTGCAATAGTAATGAGGATTGTATTTATACTTGCCGGAGTTTGGTTAATTGAAATATTTCACCCAATAATATACGTTTTTGGTTTATTATTATTTTACGCTGCATATAAAATGGCCTTTGGCAGCAACGAAAAAATTGATTATGAAAAAAACCCGGTTGTAAAATATATTACTCACAAATTTAAAATTCTTAGAAACTACGATGGTGACCGTTTTTTTGTTATAAGAAATAACAAAATTTTATTAACACCTTTATTTCTGACTTTTATTTTGGTTGAATCATCCGATGTTGTTTTTGCTATTGATTCCATACCGGCAGTAATTGCTATCACAAGAGATCCATTTATAGTTATCACATCAAATATTTTTGCTATACTTGGTTTACGAGCACTTTATTTTGCATTAGCCGGAATTGTTGATCTATTTAAATATCTTAAATACGGTGTAGCAATTATTCTTGCTTATGTTGGTGTGAAAATGTTGATCTCTGATTTTTATCACATACCAACATTTGCATCATTGGGTTTTATTATTGTTTGTTTAATAATTTCTATAATGTTATCGCTTCTTTGGAAGAAAGAAAAATGATTTTCTTAACCCATAAGTATGGATAATAAACGCTGAAAATAATCCAATAATCATTGGTTCAATATTTGGTAACAATTCTGTATTCAAGACTATTTTCATAATAATCCATAATAAACTCACAACTGATGCTGTTATTATTTCTAAAGTTGCCAAACGATTGCTTATTTGAAATTTATTATAGTATGAACTGATAATTAAAAAAATTAGCCCTGGAATAAAGACACTTCCGACCAAATACCAAATACTTATCACAGATTTTATAAAATATGCAAAAGCAATAGATATTATTGAAGAAACTAGTAATCCATATTTTGTAAAAATCACAATTTTTTCTTCATTCTTTTTCCTACTTCGTTTATAAACTAAATCTCTCCCAAATGTTGTAGCACTGATAAATAAAAAGCTATTGGTCGTGGAAATGATTGTAGCAAAAAGTGCAGCATAAAAAATTCCTTTAGTACCGCTTGATAAAATCAATTCAGCATAAAGTGGAAAGGCTTGAACCGGATTTTCAATATTTGGTAATGCAGCTTTGGAAAACAATCCAGTGCTTGTAGTCAAAAAATCAAATAATGCCCATAAAATGATTGAAATAAGAATTCCATATTTAGCAGTTTTGCCATCTTTAGCTGCGTTGCATCTTTGATGAAATCCTGGGTCGGCAAAAGTCCAGCTGGCAATTAAAAACCAAATTAGGATAAAAAAAGGTGAAGCCCCGCCAAACAATTTCAAATGATTTTCAGGCAAATTATTTACTAAAAACGAATATCCGTCAAATTGAATTAACGAAAACACAAAAATCATTATAAAACCTACGAACATTACAAAAAATTGAAATACATCAGTGAATAGATCTGCCTTATATCCGCCTTTTAACAAGTAAAGTGATGAAAAAATTGTTGCTATAATTATCGAGGGAAGCAAGTCGATATTAAATATTAGTTGAATTAAGTTGCCAGTCATTAAAATGTAAGGTGCTGGCGTAACCAGGATTAAAATAAAAAATGACGCAATTAATCCAACTTGTTTTCCGTAAATGAGTTCTAATTTGTCTGGAATAGTGAAGAGAGAAGAACTTTGAATTTTTTCAGCAAAAAAGAAAGCGAATAGTAGAGCAAATAGATAATAAGGTAATCCTTGAGTAACCCAGCTTAATAATCCGCTATTGTATGTGAATTCACCAACCCCGAGTATTCCACCATACCAAGTTGAAACATTTGTCATTACAAATAAAAATAACCCGACTCGCCTTCCTGACAAAAGAAAATCTGTACTATCATTTTTTGTATTTATCCTAGCAAAAAATCCAATTAAAGATAGTATAAGAAAAAACGAAATTATGATTATTATATCAAGATTACTAAATGAGATCATATTTTTTAAGGATTTCATATTCTCGAATTACTATAATTTTTCCTCCCTTGATATTTAATTTAACTTCGTTTCCCAATGCTTGATTACTTGTACTTTCTCTTGTACCAAAAGGCAGAACATCATTATTCAAAGCATATTTTAAACCATTGGATGTAATCTTGGTTTTTTTATCAAATCCAAAAATCGATATTAATTCATTCTTTTTCGTAATTAAGCTTACAGAAGAATCATAGACCATTAAAATTGAGTTTTTATTAATCAATCTAATGTTTATTGAATCATGATATTTCAAAAGTATACTGATATTACATAATGAATGATCAAGCCTATTACCTATTCCCCCTAATAAAATAGCATTGCTGAATTTATTTTTTATTGCATAGACTAAACATTTTTCTACGTCAGTATTATTTTGGTTTTTACTTTTTATTATTCTGCACTTGTCGTAAAAGAAATCATAAGTTTTTGGCTTAATGGAATCTAAATCGCCGATAATATAATCTGGAATTATTTTTTGATTAAGAGCAGTATTTGCTCCACCATCAGCACAAATAAGAATTGAGTACCCAATTGATTCTAAATATTTATAAATATTCTTTTTGGGCTTTTCGCCATTTGCAAGAATAATACATTTTTTCATAGACTTAATTTAACTCCAAATAGAAAATTACTTTCAGCAGCCGGAAAAAATTCTTTACCAATTCCGTATGATGCATAAAGATTATCAAACAAATTATTTATTTGAATAAATAATTTTAAATTTTTTACAATTGGCTCAGCATTGATTTCATAACTTGCAAATAAATTAGTCACTAAATACGAGTCAACTTTATTATCAGTATAATCGGTAAAAAATGGAATTTTAGAATTATATAAAGTCAGATGTTCGTCATAGTTATCTGAAAAATAAGCACCGACATATTTATTACTGAGCTGCATATAAATATTCTCTGAGGAATATTTAATAATAAAATTGAACATAACATCAGGAAAGCCGCTAATTCTATTTCCTGATAAATCAATTCTCGAACTTGTATTTAATAAACTGCTCAAAGGGCTTTGTTCGCGAAATTCATATCCGTTTTTAATATAATTTTTACTAATGCTGCCGTTTAAAATTACTTTTAATTTTTTGTAAATATTAATTTCTGCAATTCCTTCTAAACCAAAATGAACAGTATTTTCCATATTGCCCATAATCGGCTGACCGAAACGATCCAACTGCCCATTCTTAACAATCTCATCTGAAAAATTCATATAAAATAAGTTAATAGAACCAGAAAAATTCTCTGTCACATAATGCGAACCTATTTCTACATCAATCATTGTTTCCGGTTTAATTAAAGGCTTAGAAAAATTATAAACATTCATTCCTATCATTTCAAATTGTGGTGTTGTTCCTCCGCTAGATTCAGCAGCATCATAATAATTTTTCAAACGCGGTTCCCGAGTTACTTTTGCAATAGAAAAGTAAACACTTGATTGACTGTTAAACTTAAAGTTGATTCCAACTCTTGGATTAAAATAAATATCTGAAATTGAAAATTCATTATCCAAATATTTTTCATTTTCAATTCTATACTTATGATATGCTAATTGTAACTCAAATAGGAAATTAATTTTATCATTCAATTGAAGATTTTCATTTGCAAAAAAGCTGATTATATCTTTGCCTCCTTCGTAATAATAATATCTAAAATCTTTCGTTAAACCAGGAGGTAAGAACTCTGCATAATTAATGCTTCCCCAATGGACTGAATTATGAAATCTAAGTTCTCCTCCAACAATTAACTCCCCTTGTTCATGACTTATTTTTATTCTTGGTATCCAACCGAATTGTTTATTTTCAACCATCGCACGAATTAGTGCATTCTCCGGATTTTGCTTAACATTAAAACCATTAGCACTTGTCAATCTAAAATAATTTGAATCAGCCCATGACCCATCATAGTCAAAAAAACCATTTCCAAAAATTAAAAACATTGCTGAATTAAATTTTACGTTTTTACTAATATTTAATTCATTTAATAGCTCAAAATGAGGTTGTGAAAAATTTTCAATTTCTTGAGGTTTTCTTGTTGCAGCAAATAAATATTGATTTTCATTTGCTTCCCAATAAGAATAATTCTCTTTTCGCAATTCAAGATTTTTAATTGCAAACTTAGGCAGACCATTGTATGCTAATCCATCTGCAACTGGTCCTCCAAAAATATTTATCTGTGTCGTTAAATCTTTATCATAACGTGCAACAGAAAAGTGATATGACTTAAAATCCACCCAGCTTGAATTTCTATACCCACTGCTTAAAAGCTGGGATAATTTTCCATATAATGAATATTTATTATCTATTATACCACTTGAAAATACAGCACTATATTTTCTAGTATTAAAGCTACCTATTGAAGTGGAGAACTCAATTCTAGGTTTATCGGAGAACGGAGATGTTATAATATTTATTGATCCGCCAATTGCTGGATAACCAATTACTCCTGATCCAGCTCCTCTCTGTACTTGAATTAAATCAGTACTTTCAAGTAAATCAGGAAAATCAAGCCAATAAACATTGTGGTCTTCGGGGTCATTTTGTACAATACCATTTATGGAAACTGAAATCCTTCTTTGGTCAAAACCTCTAATACTTAAATAGTTATATCCGAGACCATTTCCATTTTCAGAGTAGAAAGTAATTGAAGGCAGATAACTAAGTAATTCTGGAATATCTTGATTTGTGTAGGAGGGTTCAAAATCGTCTCTTGTTAATTTTGAAAAACTTATCGGAGTAGTTCCTTCTTTAGCAATAGATCCTTTTACTAAAATAGTCTGACTAATTATTACCTTGCTTTCCAAGTATATCTCAGATATTTCTTTATCCATTAAACTTGAAACTAAAATTTCTCTACTTTCAAACCCAATATGACTGAATCTAATCAGATCATTTTTTGAATTTATACCTTCCAATTCAAAAAATCCTTCCTCAGTTGATGTTGTTCCCATATTTGTATTTATGTTAAGAATATTTACTAATGGGATAGGATTTTTATTAGATGAATTTAGTAATCTACCTTTTACAGATATTGTTTGAGCAAGAATAGTTGATGTGAAAACAAAAAAAAGAATAATTAATTTTTTCATTTTATTTCTCCTTATATAACTGAAAGATATTTTAAGAAATAAAAAAGCCGTTTTGGGATAACGGCTGCTTAATTATTCTCCCGCCGCTTCCCTACGCTGGCATTACCCAGATCAGGTTTAAGGGTGTGTTCTCAGCCTTAAAACTACGAAGGCACCCCTACGACTCTTTAACTTATGAAAGAACTTTAATTATATATTTTTAATTTTTGACCGATTTTAACTCTGTCACTCTTTAAATTATTCCAGGTCATTATATCAGCAACTAATATCTTATATTTTTTAGCAATTGTCCAGAGGGATTCTCCTTGTGCTACTTTATGAATTCTTGATGCATCTGTTTTTGAATTTGTTTTAATAGAATTCGAAGTAGAAGTTACATTTTTTTCAGTTTTTGGATTCGGTCCATTATCCGAAAAGATAACTAGTGTTTTACCAGCTATAAGTTTATTGCTGGTTAAATTATTCCAATTTTTTAAATCACTAATGGACACATTAAACTGTTCAGCAATTTCGGAAATAGTATCACCTATTTTGATTGTATAATTATATGTATTCGCATTTTTCTTTACAGTATTGTCACCCAAAGACTTTACGGATTCTTTCCCATGAATTTTCAATATTTGACCAACAACAATCTTATTAGATTGTAAATCATTCCACTTTCTAAGCTGCATAGTTGAAATTCCATACTTTATTGCTATTTCACTAATTGTATCACCTCTCCTTACTTTATAACTTGAACTTGCATTAATGTTAGATTTAGAATTGTT
>Ga0194127_10006444_pt1 | contig 13331 bp, 15 predicted proteins | sample TA2KigC100mmetaG_FD_148624 | JGI IMG/M metagenome (GOLD analysis project Ga0194127, IMG submission 148624) | Freshwater microbial communities from Lake Tanganyika, Tanzania - TA2015036 Kigoma Deep Cast 100m | ecosystem: Environmental > Aquatic > Freshwater > Lake | place: Tanzania: Lake...
CGCGGAAATACCCCGCGCCTCTTCTGTTGTCTCTCTGTTGTCTCTCTATTTCCCTATGCAGAACGTCCGAAAAACTCTCTCCATCACATCCTCCACATCTACCGCACCAATCAGCGACTCCAGCGCCATCACCGCCGCCCTGAGATGCGTCGCCGCGACAGGCGCCGGCAGCGTCGCCTGCTCCCACGAGAACTGGAACGCCCGCAACTCCTGCACGGCCCGCCGTAGCGCCGTTTCGTGCCGGGCGCGCGTCACGAGCGGTGCATCCTCCGGCGGTGGCGCGACCTGATCACACAGGGCCGTGCGAATCGCCTCGCGCAACTCCGCGATCCCCTCCCCCGTCACCGCGCTCACCCCCACCCCGCCGTTCTCCGTGAGCTCCGTGGTGAGGGCGTGAAGGTCTCGCTTCGTCCGAACCCGAATCACCGCGCCCGAGCCCAGCCGGGCAACAGTCTCAGCCGCTGCATCGAGTGCCTCGTCGCGTTCCGCGCACACCAGCACCACGTGCGCCTGCGCCAGGTATCGCTCGCTGACCTCGATCCCCATCCGCTCGATGGAATCGCCCGGTGTGCGCAGTCCCGCCGTGTCCACCAGCCGCAGGGGATACGGCGCGTCGTCCACGAACACCTCCACCGCATCGCGCGTCGTCCCCGGCGAGTCGCTCACGATCACGCGCGCCTCCCCGACCAGCGCATTGAGCAGCGCGCTCTTCCCGGCATTGGGAGGCCCGGCCAGCACCACCAGCGCCCCCTCGCGCCCCAGCGCCGCCGCGGGGAGCGTGGCCAGCAACCGTTCGATTTGCTCGATGGCCTCGTCGCACGCCGCCACCACGCGGGCGCGGGTGGGAGGCGCGTCGTCCTCGGCGGGAAAATCAATGTCATACGCGATCAGCGCATCCACCTGCAGCAGCGACTCGCGGAGCGCGTCGAGTCGGTGCGACAGCGCGCCATCGAGTTGCCGCACCGCCGCACGGTGCGCCGCGCGCGTGCGTGCATCAATCAGGTCGGCCACCGCCTCGGCTTGCACGAGATCCAGCTTGCCGTGCAGCACCGCGCGTTCGGTGAACTCCCCCGGGAGCGCCGGCCTGGCCCCGGCACGCACACAGGCTTCGACCACCAGCGCGCTCACCAGCGCCCCACCGTGTACGGCGAGCTCGACCACATCCTCGCCCGTGTACGACGCGGGCGCAGAGAACCAGGTCGCCAAGGCGTGGTCAATGACGTCGCCGTCAGAAGCGCCAGGCGTCCGCACTGCGGTCAGTGTCACCATTCGAGCCACTTCCGGGAACGGATTGGCTACAGACCGCCCAATGGTCACCGCCTGCGGTCCGCTGAGACGCACCACGGCGATGGCCCCGCGCCCGGCGGCGGTCGCCACAGCCACGATCGTGTCGTTGCGGGTCAGCACGGATGCCGCTCTAGCCAGCGCCAGAAACAGGCGCCGTCGACTCAACCCACGCCCTGAACTCGGCCCGGAACCGTGGCACCGAGAACCGTTCCGCGTTCGCGCGGCAGGCCTTAGGGGAGAACGACCCGCCCTCCAGCCTCCGTACCCCCTCGGCGATTGCTTCGGCCGTCTGGGCGCCAAAGAAGACGCCGGTCACCCCATCCACGACGGAGTCCTGCACGCCGCCCACCCCGTAGGCAATCACCGGCGTGCCGCACGCCTGCGCCTCCACGGGAAGGATCCCAAAGTCCTCCTCGGCGGCAAACACGAACGCCCGCGCTTGGCGCAGGTGATCGCGAAGCACATCGCGCGGCGCCGCGCCGAGTAGTTGCACGTTGGGGCCGGATGCAGCGCGCACCTTGGCCATCTCGGGTCCGTCGCCCATGACCACCAGCTGACGGTCAGGCAGGTGCTTGCTGAACGCCTCCGCGATCAGCGGCATCATCTTGTACGGCACCATCCGCGACACCGTGACATAAAAACCACCCTGTCCCCTTCCTCCACTCTGCTCCCTGCTCCCTGCACTTGGCGTGAAGTACTCCGTATCCACCGGCGGGTGGATAATCTTCGATTCGCGTTCGTAGCACCGCCGCACGCGCGCCTGGATGTACCGTGAGTTCACGGCGTAGGCGTGGGGGCGCTTCCCGGCCTCGGCGTCGTCGCGTCGAATCTGCTCCAGCAGCGTGCGCGCCCCCCACCCGCGCCATCCGCGATCGAGTCCGGTCTCTTCCAGGTATCGTTCGCGCAGGTCCCACGCGTAGCGGATGGGCGTGTGGCAATAAACCAGGTGCCGCGCCGTGGCGGGCACGCGCACCCGATGCGCCATCGCATGCGCGCTCGAGATCACCACGTCGTAGCCGCGCAGGTCGTGCCCGCGCACGGCCAGCGGCATCAAGGGGAGGAGTTGGCGGTAGCGTCGGCCGATCCCCGGAATCCGCTGCATCCAGGTGGTCCGAATTTCTCGGCCGGTCGCGCCGAGTGCCGCGCGTTCGCCGGCGTTGAGCGTGTCGATCAGGGCAAAGAGATCGGCCTGCGGGTAGACCGCGAGCATCTCCTTGAGCACCATCTCCGCCCCCGCAACGCCCGTTAGCCACTCCGCGACGATGGCCATGCGGGGTGGTCGGGAGCTGGCGGTGGAGCGCATATTCATCGAGGGAAGTTTACGTTCCCGCCGACCTCAGCGCACGGAGTCTCGTCGTGAATACGCCGCTCGCCCGCGTGATCATCGCCTCACTGCTCCTGACTCCCACCGTCATCCACGCACAAGGTCTGGGAGGCGCATTCGGGGGATGGGCCACCACCGGCGCCCGTCCCGAGAACGAAGTCGCGAAAGGGTTCAGGCTGAGTGTGGCGCTCGACCGTCCGTGGTTGGGGGAGGCGCGCTGGCGGGTGGAGGGCGCTTTCATGCAGGCCGGTTTCACGCGCGACTTTCCGCTGCGTCCCAACCAGCACGTGACGGAGAACTCCATCGAGCTCGCCGTGCACGTCATGTCGCGTCCGCTTGGCGGCTCGTCGTTCCGCGCGTTTGTCGGCCCCGTGGTGAGCGTCGGCATCGGCTGCGGGACCGACGGCTTCAACGACTCCAATGGCCGCGTGGCCTGCGACGGGGACGGCGGTGACGGCACCACTCGCGTTGGCGCCGTGCTCGGCGTCCACGGCGAATGGGGGCGTGCCAATCAGTTCACGCTTGACCTGCAGGGGCAAGCCAATACGGTGGCGGCAGCGCGTGGGAAAGGGGCGGTCATCGCCGCGACGTTGGGGCTCAGGTTGCCGCGCTGATCGATCGCGAGGTTAATGGTAAAAACCAGCGCCGCCTTCTTGGAAGAAGGCGGCGCTTTCAGCATGCTGTCGCACGTGGACCCTCATCAGCTACCGAGGTAGTACCCCCCAAGGAGAGCGCGTGCGGCGATGAGCGATTGCGGCACAGGTGCCCCCGCAGGCAGAGCATTCACGGCGGCGTTGAAGGCCTGCACCGCATTGTTCAGCACGACATAGAGTGCGGCGCTGTTTCCGTTGCTCAGCCAATCTCTATTTGCCTGGCCCACGGCGTTCAGCGCGTTGCCGAGCGCAAGCGCGGCGGCCGGAGGCATCCCGCTCCCAAGGGACTGCACAAAACCATTGACATTTCCGCTGACAACAGCGTTTGCAACCGCGTTCTGCGCCGCGGCGTCTACCGGCACGGTGATGTTACCAACCCGTACATTCGCCGAACCCGTTGCACCAAGGAACCCACTCGACACGCCTCCGCGGGCGGGAGGCATGCCGTTGCTCGCCGGAATAAAGGAGTTTGTGAAGCCAATCGGCAGGAACGCCCCGACGGTCCCTGTGGCGCCACCACCGCCACCGCCAGGTCCGCTGAAGTTCGATCCTGCGGCAACCAGCCCGCTATTCTGCGCCTGCACCGTCACGGCCAGCAGCATCGCCACCAGCCCCGTTCCCATCATGCGCTTCATAATCAGTTCCTCGCTCTCGTAGTCGGTGTGTAGGGGATGGCCTAGCGGAATCGCATGCCGATGCCGGCGCCCAGCGTGAACCGCATCTCCTTGTTCGCCATGCCCGCCACGTCCACCAACGCCGGCGTGAAGACGATCGGGAACTTCGGGAACGGCGCCAGGCTCACGCCCAGGTTCACGTCCTGCCCCGTGTAGTCCGCGATCAGGCCGATGTACTTGTTTGCGCGCAGCCCCACCGACGCGAACACGTTCGCGCTGCAGTCCTTCGTCCCGAAAACGTCCGTCGCCACCTCTTCGGCCGCGCAGAATCGCCCGTTCCCCACGCCGATGTTCAGCGTCGCCTGGCTAAACGGCGTGGCGTCATTGCCGCCATCGCGCAGGGCCACCACGCGCGAGGCCACCGCGAACCAGTTCGGGTCCGCGCCGCTCTCGCCGTTGAGTTCAATCCCTTCGATGCCGAAGGCGATCCCCGCGTTGCCCGGCAACGTTTTGTGCGCCTTGAGCGCCATCATCGTCCGCTCGAAGAGCCCGGAGCGCACCGTGGACGCCGAGACCAGCACCACCTCGAGGCCGATCGCCGTCTGGGCGTTGCCCAGACCGAAGCCGCCCGAGAGGGAGCCGTCATCCCCGCCGTCATTGCGCGTCGTCCCCTGATAGCCGACGCCGAAGAACACGTCGCCGAAGTTCGGGCCGAAGGCCAGCGGCGAGGCCGTGCTCACGCCCGGCGCCGACTGACCAAAGATGCCCGGCGGCCGCGGGGTCCATCCCTCCGGCAGCGGCGGCAGCAACAGCTGCTCCTTTGTCGGCTGCTGGGCCATGCCAACCGAAGGCATCGCGATCGCCGCCAGTATCAAGAGACTGTTGATCCACTTCTTGCCGACCATAGGAAAATCCTCTCGGATGGATGTGCAGGCAACCATATAGCGGCAACGCACAACTCGGCGTCTGCGCCCGAATGTCGGGCCTCCGCCATAAGTTGTCAAGGCAACTCGGCTTACGGCCCTTGGACGCCGCAGTGGCTAGAATGTAACGCGGGCGTCAGAACATCGTGAAATGGCGCATGCATTGATCGGCCAGGCACGCCGGTTGATCCACGGAGAAGTTGCTGTCATTATATGCTAAGACATTGAAAACATTGATCTTACGATAATTCTAACAGGAGCCTCGTACCTTGCAGCGACTTCGGCCCCTTCCAGTGCTACAAACAGTCCGTCCGTAGGCTGCTGTTGGCGGTTGCCCATGCTGGGCAGATCTCGCTCGGCGGCGTTACCTTACCCCGCCACTATCAATTCCCGCTACCTCTCCCGATATGCGCATTCTTGTCTTCGGTGTTGCGTGCCTCTCCGCGCTGCTCATTCCGAATGCCACCGCTGAGTCGCAGAACGTCACGCCCCAGCAGGCGCAGGCCATTCTGCAGTCCCGTCCCGACCTCGCCGCGCAGGTGCGAGAGCGGATCGGCAGCAGTGGCCTGACCCAGGCGCAGATCAGGGACCGGCTTCGCGCCCAGGGGTACGATCCGGCGCTGCTCGACCCGTATCTGGGCGCGGCTTCCGCTGGAGTCGTTGCGCCCGGCGCTGATGTGATCAGCGCCATGCAGGCGCTGGGACTCTCTGAGGCCGAACTCACCAGCGGCGCGCGGTCTCCCGTGGCAGAGAAGGCGGTGGACGGCAAGGCTGAGGTGACCACCGGGGCGGCGTCGGAAGGTGAGCGCATCTTCGGGCTCGACCTCTTCCGCAGCACCACCAGCCAGTTCCTGCCGAACTTGGACGGTCCCGTCGATCCGGACTACCGGCTCGGCCCGGGTGACGAACTGGTGCTCATCCTCACAGGCGACGTCGAGCTGGCGCATACGTTGCAGGTGTCCCGCGAGGGGTTTGTCGTGATTCCGCAGGTCGGGCAACTGAGCGTAACGAACCTCTCGCTCGCCCAACTTGAAGACCTGCTCTACGCTCGCCTCGGCCGCGTCTACTCCGGTGTCAAGCGTGGCGCCGCAGCCACCACCCACTTTTCGGTGAGCGTAGCCCGACTGCGCTCCGTGCAAGTGTTCGTCACTGGCGACGTGGTGGCGCCCGGCGCGTACCGCATCTCGAGCGCCGGCACGGCATTCACGGCGTTGTACGCCGCGGGTGGTCCGTCGGACCGCGGAACGTTGCGGCGCATCGAACTGCGGCGCGGCGGCAAGGTGGTGAACCAACTCGATGTGTACGACTACCTCCTCCGCGGCGACGCCTCGCGTGACCTGCGCTTGCGCAGCGGCGATGTGGTCTTCGTTGGCGTTCACGGCCCCCACGTGCGCATTGACGGCGAGGTCATCCGCCCCGCCACGTACGAGCTCCGCGACACGGAAAAACTCTCGGATCTGATTGCCGCCGCCGGGGGCCTTCTCCCCGCAGCCTCGACGCGGCGGGTGGTGATCGAGCGCATCATTCCCCCCCGCGCAACGCACCGCGCCCGGACGTGACCGGGCCGTGCTTGACATTCCGTTCGAGACCATCGGCACCATCTCTCTCGAGCCGGGTGACGTGGTGCACGTCCGGCAGGTTCCCGACCGGGTGCGTGGACGTGTGGTGGTGAAGGGACACGTCTGGCAGCCCGACGTGCTCAGCATCGGGACAGGACTTTCGCTCTCGCAGGCGTTGCGCCGCGCGGGCGGCCTGAAGCCCGACGCGTACCTGGGTTCGGTGCTCATTTCCCGCCTGCGCGCCGACTCCACGCGGGTGCAGCTGCGCGCTGAGGTACGCGACACCACCGGAGCGGTGGCAACCGACATTGCCTTGCAGGAAGATGATGAGGTGACCGTCTTCTCCCGCACCGAGTTCCGCCCCGCGCGGTATGTGGCCATTGCCGGAATGGTGCGCAGCGGTGGTCGGTACCCGTGGCGTGAAGGGATGCGGCTTCGCGACCTTGTGCTGCTGGCTGGAGGGTTGACCGAGGGGGTGGCCACCGACGCTGTCGAGGTCGCCCGGCGCCCCGAAGTGCTCGCCCCAGGTGAGCTGGCAAAGACCATCAAGGTCTCGATCGACAGCAGCTACCTCTTTGACGAGGGCGCCGTCAGGAAGAGCGCCGAGGAAGTGCCGCTGCAGCCGTATGACAACGTGCTCATCTTCCGGCGTCCTGACTGGGAAGAGACTCGGCAGGTGAGTATCACCGGTGAAGTGCAGTTCCCGGGCACCTACACGCTGCGCACCAAGGATGAAACGCTTGCCGATCTCGTGCGGCGAGCCGGCGGGCTCACGCGTTATGCGAGCGTCGACGGTGCGTTCTTCACCCGTGCGAGGAGCGGCACAACCTTCGCCAGTCGGGATGCGAGCCGGGTGCGGGTGGGGGTGGACTTGGCGCGCGCGTTGCGCGACCCCAAGTCAAACGAGAACCTCACCTTGCAATCGGGAGATGCCATCGATGTCCCAGCCATTCGGGAAACCGTGGACCTGCAGGGCGAACTGAACTCTCCGAGCGCCACGACCGTGGTGAATGGCAAGCCGCTTGGCTACTACATTCGTGCGGGCGGCGGCCCGACCGTGAAAGCCGACGCCAAACTTGCCTATGTGATTCAGCCGAACGGCAAGGTAGAAACTCGTCGACGTTTGCTGTGGGTGATCACGCTTGATCCAACCCCCCGCGCAGGCTCCACAGTCGTGGTGCCAACCAAGGATCTCGAGAAGACGACTTCAAACCTGATGACGAACATCACGACCACGGCCCAGTTGCTGGCTTCGCTCGCCGCTGTCTGGGCAATCACCCGGTAGCAGTCGCTGTTTTCCCGAACGCTTTTTCGAACCCACGCGTGATGCGCTCCTAGTGCTTGCACGCGATTCGAGCCTATTATATCCGTCACATGGCGATCGGCGACGAATCCTCCACGACCACGGGCCTTTCGGCGCGCCGGACAATTCGGCGGCTTTCGGGTACTGCGCCACGAGTCGCATCGGACAGTCGCGTGGTCGTGCTGGGTCAGGGCGCGGACATCCACCGGGCGCTCACCCATCCCGCCGTGGAGTCGGGGCGTTTTGCCATCGTCGATGCGTTCGACATTGACGTCGAACAGGGGCTGAACGACGCGAACCGTCGGAGTGTCGAACAGCAGTTCGAGACCTTCGCTGCCGACGCGCTGCTGTTAGCCGGTCCCGTTGGCCCCTCGGCGGCCACCTGGGCTACGGATGTCGCGATGGCGCACGGCATTCCGCTGTGGGCGCTGATGCCCACCGAGCTCACCGAGGCGTCAGATCCTCGTGTGGTCTGGCCGGGGAGCCAGCCGCTGCTGCAACTGGCCGGCTATGAGAAGAGCCGCCTGGCGCTCACAGCCAAGCGGGCGATGGATGTTCTCGGCGCCTTGGTTGGAATAGCGCTCTTCGCTCCCGTCATGCTCATCTGCGCCCTGCTCATTCGCGCGGAGAGCAAAGGGTGGCCGCTGTTCCGGCACACGCGCGTGACCAAGGGCGGGCGGCGTTTTGGATGCCTGAAACTGCGCACCATGTACGACGACGCCGAGCAGCACCTTGAGGAGAACGAGGCGCTGTACGACGAGTATGTGCGCAACAACTACAAGATCCCCGAAGAGCGCGACCCGCGGGTGACGCGCGTGGGGCGGTGGCTGCGGCGCACGTCGCTGGACGAAGTGCCGCAGCTTTGGAATGTGCTGGTTGGGGATATGTCGCTGGTCGGGCCGCGGCCGCTGGTGCCGGCGGAGTTCGAGCACTATGCCGGGGCCCGGAAGCGGCTGCTCCTCTCAATGCGCCCTGGGCTCACCGGGGCGTGGGCGGTGAGTGGGCGGCATGGGGTTTCGTATCCCGAGCGCGCGGAGATCGAGCTGTCGTATGTGCGCTCCTGGCGGCTGACGTCCGACGTATTGGTGCTTGTGCGGACGCTTAGGGCGGTGTTGAGCTACTAGCACCGCGACTGAGGGTCCCCCCCCCGCCATTCCCGCCAAAGTGAGCTAGACAATCGGGCCCCAGTTGGTCGACCTTAGCGCCAACCGGAGGCCCTATACAGAAGGTCCGTTTCACCACCTGAAAGGGTAAGCTCCCCTTCCGGGGAGACAGTGTAGAGTAGACTTTCGGGCGTGCCTTTCAAGGGGGCATTGCCGTGAAGAAGTCCCGCTTTACCGAGACCCAGATCGTCGCCGTGCTGAAGGAAGGAGAAGCTGGGGTCGCCGTCGCTGAGCTGCTGCGCAAGCACGGGATCAGCAAGCAGACGTACTTCAAGTGGAAGTCGAAGTACGGCGGGGCCAGCGTGAAGGATCTCACGCGGCTGAAAGAGCTGGAGCACGAGAACGCGAAGCTGAAGCGCATGTACGCCGAGCTGGCGCTGGAGAACACCGCGATCAAAGACCTCCTCGCCCGAAAGTTGTGACGCCGTCCGCGAAGCGGCAGGCCGTCGGACTCCTCACCGGAGAGCACGGGCTCTCCGTGGGGCGCGCCTGTCGCGCGGTCCGATTGTCGCGGGCGGCGTACTACCGGCCCATCGTCCCGCGCGGTCTCACGGATCAGCCCGTCATCGACGCGCTGCAGGCCGTCGTCGCGACCAAGCCCCGGTGGGGTTTCTGGAAGTGCTTCGACCGGCTGCGGCTCCTGGGCCATCGCTGGAATCACAAGCGCGTACATCGCGTCTACTGCGCCCTCCGGCTCAACTTGCCGCGGCGCACGCGACGACGGCTGCCAGCGCGCGTGCAGTATCCGCTGGGTGCGCCGGCGCAGCTCAACAAGACGTGGGCGCTCGACTTCATGACCGATACGCTCTACGATGGCCGACGCTTTCGCACGCTGAACATCCTGGACGAAGGCAATCGGGAGGGCCTGGCCATCGACGTCGGCATGTCGCTGCCCAGCGTCCGGGTGATCAGCGTCCTCGAGGACTTGGTCGCCCTCTACGGGGCGCCGCAAGCCCTTCGCGTGGACAACGGGCCGGAGCTGACGTCCATCTCGCTTACGCGCTGGTGTGCGCAGCAGCACATCGCGATCCACTATATCCAACCCGGCAAGCCGCAACAGAACGCCTACATCGAACGCTTCAATCGCAGTTATCGCACCGAAGTCTTGGACGCGTATGTCTTCGCCACCATGGCAGAAGTGCGCGAGCTCACGGCCCTTTGGCTGGTGAGCTACAACACGGAGCGGCCCCACGACAGCCTCGGCCGGGTGCCGCCCCTTCACTTCCTGCCGAGGACCACCGCACTCCCGCAGTCACCCTCCATCCTGTCTACCTAGCGGGGGAGCTTACCCCGGAGATTGTGCGTCGGTCGGAAGCGGCATTTCAGAACTCCGGGTCCACGTGGGTCCCGGCTACCGGATCTACTTCGCCCGGCTTGGCGAGCGTCGGATTCTCCTGTTGACCGGGGGCACGAAGCGAAGCCAGGCCGCTGATATTCGTTTCGCTGGTGTTCTCCTGCTCGATGCGCGTCGAGGAGATGATGCCTAAACACAAGATCACGAAGTTCGATACCGGCGACCATCTCCGAAACCCGCGAGAGATGGCGCTGTATCTCGAGGCGACCTTCGACGAGTTCGGCCACGATTCGCGCGCCGTGATTCGTGCGCTTGGTGCGATCGCGCGCGCGCAAGGCATGACCGCGGTGGCCCGGCGTTCCAAGCTTGGACGCGAGAGTCTGTACAAGGCCCTGTCAGGCGAGGGAAACCCAAGCTTCGACACCATTTTGCGCGTCGTCGAAGCCCTTGGCTTGCGACTCACCGTCGTCGCGCACCGCGCCGAGGCAACACGGCGCGCTTGAACGGCTTTCACCACGGAGGGCACGGAGGACACGGAGAAAAGCAACGGCGCCTTTTTGGGGGAACTGCGAGCGCCACGCAAATGTCTGCGTGGCGCGCTGTCGTTACCCCCAGTATTTGCAGTTGCCTTTCTCCGTGTCCTCCGTGCCCTCCGTGCCCTCCGTGGTGAGTGCCGTTGCAGTTCCCCCAAAAAGCAAGCGCGCCACGCAATCCCTCGCGTGGCGCGCCGTCGTTTCAAATCCCTACGCGGCCTTGGTCTCCTTCAATCGCTCATTCGCAATCAACCACTGCTGCGGCAGCGCCGCCAGGTTCTGCACCGTGTAATAGAGGTTCAACCCCGACGCAAAGTTGATCAGGAAGAACGTCATCATCGCCGGCATTAAATACGCCATCATCTTCGCCTGCGGATTCGGCGGCGCGTTGCGCATCCCGATCCAGCTCAGCACGTACATCGAAGCGCCCATCAGCAGCGGGAGCACGTAGTACGGATCCTTGAGCGAAATGTCGGGGAGCCACATGAAGGCCACGCCCCGGAACTCGATCGTGTTCTGGAAGACGAAGAACAGCGCGAACAGGATCGGCATCGGCAGGAGCATCGGCAGGCAGCCCAGCAGCGGGCTCAGCGGACTCATCCCGTGCTCGCTGTACAGCTTCATGATCTCCTGCTGCTGCTTCTGCGGATCAGCCTTGTACTTCGCCTGCACCGCCTGCAGCTCCGGCTGCAGCACCTGCAGCTTGAGCGACGCGCGCATCGCCTTCTGGTTCAGCGGCCACATCAGCAGGCGGATGAGGATGCCGAAGATCACCAGCACCCAGCCGTAGTTCAGCTCCGTGGTGCGCTTCATCCAGAGGAGCGAGCGCATCACGATGGTCGCGAACGGCTGCACCATCCCCTGCAGGAAGCCGCCGTAGGGGTTGGCGTTCTCGAAGTCGCGCCCCAGCGCGCGCATCCGCTCCCATTCCTGCGGCCCTGCGTAGAGATCGAAGTTCGTCGTGCCGTCGGCCGCCAGCGGCAAGACCGCCGTGGCCATCCCGCGCGTCGCCATCTTCGACGTCCGCGTACCGCCGGTGAAGTTCACCTCGGCGATCGTCGGCGCCTTCTCAGGGGTGAGCAGGGCGACGATGAAGTACTTGTTCTTGGCGATCGCCCAGAACATCGGCCCCGCCTCAAGGCGCTGCTCGCCCGGATCGAGCTTGCGGAACGGCACGCCTTTGGCGCTCCCCTTCTGCGGCTTCACCGCGTAGGCCAGGGCGTTGATGTCGTCGAGCGTGTCCCCTTCCTGCGAGACAAACCCGGTCGGGAGATCCACCAGCAGGAACGCCGGCGCGGCCACATTAGTCGCTGTGACTGTTACTGTGCCCAGGTAATCCGGCGTCAGCGAGTAGCTCAGCCTGATCCCGACATTGCCCGCGCTCCCCGTGAACGTCACGTCCTGCGCGCCGCTCGCGTGCGTGAGGCGCGTGGTCGTGAAGTTCACCGCGGACAGGTCAATCGTGTCGCGTCCCGTCAGCAGGCGATAGCGCAACAGCGGTTCGTTGCGCTGATGGATGCGCACGGCTCCCTTGGTGCGGCCGAGGCTGGAGAAGCCCGGGAGCTCGACGGCGACCGGGGCGGCGCCGGCGGTCGAGAAGATCGTGTGGCTCAGCGGGGTGTTCACCGCGAGCGTCTCGGCGACCGCCGCCGGGACAGGAGCGCGCGGTGGCGTGCCGGCGGTCGCGCTCCCGACGGTTGCGGCGGGCGCCGCGGCGGCCGGCGCACCCTGCACGGGCGAGGCCGTGGGCGCCGCCGCAGGGGCTGGTGTGGCCAAGGCCGCGGAGTCGCCCGTCACGGCCGGCGGCGGCGGGGCCGCGGGGCGCGGAAACAGGAACGGCGTGGCGACGATCACCAGCCCGGAGAGCGTAAATGCGAGAAAGAGGCGCTTATCCATCGGGAAATGGCGTGTGCGTCAGGGCACCGGGTCGTATCCGCCCGGCCGGAACGGGTGGCACCGCGCGATCCGCTTGATCGCCAGCCACCCGCCACGCAAAGCGCCGTGCTTCTCGAGCGCTTCGATGGCGTAGTTGGAACAGGTTGGAAGATAGCGGCACGCCGCCGGCAAGATGGGGGAGAGCGCCACCTGGTACCCACGAACGAAGAGGATGAGCAGGAGTTTCATCGGTCGTTCTCTGTCGTCCTCTGTCCCACTCTCTCGATGGCCTTTCGGAGCGCCGCGCTCAGTTCCTCAAACGTCGCCCCAAAGGCCGCGGGATTCGCCCGCACCACCACATCCACGTCCGGAAGCGTCGCCATGACCTCGGTCCGCATCAGCTCACGCAGGCGCCGCTTCACGGTGTTCCGCTCGACCGCGGTGTGCCCATACTTCGGCACAATGACGCCAACCCGAGGGCGATGCAGAGGGGAAGCGAGGTGTCGCACCTCCAGCAACGCGGTGCGAGTTCGCTTCCCCTGAATGCGGACCGCCTCAAGTTCACCGTCGCGCGTCAGTCGAGCGGCGCGAGGGAAGCGCAGGCGTTTAGGCGCCGGCGTACTTCGACGGGAGCTTCACGGTGAGGCTCTTCCGCCCCTTCTTGCGGCGGCGGCTCAGCACTTCCCGCCCCCACTTGGTTTCCATCCGCGCGCGAAAGCCGTGAGTCTTGATGCGGCGCTTGTTCCGCGGACGGTACGTCGGCTTGCCCATGGCTACTCCAAAATGCGTGGCTTCTAATCGTA
>Ga0194127_10006446_pt1 | contig 13326 bp, 24 predicted proteins | sample TA2KigC100mmetaG_FD_148624 | JGI IMG/M metagenome (GOLD analysis project Ga0194127, IMG submission 148624) | Freshwater microbial communities from Lake Tanganyika, Tanzania - TA2015036 Kigoma Deep Cast 100m | ecosystem: Environmental > Aquatic > Freshwater > Lake | place: Tanzania: Lake...
TTTTGGATATAGCTATATATAGATATAAGTTGTTCGGTATATAGCTGGAATAAAGCAATAAAGAAAAAAACTCTGTAATGTGGCGGTATTAAAGCCCCACACAACCAGATAAATAATTAGTCAGCCGTTAGAGAAAATACCCAATAAAAATACAAAAAAATGTAGATAGTATAAAATATTGTGTATAACCGGCACATCATCGCCACTATACCACACCGGTACCGGTAGATCAAGACAAAAACGGATAACGTTAGCCGATTGACATGATCGGCCCAACGCGCTATACTGGTCGATTGCCCTATATCTAGCGGTTGATATACAGAAAATCCGGCAGATATAGAAATAGTATATCCAGTATAGGATATATAAAGAACATAAAGAAGGTATAGAGTATAGTATAGAGAGATATTCACCTATCTCCCGCTATACACTATACACAATAGATAATCACCGGTTCATCATACACTATACAAGCTAAACAACCACCCAGTCGGTTGATTGCCGGTGTGCGCCCGGTCACACAGGGATCACCCGGGGGATCGCATAGCATAACGCATGCCCACCATGCTGTCAATGGGGGATCGCGTGATCCGGGTCACGGTGTATCATGAAAAAAACGCTTGCAAAGATCGTGCCAAGGTGGCCGAACCGGTTTGTGAGCCTTGGCATGGTTCGTGCTATACAGTAAACCGATGACCGGTTGACTTGCAAGACCCGTGCCAACTTTGGCGAACCGGCTCGGCGGGGCTGGCATGGAACTTGCTAGGTTCCTGCCGTTGTGATCTGTATCACACATCCCCACTTGACAAACAGAAACCCGGCACACTCTGGCCGGGTTCCCCTAAGCATCATGCGACACTGACCCTAACGGTCGCATGGGTTGGCGGCGGCAAGCCGCACCCCTAAATCGTACAGTCTGATCACCGCGACTCCTCGTTTCTGGCTTCCGTTGCTACATCGCCGGGGGAAGCTAAACCGGCTTACCGTGCCCCCTATTGTAGCCGGGGGGCTATCGGCTTGTCAACCGCAGATCACGCCCGGACGGTGATCCCGTCACGACCGAACGTCACCGTGACCGTTCCCCCCTTGACAGCGGCGAGGAGCGAAACCGGCAGACGGATGAACGGATCACCGTCGCCAACCTGCTGGACCTTATAGGTGCGGGACTCGCCAACCTTGGCAGCGGGGCGCCCACGCTCACCGGGCGCATCATCCCCGAACAGATCGGCACGCATACCCGCAAGAGCGGCAGCGGTTTCCGGCTGGCTTGCGAGAAGTTCGACGGCAGCGTCAAACGTAGCGGGAGCAATCTCCGATCCGGGGGTAGCATGCAGACGGCTAACAGCGTCCGTGCCCTCCGTGAGGGCGAGAAACGCAACGGTCTGGGCGGTCACGCGAACCTTGCGAGCGGGAGCGGTATTCTGGGTCATGGTCTTTTCCTTGTCTCTGGCAACGACGGTCGGTTAGTTAGCGTCCCCGGTGGCCGTCAACCGCTCGGGACAGGAACAGCATACCCGCGATCACCCGATCCGTCAACACTAACGCAGCGGGAGTTCACAAGATCGCGTGTGCAGGGTCACACCGATCCCCCTTGACTGGCCGGGTGCGATCTGATAGTATGCGCCCCCGCTGTGATCTGTGACAAGCTGTGACAAGCATCACACAGGCTCCCCTTGCAACTTCCGTGCCAACCCGGCCGAACCGGTTCGGGAAAGCTGGCATGATCTGTGCAAGGGAAGAAAAAAAATAGATCTGCTGTTGACGCGGGTGTGATCGGGTGTTAGAAATAACTCATGCCGAACAACACCGCTCGCAAGACCCCGTCCATCCAAACCCTGATTCGCGATGGTTATCTGATGGAACTCGCGGAAGGCTACACTCATGATGAAAAGGAAGTGGCCATGGCAAAGCTGCATTGGATGGACGATTATGCCGCTTATCTGCTTGATGAACTGAACGACGAGTGAAAGGATAAACCATGCTTCGCTTTCTTCTCCCACCGTCAAAGCCTAACAACGAAGAAATAACCCGCGAAGAGTGTATCGCTATGGCGTTTCACCTCGCCCGTCATGCACCGTTCGAAGATGATAAAAAGCAGGCCATGCATGCGGCTTGCTCTTATCTTGAACGGGGCCTTTGGTTGTGGCAGTTTGATTAGATAGCGGCAGACGGCATGCACAACCCATGCCAACTCTGCCGAACCGGCTCGGACGGGGTGGCATGAAACATGCAACACCATCCACCGGGGGTTTTGTGATGCGGATCACCCCTAACCGCTTGACTTCAAGTCTTTACCGTGATCCCGTCGCGGCCAAACGTGACCGATACCACATCGCCCTTGACAGCACCGAGAAGGCTCACGGGCAGACGGATAAAGGGATCACCGTCGCCAACCTGCTGGACCTTATAGTTGCGGTCCTCACCGATCTTTGCAGCGGGGCGACCACGCTCACCGGGCTCCGAATCACCCAGCAGTTCCGGACGCAGAGCTTCCAGAGCGTTGCGAGCCTCGGTCTGCGAGGACAGCAGATCCACCGCACCGTCAAAGGTTGCAGCCGCGATCTCGTGACCGGGCGTGTTGTGCAGCTTCTGCACAGCAGCAGTACCCTCGGTCAGCATGAGAAAAGCCACTTGCTGCGACGTGACGCGAACCTTGCGAACGGGATTGACATTCTGCGACATAGCGTGCCTCACAAGCGATCTGGTTTGCTGTCTCACCGGGACCGCGACCGGCGATGCGTCATCATACCGGGCGATCACTAATCCGTCAAGCGTCTCGCTCGTGGAGATCACCCTACGCTGTGAGCCCTATCACGCAGGAACCTATTGACTGCCCCGGTGTGATCTGATAGTGTGCGCCCCGCTGTGATCTGTATCACCGGCAGGGGTCTTGCAACTTCCGTGCCAGCCGGCCCGAACCGGCTCGGCAAAGCTGGCATGAATCTTGCAAGGGCAGAAAAGAAAAAAAGCGAACACTAACAAGTCCAGCCGCACAGCGCAAGTGTCCTGTATCACACACAACACCGGCACCAGACTTGACGGCAGAGAGATCACCCGATACAGTTAGCGCATGGCAAACAACACCCGCTCGCTCGCTGACATTCCCGTTGCTTACATGATGGATGATTCGTGGGTCTGGAAGGATGACATGATCACCTTCTGCGACACCGACTTGTCGGATGATGATCTGGAGTACGAACTTTCGTGGTACGATGATGGGTCGTCGGATCGCATCCTCCGCGACATGTCGGTCTATCTGGATCACCCGATCTGCGGCGAGTTTCCGCACGATAGCATCGTCGCTCCCCGTGGTTGGGATAAGAACGACTGATCGGCAGATACATAGCCCGCAAGGGACAGCAATAGCACGGGAGCCCACCTAATCGGTGGGCTTCTTTTTGTCAATAGCACATTGTGTGATTCAGGTCATAGGAGCAAAAACTGTGCCAACCCGGCCGAACCGGCTCGGGCACCTTGGCATGGAACTTGCAAGGGCAGAAAAAAGAAAACGAACACTAACACCGCGAGGGGCACACTGCAAGTGATCCAGCACACAACAAGTACCTGCGAGATGGTTGACAGCCCGGTGATCTCCCGCTACCGTTGCAGTATGAACACCACGATCCCGCTCTCGCTGCTGTCCCCGGACGAAGCCAACCGCGTTTGGACCGATGATGAGGATCTGTCGGATAGTGATCCCGTTGCGGATCGCGCTGCGTTCGTTGCTTACTTGCACGCTGACGAGGACGATGACGATCACAACGCTGTCTGCGCCTCGCGCACCTTCCGTCACAAGGGGCGGCTGCGATCCGTTCTCGTTGTCCGTTGACACAACCCGATCACTCTGATAGAGATCAAACCATGAACGACAACACCCGACACTTGACAAACCTCGCTGGTCATTCCGCTTGTCTCTGCCCGATGTGCTGGTCGACCCCCGGTGCTCGTCGTTTCGCAAAGCGCCGTGTCCGTCGTGCGGTGCGTCACAGCGAACGGGGCGAGATCAACCGCTCGCTGGCCGATGAAAACAACCGGGACGGTGACGCCGCTCATTTGATCGCTGTGACGCAGCTCAACATGGAAAACATGCGCTTGATGCGCACCTTGCCCGACTTCCCTCCTTGGTGGTGATCTAACTCACAACGGCAGGCAGCATGCAAAAGGCATGCCAGCCCCGCCGAACCGGCTCGGGCACCTTGGCATGGAACTTGCAAGGGCAGAAAAAAGAAAACGAACACTAACAGATCATTCCAGCCCCCGCAAGACCTGACGGTGTGACGGAGCACACAAGGCGAAGTGATCTGCGCGTTCGTCATGGTTGACGGATTAGCGATCACCGTGTACGATAAGCGCATAGCCGGAACAAGTAAGCGGACCCCGGCACCGCAAGTAGCGCCAGAGTCAGAGAACCCGAACAGAGAGACAAGACAATGTCGCAGAATGTCGCCGCTCGTCGCAAGAAGATCGAAACCCTCGCTCGCCACAACTACGGTTCGACCACGACGTGTGGCCCGCGTCAGGTTGCTGTGATCGCTGATATCGCTTTCGCTGCACAAAACGGTCTGCGCCCCAGCGTTGATCTCCTTGCGCTGCGTCACCCGCTCATGGCTCGCCCCGGTATCCTCGACAGCTTGCGCGCTCGTCGGCTTGTCAAGGGGCATCCCAATAATCTGCAACTTACGGCTGCGGGCTTGGAGATTGCGCGTGCTGCCCTTCGCTGTACGCTTGCCCCCGGTATGGGCTTGGTTGCCACGGGTGCGCCCAGCAAGCGACCGTGATCACACCTTGATCTAAATCACAACGGCGGGCGGCATGCAAGGTGCGTGCCAGCCCCGCCGAACCGGCTCGGGCAAGCTGGCATGAATCTTGCAAGAAAAAAAAGATTGTGAGCCGCATCACCTGATCGCCTGATCTGTTGTTGACCCGATCTGATCTGCGGGCTACAACAAACGTATGGACAACAACCAACGCCTCACCGATCAGTTCTGCAACATTGCTCTTATGTATTCGCTTGTGGTGGTCGACAACCGTATCCTCTTGGCTTTTGACGAAGACGATCACGCAACCGTTGCCGAATGCGCTGATATGTTTCAGCACTTGACCGATCAGGTTTGCGATTTTATTCCCGCTGATAATGTGTAGTATAACGGGGTGATCCCCCTCACACCGGAATGTATGTCCCCCATGGACGGGTGGGGGCTGTTCCTGTACTTAGTACCCCCACGACACACGGGAAATTTTTGTAAACTTTTGCTTTTCGCACTGCGTTATAAATTTCCAAAAATTATAAAACATCTCCTAAAATCGGGCTTATAAAAAATTTCCTGGGAATTTTTCCGGGATTTTTGCTTTTGACTATTTATTTCATATGACAAATTACAAACAGTTTTATAATGCTTGGCATAGCTTTGCTAAACCAAAACGGCAATTATTGCTTGAAAATGTAAGAGTTCCAGTTAAATTCCGTGTTGGTGATTATCTCGCATTAACAACAGATGCAGAATTAATGAAAATGATCAAAGATGAAGCATTTGAAGGCAAAAGAATTGAAGGTGACTTTGACCCAAAAAAAGCTGGTGAAGTTCAACTATCAGTTAATGTAGACGATTCTGGTAATGCAGAAGTTGTTTATCACGAAGGTCGTCATCGTGCATATGCCCTTAAGTTGGCAAAAATGAAACAATCATTAACAGGAATAATTGCAGATATACCCGAATTTGCAAAACTTGTTGGTTCAACTGCATCCGAAGAAGAAATAAAAAAAGAAATTGACCGTATTTTTATATACGGGGAATCAGAATTATTAACAAATGCTGTTGCAAACATGTCGACAAGTAATGAAAAGAAAAGAAAACTCAAAGTTGAAGCAGAAAAAAAATTAAAACAAATATTATATAACGTTAATGCAGAAGATAAGCAAGCTGGTATAACTGCTGAAATAAATGGCGTTTTAACAGTTGCAAATAAAGATGATGTTAATTTCACGAGAGATATAAAACAATTTATTGGTGAGAAAGATAAATCAGTTGTTATTCCAAGATACGCTGTTGCATCACCAAGACCAGTTGTAAAGAACGTCGAGAATCCTTTACAAATAACTGAACCAGTTACAGTAGAAGGATATGATTATTATCCAAAAGGCAAATTTCAAAAAGCTGGTATCATCAACTACCTTAGCAAACTATACCACAATGATTCGGCCTTGCAACAAGGTGGATATCCAGAGTTTGCAAAAATGTTAAACAATGCATATACTGTAACTGACAGTCAAGGAAAAGAATATGGATTTGGTTTCGGAAATCGTATTGAATTTTTTGAAACAGATCCGCAATTAGAAAGAAATCCAGAACTTCGCGGAACAAGATTTAAACACACTGGAACAAATTGGCTAAAGCTTGAACCACAACCATATGCTGTTTATAGCCAAAATCCAGATGACCCAGATGTTAGCGGTAAAGAAAAAGCAAACTCCCTATCTTATACAGTTAAAAAGAAATGATCAAAATTAAACTAATAGAAAGCAGAACACTTCCAGTTCCACAAGAAACTGTTGATGAGGTAACACGTGCTTATCGTGCTGCTTATGTAAAACTTGTTATTGATTTTATAAATAAACAATCTAGTTCTAATCCCAGGCTATCAACAAGATATGGGAAACTTTTAAAAGAAATTGAAAAAAAATATGCAAAAGAAATTGGCGACATTGGACAAGTTGGGTTTACTGGAGATTTAGATGTTAATACTGTTATAAAGAATGGTGAAGTCATTGAAGCTATATCCATAGAACAATTTATAATGGCCCTTGTTGCTTGGCCAGAACTTGAAACCTATCTGCGTGGCAGAATAAAACCAGCAGCGTTTAAAAACCGTTTAAAACGTTATTTTAAAAACAAAGATGTTAATGATATTCAATTTGTTATTGAGTTTGGCTCAAGAGGAACAACAACAAAAAAAGATTATGCTGGATTATATAAATCGGATATTGATGAAATAATTGTTACATTTAATTCTTCTTTCTTTGTTCCAACTGAAACACCACGTGGTGAAGCTGAACCTGGTCTTTCTGTTGGCTCACGAAGCATACCAGCAATAATAGAAAATATTGATACAGAATTAGAAGATACCAAAACCAGTGTTCGTCATGAATTGCAGCATTTATTTCAAAATACAATGTCAAACGTTCTTGGTGCTGGTGATTGGAAGATTGGTCTTCCTCCGCGTGATGTATTAGATAATACATCAAGCGATGAACGAGATACGTCACATCATCTTCAACATATTGAAATGCAAACAGATCTTCAAGATGAAGCAGATAAATTTCTTTCTTATGTTGAAAGATTTAAACAAAAGAATCCCGATAAATTATCTATCTTTCCACAAGCTGTAAAGATATTGCTTAAATTATTTATTGATTCGCAGCTTACAGCTGAAGAATCTAAATTTGCTGCAGCAAATAAATTGCAAGCTTATGTTCTGCCAAGTGATTTATTGAAAAGCATAAAAAAATCACCAAACACTCGTGAATTATATGATTATGCTTCTGGGCTTCTATATAATTCTATAAAAGGTGAAATGCCTTCGTTAGATAAATTAGATATTCCATTGGCCCAAAGATACAATAGAAGTGTACAGGAAAACATCATCATGAATAAAATAAAAATTGTTCTTAAAGAAAGTTCACTTATTAACGAAGAGATTTCAAAAGATGAACTTCGCAAGATTATTCGTGATGAATTTGAGAAGTTGTTGCGAGATAAAGATTCCAAAAAAGAAATTGCCAAAATAACCAAGGAATTCGTGAAAAAGTTTTATCGCGAATTATCATTTAGCAGCACACACGTTATCGACCAGATTGATATATAGCTATTTTGTTTCTGTTATATATTCAATTGGTAATATTTTAAATGGTTTAATATTTTCTAATATTTCCCATATGTTAACTGGTATTCTGTTTTTTTCTAATCTCAATATTTCTTCTTTGATATATCCATGCGCGTCTCTAAAATCGCTTACAGATACAATATAATCTGAATAATTGTTTGAAAGAACATAGTTTTCATAATCTTCATCATCCATCATACAAACAGTTTGGAATTTTTCATATCCATAAAATTCTTGTTGATCGTATATTACAAGATATATTCTTTTTATGCTTTTATTTGCTCTTGGAGATGCTAATTTTTTCATTCTTGTGTTATTATAATTAGATTAGCATAATTATTAATGAACTTATCGGAGATATTAAATGAGACATTATAAAGAACCATATCAAAGAGGCAACGTAATAGAATATAACGATGAAATGAAGCTAGAAGATAGTCAATATTTTACAAACAATACTCATAAACCAGGCTCAGATAATCTCGCCGTAGGCGAACGCCGTGGAACAGTAGGCTGTCCAAAAAGAATGGAAGAAGGCGAAGAAGCTGGTGGAATTGTTGATATGAATGATGAAAAAGTTCGTAAAAAAGCACTCAACGATTTTGCTGAAAAAATATATAAAATTGTTTCAGCAAGGGTTCTTGGTAAAGATATAAAACTTCGCTTAACCGGTCAACCGAGTCTTGTTAAGCAATTAGAACACATGATTAATATTGAATCCACTTATCTCAAAGGTTTAATGATGGGTAAGGCTGCTGACGATCCAAGTAATCAAAAAACCAGAGAAGAAATAAGAGCAGAAGCAAATAAATTAGATCGAATGCTTGGCGTACAAGATTTCTGGCCGTTTAAATAAGGAACAAATATGAAGGTAGATAATAAAATATTATTAGAAATGATCGATCAAGAGCTAGATGTTGCCGAAAGAGAACCAAGAAAAGAACCGCACGATCATGAAGGCAGAATGGCTCGCGGAGAAATTCGTAATTTAATTAAAAACAGCTTGGTTCTTTATAAGTTGATTCAAAAAGATGATGAACTTCCTGGATGGGTTTCTTCCTATATAAGTCTTGCTAATGATTATATCAATAGCGTAACACAATATATGGAAGAAGATCAAGTCTCTCCGGATGATGATGAAGAAGATTTCGGAGAAGATTGACATATTGGCTCGTTAGATGTAAGGTGCGCTTATGAGGCGCGCTATGAAAGAAAAAAAATCTGTTATCAACGTTGGAGATTTAATTCATTATTGCCCCGTGGATCTAAATTTAGAACACCACGATATTGGTATCGTTTACGATATTCATGAAGAATATAATTCTTTATATGGAAAAAATATAAAAAATTATAAAATACTTTGGGCACGCCATAAACAACTTGATGAACTTTCAGAAACAACCATGCGTAATAAATTAAAATTAAAAATCGATAATAAATATATATTGAAGATAATAAAATGTAATGAAGAGAAAGACAACAAAACCACTTTATAACGTTGGAGATTTGTTTACAGAGCATATCGATGGTATGACTTTGTCTTCTGGTATCATAACAAAAGTAAGATATGATCGATTAGATATTGAATATGTTTATTCTATATTGTGGAATGATATGGCTCTTGAAACTGAAATATTTGAATCCATTATAAAATGGAGAGTTGAAAACGAAATATTTGGTTATTTTAAAGTTAAATTATAAGAGGTACCTAAATGAAACCTTCACCTTTCAGACAACTTGATTTACAGCTTCAATTAGAAGAATTAGAACAAAAATGGGAAGAAATAAGAAAAGAATACGATAAAGATAAAGCTAATGTAGAAACTGTAGATGAGATATTAAAGATAGCTGTAGAAAAGATTAAAGTACTAGCTGAGATCAGCATGAATACTTTTAAAGCATGATTATGTCATCATCTTATAGTTTTCGTAATATAAGTGTTGGTGATTTGTTGATTCAGCAAATTCCCAATCCTGTAAAAATAGAGCAAATGATTCGAAGAAGAGGAATTATAGTAAATATTCAAAATAATATTTCAACTGTTGAATGGGTTATCGATGGTGCTGATACTCCAGTTGATTTAATGAGAAGTACAACAGTCTTAAATTCTTCTTTAAGAAAAATGATTTTAGACGGTTATATTCAACACTATCCAGTCCAGAAGTAGTTTGGTTGCGCTCCTTGTTTGGACGTGTTAGCCTCTGACTTTGGAGGCAGCATGAGTCTATCAATCTGTTGTCAGTGGTTGGAGCCGTGCACAAAACGTGATGGTTCTATTGTTTATGAAAATTCAATTGAAGAAAAATTATTGCAGTTGGGTGCGTATAAAAAAGGTAAATACGGCCAACAGCAAATCCTTGAAACCTATATCAACAATGTAAATGAATTGTTGAAGCTGGTTCCTAAGCTTAATGCAGCAAATATTAAATCGTTTCGTATGTCCAGCAATGTTCTCCCACTCTTTGAGTTCTGTGAAGATATTGCGAAGACAAGCGAAGTATTGTTGAGTAAATTTAAGCTTCTTGGAAATCTTTTCAAGAAGAACGATATTCGTGTAACTTGTCATCCCGGTCAGTTTGCAGTTATCAGCAGTGATAGTGATGATGTAATTAAAAACGCAATCAAAGAATTAAACTACCACGCTTGGATGTTTGATCAAATGGGTTTTGAACATTCACCTTATTACGCCATCAACATACATGGCGGCAAGCGTGGAAACATTGAACGAGCAATCAACAGTATTCTTTCTTTGCCCGAATCAACGCGTAAACGATTAACGCTTGAGAACGATGAAAGTTCTTATAGTGTTCCAGAATTGATTAAAATCCATGAGAAAACCGGAACGCCGATTGTGTGGGACAGCCACCACCATACGTTCAACACTGGTAACATGGACATTTCTACAGCGTGTATTGAAACTATGAAAACTTGGGGAAACATTAAACCTCTTCAGCATTTGAGTAATACTGAACCGGGAATGGAAGAAGGCTCCTTTACAGAGCGCCGAAAACATAGTTATAATATTCACTATATTCCAGAAAAGCAGAAAGAACTAATTCTGGAAAATAAAATTGATGTTGATGTAGAAGCAAAAGGAAAAAATTTAGCGGTTTTAAAAATGAGAAAAGACTTTGGTATTATTAATTAATAGAGAGTGATAATTAAAATGTTTAATGATCTCTTAGCCGCAATTCTAACATCATATAAAATTTCTATTTCACCAGATCAATTTACGAGAATTAAAATGGATAAAGATGAGGAAGAAAAAATGCAGAAATATTGGCACGAATACTTAGAAAATGAATTTTCAACAGATGATTTTTTTATAGATTCACCAGAAGAATTAATGAAAAAACAGCAAGCATTTGCAAACCCAATTTGCCTTGATTGTTCTAGAGAAACTTATTCCCTCTTAACAGATGGTGAAAATAATATTATTTCTAAGTGTCCTGAATGTAAACGCACATATAAAACACATATTTAATATGTGGACCTTATTGATGTATATTTAATAATCTTATTATCAACAATAATGGTACCTCATTTAATATTTTTATTTTTTATTATTAGCGGAGAAGAATAATGTTTAAAGTAGGAGATTGGGTTCAAATAACTCCAACACCAGATCTACGCTGGGACCACTGGTATAATTCAAGAGATATATATCAACATTATTTAGATAAAATTGGTGTTATTGATTTTATTAGCGATGATGAAGAGCGACCAGGTAAATTTTTATATGCTGTAAAAGTTAAGTTTCCAGATGGATTGGAAAATTTAGCTGCTGGTAGTTATTATGAATGGTTCAAATCAGATCATTTAATTATGTCTTCTCAATCTCTTGCTAATTTGCGACACAATATGGCTGCTGCTGGAAAAGAATTACAAGAATGGGAAAAGTTTAAAAAGAAAACAACAGATGACATGTTAAAAAAGATTTTTGCTCCCGATCCAGTTGCGGAAACTAAAAAAGATAAAAAAGACGTTCCAAATGAATGGGATTTAAAAACACCCGCAGACTCAAATCAAGAAGATAAATACGATACATATTACGACGATGAACCATCAAGCTATACATTTGAGTATACAAATAATACTGATATGGATTATTCTTATTATACTGATATGAACGATGACGGCCAAAAAGATAAGGACTGAATTTGAAGTTGGTGATTTGGTTTATCTTATAAATTATTCACCGGCAAAATTAGGAATAATAGTAAAAGCAAAAAATCTTTTAAAATTATATGATGTATTAATTCAAACAGATAACATATATCTAAAAGACGTCAACATAGAATGGCTTAAAAAAGCCATCACTTAACAAACCTCGATAAACTATTTATTTAGTATATCGAGGTTTTTTATGTCTAAAATTCTTGTAAAAATAACAGATAACAATTTTACAAGCGCACATGTTGTAATAATAAAAGATGGTAGTGTTTTAATTTTAAGGCGGTCTCAAACTGATGCTTGGATGCCGGGACACTATGGACTTCCTGGTGGAAAATTAGAACCAGAAGAAAATCCAAAAGAAGCAGCGTCAAGAGAGTGTAAAGAAGAAGCAAGTTTAAATGTTTCACCAACAGATTTGGTGTTTTTACCACAAGTAAGTAAACAGAAAAAACACGCTTTCTTTTATACAACAAAATATACTGGAGAACCAAAACTGGATTTTGAACACGATGATTTCGCTTGGGTAAATCTAAAAGATTTATCTAAATATAAAGTAATTTCAGACTTACCAAGTATAATATTTGCTGCGTTTGAGGATTTAAAATGAATTTAAAAGACAAGTTTATACAATTTGCGTATAACTTTGCTTGGTTTACCAAACTTTATTTTTCTTTAACGATGAAGATTTCACAAAATCTTCCAAATTGCGTTGTTCCACTATTCTTCAATACAGAACAAATAATAAAAACACTAAATTATGGAAAATTATATAAGCACGATAATATTGCGAATGTAATAAATGACTATCTAATACATCCAAGAGTAATTCAATGTCGTCTTCAACAAGAAAAATCATTTGGTGATTGCGACGATCATGCAATTTATTGGTGTGCTGCTATAAAAAAATCAAATTTAGCAAAACGAGTATGGTTTTCTATCTTCACAATGAAGGGAAGATGGCCTGATGATACATATCAATCGCATGCTGTATGTGTTTTTCAAGAAAATGATGAAAAATTTTATTGGTGTGATTACGGAAAACCAAATTTAATTGAAAAAATTGAAGATTTTCAAATAAAATCAGCAAATTTATATGGTTGCGATGCTGTTTGTGGAACAATTTGGGAAATTATCGAAGTAAAAAACGACGATACACCGGTTTTTGGAAAAACAAAACTCGTTCTACCACCAAAAAAGTGAGAAATTATAAAAAAATTTAAAATTGTTATAAAAGATAAAAAAAATAGCAAAAAAATAGTTAAAGAACAC
>Ga0194127_10006449_pt1 | contig 13322 bp, 14 predicted proteins | sample TA2KigC100mmetaG_FD_148624 | JGI IMG/M metagenome (GOLD analysis project Ga0194127, IMG submission 148624) | Freshwater microbial communities from Lake Tanganyika, Tanzania - TA2015036 Kigoma Deep Cast 100m | ecosystem: Environmental > Aquatic > Freshwater > Lake | place: Tanzania: Lake...
ATCAGGCGCAGAGAGGTGGAAGAAACTCAACGCGTGGGACTGAATCAACTGACCGCAGTTGAGCAAGCGTCTCAGCTTGAGCGCAGTGTCGGGAATGCGAACCCCGAGGATGCTGTCGCATGCCGTGGCTGAAGCGATGGAATGAATGATGGGACAAATCCCGCATATTCGCTGGGTAAGGGACGGCATTTCATAAAACGGTCGTCCCTCGCAGAATTTCTCGAAACCACGGAACTGGGTCACGTGAAAGCGCGCATCGCTCACGCTGCCGTCGTCATCGACGACGATGGTGATTTTGCCGTGGCCTTCGATCCGAGTTATGGGCTCGATGACAATGTTCTTCGCCATGAGGGTGACTCCGCGATTAGGCTCCGAAACGGGTTTTTTGTGTGAGATCGGGCATCCGTCCTTCCAGAAGCTCGGTGAGCACGTAAAGGATCGCCTCCGACGGCGGCGGACAGCCCGGCAGGAACACTTCCACGTCGATCAGTTCATGAACAGGACGAGCCTGCGGTAACAGGCGAGGAATACCCAACGTGGGAATGCCCTCGTTAATGGTTGCATTCTCCAGGTATCCTCGCGCGAGCACGTCATCAACTTTGAACTGGTTGCGCATTCCCGGGACATTGGCGGTTACCGCGCAGTCCCCGAAAGAGACAACGATCTTCGAGCGTTCTCTAATATGACGGATCTGCTCTTCAGCTTCGTCGCTGCTCACCGCTCCCTCAACGAGGGTCACATGCACATCTCGGGGGAACTCCTTGACGTCCGCGATGGGGCTGTACACCAGGTCAATTTGAGCGGCCACATCAGCGAATCCTTCGTCCAGGTCGAGCAGGGACATGTGGCATCCCGAGCAGCCGTCAAGCCAAACTGTGGCTAACCGCACCTTATTCATGTGAGCCTCTCGTTTCTCATTTGCGCCCTTCTCCGCGCATCATCTGGAGGTAGGGCAGAAACTGTCTGCGTTTGGTCATTTCCGCGACTGATTTTCCCTTTTCAGAGAGAGCTCCCGTGGGGCAGACTTGCACGCATTTTCCGCAGCCTGTGCAGGTTTCCGAAGACCCCCAGGGCTGATTCAGATCGGTGATGACTCGGCTGGTGATCCCGCGGCCCATGATGTCCCAAGTGTGCGCGCCTTCGATCTCGTCGCAGACCCGCACGCATCTCATGCAGAGCACGCATCGATTGTGGTCCACGGAAAACCGGGGATGGCTCGCGTCCACAAGCTGTTTGGGATAAAGATAATCGTAACGGACATGGGTCATGCCCAGTTCCGTAGCAAGCGCCTGAAGGTCGCAATGGCCGTTGGAGACGCATACGGAGCAGACGTGGTTTCGCTCCGAGAAGATAAGTTCCAAAATTTTCCGACGATATTCAATCACGCGATCCGAGTTGGTGACCACTTCCATGTCTTGCCGCGCCAGAGTCACGCAGGAAGGCAGCACTCTGGGCGCGCCTTTTACGTCCACAATGCACAACCGGCAAGCTCCCCGAAGCGAGAGCCCCTCCATGTGGCACAAAGTCGGAATATAGATGCCGTTTTGCCGGGCAACTGACAGCACTGTCTCGTCTTCGCGCGCCGTGAGCAGGCGATTGTCAATCGTCATCGTGAAGATGCGAGCGGGGTTGGCATCATTTCCTAGTTTCTTTCCGGTAAGCGACGTCGGTTCTTTCATACCGCCTCCCTGGCTTCATGGATTTTGCACGCTTCGGCGGGACAGCGCTTCTCTTCGATGTGAGCCACGTACTCGTCCCGGAAATAGCGGAGCGTGCTCATGATCGGGTTCGGAGCAGTCTGACCCAGGCCGCACAAGCTCGTATTTTTGAGCAGGTCGGAAAGATCTTCGAGCATATCGAGGTCGGACAGCTTGCCTTCGCCCTTCGTGATTCGATTCAGCAGGTGGTATATCTGCGATGTTCCCACGCGGCAGGGCACACATTTGCCGCAGGACTCGGACATGCAGAATTCCATGAAGAAATGAGCCACATCCACCATGCAGGAGGTGTCGTCCATTACTATCAGACCTCCCGAACCCATGATGGAACCCACCGAAGCCAAGGACTCATAGTCCACAGCCATGTCGAGAAATTGCTCCGGAATGCAGCCTCCTGATGGACCTCCGGTCTGAACGGCTTTGAACGCTCGGTCCCCGGGGATACCTCCCCCTATCTGAAAGACGATCTCTCTGAGGGTGGTTCCCATCGGCACTTCGATCAAGCCGGTGTTGTTTACCCTGCCGGCCAGGGCAAAGACCTTGGTCCCCTTGCTCTTCTCAGTCCCGATTGTGGCGAACCACTTCCCACCCTTACGGATGATGGGAGGGATATTGGCAAAGGTCTCCACGTTGTTGATGAGGGTGGGCTGACCCCAGAGCCCAAATTCCGCAGGGAATGGAGGTCTCGGGCGGGGGCGCCCCCCCCTGCCTTCGATAGAGGCGATCAGCGCGGTCTCTTCTCCACAGACAAACGCGCCGGCCCCTAATCGCACATTGATGTCAAAACTGAACTGAGAGTTGAAAACGTTGTTGCCCAGCACTCCGAGATGCCGGGCCTGCGAGATCGCGGTGCGTACGCGCTGGACTGCGAGCGGATACTCAGCCCGAACATAAATAAATCCTGTGTTCGCGCCCACCGCGTACGCGGCCACGGCCATGCCTTCGATGACCCGGTGCGGATCGCTCTCCAGAATACTCCGATCCATGAATGCGCCTGGATCGCCCTCGTCGGCATTGCACACGACAAACTTGTTCCCGTTTGAGGCCTTGGCGACCGCCGTCCATTTCACCCCGGTCGGGAAACCGGCGCCGCCTCGACCGCGTAACCCGCTGGCCAGCACCTGCTCGATTACTTCAGAAGGACGCATCATGCGCAACGCGTTGTAAAGGGCCTTATAACCGTCTTCAGCGATGTAATCCTCGATACGTTCGGGGTCGATCCTGCCGCTGTTCTCAAGCACGATCTTGGGCTGCTGCTCAAAGAACGGCCTTGAAGACGCACAATCAAGGCGAGGAATGGGCGCGCCGCCGAGTGATTCCAAAATTTCCGAAACGTCGGGCGCCCCAACCCCTCGATAATAGGTCCCGTCGGGCTGTATGGAGATCAGCGGGCCGGCCGCGCACAGGCCAAGACATCCGACACCCTTGACACTGCACCAGTTCTCCCATCCGCGGCGACTGACCTCTTTTTCAAAAGCTTCTTTCAGCACGCCGCTTTGGCAGGAGAGGCACCCTGCGGCAACGCAGACGTTTATCTGATAGGTGAAGCTTTCTCGTTTGTCTTTCTCAATTCTGGCAATGCCTTCCAGATCTTCAATGCTGAGTGTCATGGTTCGTCCACCTCTCCGCGCAGGGGAACTCGCTCGCTGGTCTCTTCGTTCCGCCATACTTCCATGCGATCCAGCACAGCAGTGGGAGTCATCTTTCCGCAGACCTGGCCGTCAAGGACCACAGCAGGCGCAAGACCGCAGGAGCCAAGACATCGTGCGGTGAGCAGTGACACCTTCCCGTCCGGAGTCGTCTCACCCGGAGCAATACCTACTTTTTTTGCGATCGAGCCCAGGATGCCGGATGCGCCGGAGATGTAACAGGCGGTCCCTTTGCACACCACACACGTGTGCTCGCCCGGCGGCTGGAGCGTGAAGTAACTATAGAATGTGGCCACTCCGTACACGACGCTCAGGGGCACTCTAAGCGAATTTGCCACATACTTCAGCGCGTCCGGATCCAAAAAGCCGAAGTATTCCTGCACCGAGTGAAGAGTTTCGATGAGCGCGTGAGGTTGATTGCCGTGCAGGCGCATGGTCCTATTGACCAAGCGCCAGCGCTTATCTTCTGTGGGCATGGAGGCCCCCTCTTTCGAGGGTGAAGATCTTTCTTGCAGGCTTTCCATGTTCTGATCCTCATCCGAGAGAATAGTGGAATTTGTCTGCTGTCGGCGCTGCTCAAGCCCGCATAGGAAGGCTTGCGCAGCCTCTTACTTCTTCTGAAATTGCTTAAGTAGCTCTACCACGTCATTGTGGCGTCTGGACACGGCCCATACCATAGCGGTCCAGCCGTTCTTGTCCGCGGCATCGATGGACGCGCCCGCCTCCAGGAGTTCTTTCAGCACCGCGGTGTGGCCCCGGTACGCCGCCATGATCAGAGCGGTCGCGCCGTACTCGTCCGCGACTTCAAGATCGACCGGAGTCTTGAGCAGAGCCCGCACCACATCGAGATGACCTGCCCGCGCCGCTCGCATGAGACTGGTCAATCCATGATCGTCCATCGCGTTGTAATCTGCCCCGTTATCGATCAGATAGTCAACAACTTCGGCGAAACCCCGACGACAAGCCTTCATGAGCGCCGTGGCGCCGTACTGGTCTCTCACATTGGGGTCAGCTCCGCTGTCCAACAACATCCTTACCATATCAGGGAATCCCATCGCTGCGGCCCACATCAGAGGTGTCCACCCCATGTCATCCTTGCTCTCCACACCAGCGCCCACGGTCAGCAGACCTCTCAGCTCAGCGAGATTTCCCTCTTTTGCCGCTTCCAACAGCTTCTTATCCATGGGTTTCGCTCCTCCTCGTCCGTCAGTCCGTGCCCTGTGCGCTGCTCCAGCACAAACAAATTCCAGTGATGGCTGCGGCAGCGCCGATCCGACCTATCCCCTTGGGGAGCAATTGGTGTGCCAAGTGGCCGTGAAGGCCCACAAGGAACGAAATCGGGCAATGGGACTAGATCGGCCGTGCTCCCAGCGCCACGTCATGGCAAAGGGATGCCTGTCAAAAATTTTGACAGCCTGTCAAAGCTCGCCTGGAAATGAACCCGCGATGGTCGAAGGGTGGCGGTCGGCCCCGTCATTGGGACCTATACAGGCCGATCCGTATCCGGTGGGGGTCGGCTCAGCCCGGAAGAATGTCCCGAACACGTTCAAGTCGGTTGCAACAACATAATCGAGCCTGGTTGCGAGGACCACGGTATTTCTCAAATAGCCGTCCAAAGACAAATTGTACGCGTTCAAGCCTGCTCGTAAGTAAATCACCCCGGACACGGAACCGTGAATTCGCATAGGCATAGTCAACGCTGCGGACCGGATTCTCGTGACCTGTCTTCGGGTAAGATGCTATAAGCAGGGAGTCGGCAGCGATATTTGTGCTCCGAGAGGCGGGAGTCCTTGCGGTGGGAAAGGATTGGGAGATGTTTGCTCAGGGCGAATCAACAACGGGACTAGCGAGTTACGTGGGGGCCGCGATTGTCAGTTTCGTCGTCCTGACACTCCTCAGCGCGGCCGAGGCGCGTGCTCAAGCCGAAACGGTGAAAGCGACCTTGAATAAGGTCTTTTCCATCAGCCTGGCTGAGAACCCTACTACAGGCTACCGATGGGAGGCTGACATAGACAAGAAGTTTCTCTCATTGAAAGGGAGAAACTTTGCGCGAAGCGCCAAGAGCGAAGGACTGGTAGGCGCAGGGGGAACTGTGACTTTCTTTTTCCTTCCTCTGAAATCCGGGCAGACCAACATCGTGCTTCGCTACAAAAGATCCTGGGAGAAGGAGCACACGGAAGAGAAGACCTACCGGGTCATCATCTCACGATAGGTAGGCAATCGGTTGCGCGGGCTTGCAGGTAGGCGGGGGGTCTAACTCGATTAGTCTTCAATACTCTGTCGCTATCGCAGACTGCGGGCCAGGAGTCTCTTGAGGCGCAAGGAGTTGCCCACCACGGAGACGGAGCTCATGGCCATCGCGGCCGCCGCGAAAACGGGGTTGAGAAGAACCCCGAAAAAGGGATAGAGAGCGCCCGCAGCAATGGGTATCCCCAGCGTATTGTAAAAGAACGCCCAAAAGAGGTTCTGTTTGATCACTTTCATGGTTTCAAAGGAGAGCTTGATCGCGGCCGGCACGAGCTGGAGATCGTTCTTGATCAGCGTGATGTCGGCGGCCTCGATGGCCACGTCTGTCCCCGCGCCGATGGCGATTCCCACATCGGCCGCGGTGAGCGCGGGCGCGTCGTTAATGCCGTCGCCGACCATGGCGACTACTTCGCCTTTCTCTTGGAGCTTTCGGATCTGATCGGCCTTGTCTCCGGGCAGGACTTCCGAGATCACGGTGTCTATGTCAATCTCATCGGCTATCGCGGAAGCCGTCTTTTCATTATCTCCGGTGATCATGACCACATGGAGTCCCATCTCCTTGAGGGACCGCACCGTGGTGTGCGCTGTTGCTCTGGGCACGTCCTGGAGGCCGATCACGCCGATGACTCGGTGGTCCCAGGCTACGCACACAGAGGTCTTCCCTGACCGCTCGAGCATTTTCAGGCTGGGCTCCAGCCCATTCATGGAGGCTCCTTCCTCCCGCATGAGCCGCTGGCTACCGAGCAGGACCGGCTTGCCCTCGATCGCACCCTTGACGCCCAGCCCTGATGACGCCTGGAAATCTTCTACAGGGAGATGCGAAAGGCCTTGAGCACGCGCGTGGGCCACGATGGCCTGTGCCAGCGGGTGTTCGGATACCGCTTCGATGGATGCGGCAATGTGGAGCGCCTCGTCCGGACTCGAGTCCCGGGCTGCCAGCACGTCGGTCACCCGTGGCTCTCCCTTGGTAAGGGTCCCGGTTTTGTCAAAGACGACGGTCGTCAGCTTGTACGCCGTCTCCAGACTTTCGCCGCTTTTGATGAGGATGCCCTTTTCAGCTCCCACGCCGGTCCCTACCATGACCGCGGTGGGCGTGGCAAGTCCCATTGCGCAAGGACACGCGATAATGAGCACGGAAACGAAATTGAGCAGCGCACGGCTGAAAACAGAGTCCGGCGCAAGGAAATACCAAACCGCGAAGGTGATCACGGCAATGACGACCACCACCGGAACAAAGATAGAGGCCACCTTGTCCACCACGTGCTGAATCGGGGCCTTGGAGCCCTGAGCCTCTTCCACGAGGCGGATGATCTGCGCCAGCGCCGTCTCAGCCCCCACCTTTGTTGCTTTGAAGGTGAATGCGCCGCTCTTGTTAATCGTGCCGCCGAAGACCTCCGCGCCGGAAGCCTTCTCCACGGGGACGCTCTCACCGGTAAGCATGGATTCATCCACTGCGGAAGCTCCTGAATCCACCACCCCATCCGTGGGTATCTTTTCTCCCGGCCGTACGCGGATGAGGTCTCCTTTCGCAAGCATTTCAACAGGAACGTCCTTTTCGCGGCCTTCCCGCACCACCCGCGCGGTCCTTGGCCTGAGTTCCATCAACCGTTTTATGGCCGCTGAGGTCCGCCCCTTGGCTCGGGCCTCCAGATATCGCCCCAAGAGGATGAGGGTCACGATCATGGCCGCGCCTTCGAAATATATGTGCGGCGTCGCGCCCGTCGTCTCAAAAAAGCTCGGAAACAAGACAACCGCGCTTGAATAGAGGTAGGCCGAAAGCGCGCCCAGAGCGACCAGGGTGTTCATATCGCTGGTCCTCTGTCGCGCTGCCTTGATGGCGCCGAGAAAGAACCGAGCGCCTACCCAGAAGACCACCGGAGTGGTGAGTATCATGAGGCCCGGTAGCAGCCAGTGCTGCGGAACTGCATGCACAAAGGGGAAAAGATGGGGCATGGAACCGATCATGACGATCACGCTGAGCACAGCGCCGACGACCAGCTTAAACCTAATGTCATTCAGCTCCTGCGCGCGGGCTTCCTCTAACGGGTCCGCAACACCCTCGCGAACCTGGCCCAGGAAGTCGTACCCGCTGTCGTCAAGCGCTTTCTTGACCGCGGGGAGAATTGCCACCCCCGGCCTGTAGCTCACCGTGGCACGCGAGGAAGCCAGATTCACCGACGCGTCCTGCACTCCGTCGATTTTCTTGAGCGCGTGTTCGACACGGCGCACACATGACGCGCAGCTCATACCACCCACCGAGATGACGGCCTTCTCGACTCCGCGCTCTGCTCCACCCAGCGGACTTGCCTGGTACCCGATCTCTTCTACTCGCCTGTAGAGCGTGTCCGGAGTCACCATCTCGGGGTTGTATTCGACCGTGGCTTTTTCACTCGCAAGGTTGACTGACGCGCTCATGACTCCTTCCAGGTCGGCCAAACCTTTTTCCACGCGGCGCACGCACGACGCGCAGCTCATCCCCTGAATATGGAAGATGTCCTTAGCCAACTTTGTAGCCTGCTTCCTCAATGGCCCGCCGGATTTTGTCCATCTCTACGGGGCTCTCTTCTCGGAAGGAAGCCTCACCCGACTCGAGGTCGACGCGCACTCCCTTCACTCCTTCGACTCGGCTCAATGCCTTTTCTACGGCCATTACGCAGTGCCGGCATGTCATGCCTTCAACCCTTACCGTGGGCATTGCTTATTCTCCTTTTGGGCCGTAATCGCGCCCTGTTGCGGTCATCTTTCCACGGGCCTCACGTCATATTTCCGCGTCAAATCGCACACGGCGCTTCCAACACGCGATGACCCCATCCCTCCCGAACATGAGCTGGATTAGTTCCCAGCCGCTCTGGCCTCTCTCATTGAGCAGATCCACCAGCGCCTGGGGTTCGCCCATCGGGACCTCCTTCAAGCTGCAATCACCCTGTTCAGAGCAAAAGTAGACCAGCTTGGCGAATAGGTCGGCATCGTGGCGAGTGAGCTCGTACTGGAACTGGTCCATGGATTTAGCCCTTTCGTTGGCGCTCTGACGCAAGAGTTTCCTCGCGAAGGCGGCCCAGGGCAGCCAGGTGGCCCTTTTCTTCATCAGCTATCTTGAAGAGCATCTGTTTGCTCTTTTCGTCCGAGACCTTGTCTGAGAAACGTAGGTAGAGATCGAGCGCCTGGGTCTCCAGCATCATGGAAAGATCGAGCAGATCTTCGCGCTTCTTAAGAAAAGGCTCGTATTTCCTTGTGAACTCATGGATCTCGAATCCGCCTTCCATCATACGGACGCAGGCCTGGGATTCCAGGTCCGCGGTGTCGGTCGCGGAGGAGGTGAGTGAGCGGTACAAGTCCCGGAGGTATTCCTTATGCTTCTCTTCCACCGAGGCCAACTTGAGCAGGAGGCCGGCGAGTTGAGAATCCTCGCTCTTCTCGGCAATCGAACGGTAGAACTCGGCGAGCACGCTTTCCATACCGAATGAGACCCTGAATATGCCTTCCGGGGTTTCCTCTTGGGGGATCAAATCAAGGTCCAGATCCTGCGGTCCTTCCGCTGTTTGCCCAAGCCAGGCTTTGATTCCACCTTTCAGGTTGTATACGTGTTTGAACCCCCGTCCCGCCAACAACTGCGCGGCCACCCGACTTCGGCCTCCTACAGCGCAATAGACGAGAGTAGGTTTGCTCTTGTCCAGTTGATTCAAAGAATCACTCAACTGAGGCAACGGCGCGAGCTTGGCTCCCGGGATGTGCGATTCTTCATATTCAGAAGGCTGTCGGACATCCAGGAGCGTATACGTTCCTTCTTCATGAGACGCGACGTAGTCCTTCGCCTGTTCGGGGTCCAACGATTCTACCGGCGTGAACAGCTTGATGAGATCAACCATGACGTTAAGCTCCTCCGTTGGAACGTCCGGGAAAAGATGCGCAAAGGGGCGGTTTCGGCAACGCGAAATAACGCCGATTCCTTATGATTCAGAAGATAATGCAGGGGAGGGCGTATTTCAACCGGCAGGCTGATCAAACGCGAGCGTCCGTGGTCTTAGTTCGGGCCCCGAACTGGGGATCGGCTCACTATGAAAGGCTATCCATGCGGTCTCGGGAGGCCCCGTTGCGGAAGGGCCTCCGCCGCCAATTCCAAGGTCACAGCGCGGAAATGCCGGGAATAGTAATCACGTGCCGGCCGGCTTCCTTCTGGAGGATCACCTCCAGGCTGGAATCTCGAATTCCCAGCGCGAGCGAAGCCTGGCCGCTGGGGCCTTCGAGTCCTGATATCTCTCGCAGGATCTCCAGACCTCGCGCAATGATGTGGGGAGGCGCCTTTGGTAAACTGTATGTGGTATCCGCGTACACGGTGACCCCCGTGTCTTTATCGAGAGCGAGCCGCGGCGCCTTCTCTTCAATCGCGTCCAAGAGACACAACGCCATATACTTGATAGGCGTTTCGTCCGCGTCCGTTCCGGGCTCGTCTTGCCATCCCTGGGTCTCCCATTCTTCGAGGGCTTCCCTCGGTCTTACTTCCAATTGGCAATCAATTTGTTGCTGGAGCCTGAGATGAGGACTTTCCGCTATAGCCATGTCAATTCCCCCTTTCACATGCTCGCGTCCGGCAAGCTAATGGCAGCCGGCGCAGGAACTAGCTGAACAGCCGCTACACCCTGATCCGGCGGAACCCGACGTCTTGAAATCACCCGCTGCGCTTTTGAAATTGCAGGACGAGAGCAACCGTCGCACGTCTCCACCGCATTGAGGGCACATCACGTCTTCCTGTCCGAATACGAGCTTCTCGAACTGACCCTCGCACTTGTTGCATTGATATTCGTAGATCGGCATCCGCTACCGCTCCTCCTCAATCGATTCACTCCATCCTAAAGATGCTCTCTTCGGCCTCTCGGCGCAAGTGTTTCGCGTCAACCGGAACTGCGCTGGCTGACGGAACCTTGCCCTCTAAGAGCCCGACCAATTATCCCTCAGCCTCTTGGAGTCACATCTTTCACAAGCGCTGGAAGCGCTTGCATGGGGTAGGAGTTTTTGGTGGAGGGGTCCGGGGAGGCCCCTTTTTGCAAATGGATTATTGACTTAGCTCAGTTCTTGGTCTATGACCTTGCTCGAGATTTCGGGGAGGTTGCAACAAGATGCAGCAGGAGCCAATGAGCCTTTTGAAATTTCAGAATCGGTTTTGCTCTGAAGAGGAGTGTCAGGCTCATCTTTTCAAGCTGCGTTGGCCTGACGGGTTTAGGTGCCCTCGCTGCGGGCATGATCGGTATAGCCTGATAACTACTCGGCGGCTCTATCAGTGTAGCGCATGTCATTATCACGCTTCGTTGACTGCGGGCACTGTCTTTCACAAAACGCGTACGCCGCTGAGGAAGTGGTTCTGGATGATTTTCTTGATGGCTCGGCAAAAGAGCGGTGTCTCGATGTTGGTCTTGCAACGGTTGCTTGAGATCAAGAGCTACAAGACGGTCTGGTCAATGGGTCACAAGATCCGCAAAGCAATGGCGGATCGAGATGGGACGCACCAGTTGGCCGGAATCATCGAGATGGACGACGGATTCATTGGCCCCAAGAAGAAAGGCAAGAAAGGGAGAGGGTCTAAGGGGAAGTCCAAAATCATCGTCAGCGTAGAGAGTAGAGGCAAGAGAGCAGGATTTGGTTGTATCCAGCATGTGCCTGCTGTCAGCGGAGAACAGATACTTTCCCTGGCACAGCAAAGGGTGGTCCGAGGTTCACATGTACGGACGGACGGATGGCAGGCATATCGGGCTTTGGAGGCCGACTCCTTCAATCACGAGGAAGTGGTGCTCCGCCGGAACAGCGCCGGATTGGAGAAGCTCAGATGGGTCCACCGCATCATTGCCAACGTCAAGGGCAACATCCTGGGCACCCATCACGGCGTAAGCGGGAAGCATCTCCAGCGGTACCTGTCCGAATTCTGTTTCCGGTTCAACAGGCGCTTCTGGGAGCCCCAACTATTCGACAGGGCACTTAACGCCTGTGTACGTACCTCTACGATAACCTATGCTGAGCTAAAGGCATAGTCCATTTGCAAAAAGGGGCCTCCCCGGCCACCCTTCCAAAAGTTCATAGGTCTTGCAACTGCTTCTAATCGTATTTCTGGTTTTGATAGGTGATGGTATCACCCTGGGGAAAGGTGAGCGTGCTTTCGCGGTCGGTTTCCACATATCGGGCCGGCGCGGACAGGTTCTTGAGCGCGGTGCGCGCGTCTTTGGGGGGGCTGTCGGGACTGATGCGTTTTACCTCGGCCTTGCCGTCGGCATACTGCAAAGTAAAGAACCCTTGCGGCGAAACATCCGTTACGCGAGCCCATCCGGTCTTAGCGATCTGCCCGCCACAACCGCCCACTAAGGTGATAAGAGCCGCCAATAGGATGAGGAGCCGGAATTGTTGCAAACTATCTCCGGATGATAGCAGAACTTATTGATATGTTTAGCATACTAGGTAGCGTTAAGTCAACGAATTGTTTACGGCAGGAGTTTGTTGTGTTCACGGGGAAACGGAGAAAAACCCTCGCCTTTACGCGAAGAATTCGGTAGGTTTACGCTATTGAGAAACACTATCGCGAGACCACGCGCGCTCAGGAGTCTGTGCGGCCAGGGCAACGTCCCGCACAGATCTTCAGAAGGTCTTCCCGGATGGTTCCGCTGAGCCGGCAAAGCCCGCGGTTGCGCCCGGAGGCCGACCGGGCATTACTTCCGTGAACCGACCATGAACAAGCCGACCCATTGATCGAGAATAATGCGGAGTTGACCCGGCCGACACCAGGAGTGCTCGGCTCACTTAGAACCCATGCCACAAGGAGGTGTTCCGTGGCCAGATCGTCCGTTCTTGCAGTCATAATAGTCCTTTTACTGACCCTGGGGGCTTCGGCTCAGGGGTCCATGGGAACCGACGTGCTCAAAACGTCGGGCGGAGACCTGAAAGTAATCCATGTGGGTCACGGGTCCGTGATGTTCGAGCACCGCGGCAAGGTGATTCACGTGGATCCTTTTGGTAAAATGGCGGACTATGCAACGTTGCCCAAAGCAGACCTTGTCCTGATCACCCATGAGCACGGGGATCATTTGGACCTTGACGCGCTGGGAAAAATAAGGACCGACAAGACCCTCGTGGTCTTGACCAAGATTTGTGCCGAAAAAGTCAAAGATGGAATCGTCATGTCCAACGGCGATGTGAAAACCGTGGCGGACCTCAAGATCGAAGCGGTCCCCGCCTATAACGTCGCCCACAAAAGGGATTCAGGGGACCCCTTCCATCCGAAAGGTAGAGGAAACGGGTACGTGATATCCTTCGGTGACTGCCGTGTGTACGTGGCGGGTGACACGGAGAATATCCCCGAGATGAAGGACCTGAAGGATATCCGCGCGGCCTTTCTCCCGATAAATCTCCCCTTCACGATGACCGGCGCGATGGTGGTGGACGCGGCCAAGTCTTTCGGTCCGCAAGTCCTGTATCCATACCACTACGATATGGGGCAGACGGATCTACCCCAACTGCCGGAGCTTATGAAAGAGGTCAAAGGGGTTGACCTGCGAATACTTAAGAAGAAGTGAAGCAGGTCCAAACAGGATGGCCCCGACATTCCCGCGAGACACGTGATCGGGATCGCGAAGCGACAGGAGGTTTACCCGCGCCCATACATTGCTATCAGCCCTCTTGCTCGCCAAGCCGGCAAGAAGATGAGCCTCCTGCGCCTTCGGCGCCGGGG
>Ga0194127_10006450_pt1 | contig 13321 bp, 16 predicted proteins | sample TA2KigC100mmetaG_FD_148624 | JGI IMG/M metagenome (GOLD analysis project Ga0194127, IMG submission 148624) | Freshwater microbial communities from Lake Tanganyika, Tanzania - TA2015036 Kigoma Deep Cast 100m | ecosystem: Environmental > Aquatic > Freshwater > Lake | place: Tanzania: Lake...
TCCAAGTATGATACAGGCGGTTGGTCGGCATCAGCATCTCCAAGTAAATCGTTTTGTCGCAAAAACAAATTTACTCGATTTTGCTCGCCGATCAACCCCCTTTATTCCAAAACTGTCTGGTGGCTAGGTTGATTATTCCCTTGCCATTACTCGCAGCTTACCCTTCCTGATCGGAGGGGGGTGGATCAAGGGAGGGTTTACATCCAGCCTGATGGTATACTCTTTTCATGCCGGTCATTGCTCGGTTTTATGGCATTATCATCAAAATGTATTTCAGCCAAAGCGAACATGGAATTCCGCATTTCCATGCCATCTACGGCGAGTTCAATGCCATCTTCGATATCGAGACCATGGAAATGCTGGAAGGCGATTTGCCATTGCGAGCCCGCAGGCTTGTGACGGAATGGGCTGCCGAATATCATCATGAATTGGGTCAAATGTGGCAAACCAATGAATTCAAACGATTGCCCGGATTGGAGTAAGCAATGGAAACACCACGAATCCTTGCTGTTCAAGCCTTGGAAAACAAAAGGTTGCTTGTCAAATTTGCGAACGGCCTGGAGAAGGTCTATGATTGCATGCCATTGATCGAAAGGTTCAAAGCGTTCAAACTTCTTGAAGAGGAGGGATTTTTTAAACAGGTCACAGTAGATCCAGGTGGATATGGCATTTCCTGGAGTGATGAGGTTGATATCAGCGAATTTGAGTTGTGGACCAACGCGGTCGAGGTCATGACAACCTGAATTGACCTGAAACATACATTTCACTGAGTAGAACAGGTCGACAAACCTTTCAAATGAAGTTCATTCTCCCCGTGAGTTATACCGTTCCGCTTCAATCCTAACGGAAGTGTCTACAGGATGCTGCGGTAATGTCTTAACTCGAATGTGGATTTCCTGTTTTTTTCGACCTCATTCGGTTTAAAGTATTATGCAAGAAGCAGTAAATAAAATATCCTCATGCCCGCCTGGCGTTTGCTCTTCACCCCCCCTGCGCACGGCGCCTGGAACATGGCCGCAGATGAAGGAATTCTCGAACACATCGGCAGGGGCGAATCACCGACCACGCTTCGCTTGTTTGCCTGGGATCCTCCGTGCCTGTCACTTGGCCACGCTCAACCATATCGTGATATTGATATCACGCGGCTAAAAGAGCGCGGCTGGGAGGTCGTGCGCCGCCTCACAGGTGGACGCGCCATTCTGCATACGGATGAACTTACGTATTCCGTCACAGGTTCGGTGGAGGAGTCAGTCCTCTCAGGCAGTGTATTAAACTCCTACAATCAACTTGCTCGCGCTTTGTTATACGCGGTCAAAACCTTGGGACTGCCGGTCGAGATGAATCAACATGAAGTGGAAACACCAACCCAAAATTTAAACCCGGTGTGTTTTGAAGTGCCATCCACCTATGAAATCACCGTGCACGGCAAGAAGTTGATCGGCTCTGCCCAGGCGCGCCGGCGGGAAGGGATTTTGCAACATGGCTCAGTTCCTTTGAAAGGCGACCTGGCGAGAATTTGTCAGGCTTTGACATTCCAACAGCAGTCAGATCGCGATCTTGCTTCGGCCAGGTTACTCGACCGGGCGACAACGGTCGAAGCGGCGCTTGGACGTGAGGTTCACTGGGAGGAGGCTGCCCAGGCGTTGGTCCGCGGCTTCGAGGCGGAGTTGGGAATCCAATTCAAGGGCGGGGAGATGTCCCCCTCCGAGATAGAAAGAACGAAAGAATTGATCCACGAGAAATATGCCCATCCTTCATGGACGGAAAGATGTTGAGATGAAGAGTTTCCTGATCTATGGCTCCTATGGTTACACCGGGAATTTGATCGTCCAACGCGCGATAAGGGAAGGGCTGCGCCCGATATTGGCAGGCAGGGATGAAAGACGATTACAGGCGCAGGCGAAATCATTTGATCTGGAGTATCGCGCCTTCGATTTGAAAGACTTGAACTCGCTCAACTCGGCATTGCGCGAGACGGATGCCATTCTGCACTGCGCGGGTCCGTTTTCGCTGACCTTTGAAACCGTGATCGAGGCTTGCCTTGCCAATGGGAGGCACTATGTGGATATCAGCGGGGAAATCGAAGAATTCGAAGCTTTAGCGGCCATGGATGCGCAGGCCAGGGAAGCCGGCATCATGATCCTGCCCGGCGCCGGCTTCGACGTCGTCCCGTCGGATTGTCTTGCCATGTATTTGGGTAAAAGGGTTCCCTCTGCAGCGAAACTGGAATTGAACATCATGAGTGTGCGGGGAGGAGTCTCCCGCGGGACTGCCCGTTCGGGGATCGAGAACATGCACCGGCAGGGACGCATCCGAAAAGACGGAAAAATCGTCCGCGTCCCGAACGCCTGGCGTATCAAGCAGGTTGACTTCGGACGCGGACCGAAGCGTCTCGTGTCGATCGGTTGGGGGGATGTCAGCACCGCCTTTTACAGCACGAAGATACCGAACATCGAGGTCTACATGGCCTTTCCGCGATCCGCCATTTATGTAATGTACTTGACGCGCGCAATCGGCCCGATCATATATAGGCGGCCGGTGAAGAACTTCCTGAAATGGCTGGTTGGCAAGCTATTGCCTCCCGGTCCGCCCGCCGAAAGGAATCAAAGCGGATTCAGCCTGATGATCGGTGAAGTTACAGATGGACGCCGGACAGTGCGCGCGAAACTTCGCACCCCCGAGGGATATTACCTGACAGCATTGACTTCGGTTGAAATCATGAAGCGCATTCTGGCTGGCGGGTTCAACCCTGGTTTCCAGACCCCCTCCCGCGCCTATGGGGAGGACTTCATCCTGGGCTTTCCCGGCGTTACGCGAGAGGATATACTGGAGGAGGCAGGAAGGTGACACGATGAAAAATATTCTCATTGCATTATCTGCAATCGGTCTTTTCGCCTGTAACTTGTTTTCACAGACTCCTGTGGACACACCTGCGCCGACTGTGGCACCGGTGAGCGTTCCCCGGAAACTCAGGTCCCGATAGAATCAACCGAGGAGGTTCCCATGGCATTCGAATTTTCCAGCCCGGCATTTGGGAACGGCGAACCGATCCCTCCGGTCTATTCCTGCAAGGGCAGGGATGTCTCGCCCGCACTCACCTGGACCGAACCACCGGCCGGCACGCAAAGTTTCGCGTTGATCATGGACGACCCGGATGCACCCATGGGCACCTGGGTGCATTGGGTGATTTTCAACATCCCAACCTCCGCGCGCGGACTGCCTGAAGGCGTACCGACTGATCCGGAACTCGGCGATGGGAGCCGGCAAGGCATCACATCCGCCAGGACAAATGGATATCACGGACCCTGTCCCCCCTCCGGCGTCCACCGCTATTTCTTCAAGTTGTATGCGCTGGATACGACGCTCTCACTCCCCACGAGCGCGGGCAAACAGGATCTGCTTCAAGCCATGGAGGGTCACATCCTCGCCAACCTGGAATGGATGGGAACTTTCGCCCATTAATTCCAGCCTGCTCAATCATCCATCCATCGAAGAATCGGGCTTTCCATTCTGGAAGACCGCGCTACTTCACCCTCATCCATGCCGGCCGCAGGCTGGCCACCTTTCGGTAGGTTGGGCAGCGCGCGCCATGCGCGCCTTTCAGGTAGCCTGTGGAGAGCAGGAATTCGTTAACAATCTCTCCGCCCGTGAAGACGAAGGTCTCCTTGAACAGCTTGGTCCATTCGTTCTTCGAACGTGGGTGATGCGCGTCCAGCCACCCCTTGAACGATCCGAATTCCTTTTTCAATGAAAGGATGCGCTGCGCGTTGACGATCGCGGCGTTGACCTTCAACCGGTTGCGGATGATCCCCGCATCCTTCAACAGCCGGGCGCGATCTTTTTCCGAATACTTAGCGACCTTGGGGATGTGGAACCCGTCGTACGCCCTGCGGAAATTATCCGCCTTCTTCAGGATCGTGATCCAGGATAGGCCGGCCTGGTTGATCTCAAGCACCAATCTCTCGAACAACAGGTTGTCGTCCTTCAAAGGAAAACCGTATTGCGTATCGTGATAGGTTGCGTTGTAGATATCTTCCGGGTGGGAGATGCAGTAATCACAATAGCTCATCATGGATCTGTTTCTCCGGCAGGATGGTGAGGCCTCAAAGAATGACCTTCCTTTGATGACCCGAGGAGGTTCTCCCTACGCGAGTTGTACGATGGCAATCTGGTCCGCGAGGATTCGTCTCAACAAATCCTCGGCAGCATTTCCCCTGCCAGCATGTCGACCACGCGGGTGCTTCCAATGGCGGTTTTGAGCAGGACGCGCCCGCGCGTCTCCGAGGTCACCTCGCCGACGATCACGGCTTCTTCGCCGTAGCGGGTCCCATGCATTGCTTCCAGGATCCGCCCGGCATCCTCCCGCGCCACGACCGCCACCAGCTTTCCCTCGTTGGCGATGTATAAGGGATCAAACCCTAGCATTTCACAGGCTGCGTTGACCTCCGGGTGAACCGGAATGGCTTCTTCATTCAATACAATCCCAAGGTTGGACTGCACTGCAATTTCATTCAGCGTGGTAGCCAGACCGCCGCGGGTCGGGTCGCGCAGCACGTGGATGTTTCTGCTGGTATCCAGCATACGAGCAACCAGGTGATTAAGCGGGGCCACATCGCTTTTCAGGCTGGACTGAAATCCCAATTCCCCGCGCGCGGCCAGCACGGCAATCCCATGATCGCCGATCGAACCGGAGAGGATGATCACATCTCCTTCCCTTGCCTGTGCGCCTCCAATCGTCAAGCCGGATCTTACCAGGCCGACACCCGCGGTGGTGATGTACAACCCATCCGCTTTGCCTTTTTGCACAACTTTGGTGTCTCCCGCAACGATCTGAACACCAGCCTCCATCGCGGCAGACTGCATCGAAACGACCACCCGCTGGAGAGTTTCCATTGGCAGGCCTTCTTCAAGAATGAAGCCGGCAGTTAAATATAGAGGTCGCGCTCCAAGCATGGCCACATCATTCACCGTGCCGCACACGGCCAACCGGCCAATATCCCCTCCCGGGAAGAACAATGGCCAGACCACATGCGCATCCGTGCTGATCGACAATTGCCCATTCGACCCGGGATTCACCCGCGCCGCATCGTCTCCGGCGGACAGGGCAGGATTTTGAAAAGCCGGCAGGAAGGCTTTCTGGATCAATTGATGACCCATCCGCCCGCCGGCGCCATGTCCCATCACGATCTGATCGGTGTGGGAAAGGGGCGGTGCGCAAACCGCGCCCTCCATGTTCACGGTCTCTTCGCTCACGATTGCATGCTCTGGTTCATTTCCACCCGCCCATAACGGTAATAGGCGGCACAAGCCCCTTCAGATGAAACCATGGTCGCGCCCAACGGGTGTTCCGTGGTGCACTCCTTCCCAAATGCCGTGCAATCATGCGGTTTCTTTAGACCCTGAAGGATCTGACCTGCGATACACAAAGGGGATTCATCGGCTGTGATCGATTCGACCTCGAATCGCTTTTCCGCGTTGAACTCGTCGAACGCTGGCCGCAGGCACCAACCGCTCATCGGAATGGTTCCGATCCCGCGCCACTTCCGATCGCATGCCATGAAGACTTTCGAAATAGCTGCCTGGGCGGGGCGGTTGCCTTCCAGCGTCACCGCCCGTGGATAGGCATTGGCGACCTCCACCCTGCCATCTTCCAGCAACCTCACGGTCGTCAGGATTCCCTGCACGATGTCCAGAGGCTCGAACCCGGTGACCGCCATCGGAACACGGAACTTTTCCGATAATGACGGATATTCCCAATACCCCATCACCGCGCATACATGCCCGGCGAGCAGGAATCCCTGCACGCGATTGGCGGGCGAGCTGAGGATGGCCTGGATCGCCGGCGGGACACACACATGAGAAACCAGGATCGAATAATTCTTCAATCCGAGTCGCTGTGCCTGCAGCACGCTCATCACGTTGGGAGGCGCGGTCGTTTCGAAACCGATGGCGAAGAAGACCACCTGCTTATCCGGGTTTGCCTGGGCCAGATTGACTGCATCGAGCGGCGAATAGACGACGCGCACATCGCCCCCCTGCGCCTTGATCGAAAACAGGTCCCGCGCGGAGCCGGGCACGCGCAGCATGTCGCCATACGAGCAAAAGATCACCTCCGGCCGCGCCGCGATCGCCAAAGCCTTGTCGATCAACTCCAGCGGCGTCACGCATACCGGACAGCCCGGACCGTGAACCAGTTCGATCTCCTTGGGCAGCAATTGGTCGATGCCGTGCCGCACGATGGCGTGAGTCTGCCCGCCGCAGATCTCCATGATCGTCCACGTCCGGGTGACCGTGCGGCGGATTTCCTCGATCACGCCCTTAACCAGGGCAGCATCGCGATATTCAGTGACGTACTTCATGCCGCCGTCCGGTCCGGACCCAATTCCTCTTCGATGTTCGAGATTTGCTTGAGCAGGTCGAGCGTTTCCAACGCCTCCTTTTCGCTCAGCAGGCTGATGGCGAATCCTACGTGAATCACACAATATTCCCCCACCTTCGCTTCCGGCACATAGTCCAGGCAGGCTTCGCGGAATATTCCCCCGAAATCGACTTTGGCCATCTTCAAGCCGTTCACATCGTTGATTTCAACGATCTTACCCGGTACACCCAGACACATGTCAGCCTCTCAATCTGGCGGCCGCAATCACGGCTTGACCAAGGGAAAGCCCGCCATCGTTGGGCGGCACTTCCTGATGTATATATACCTGAACCCCTCCATCTCTCAAAAGTGACAATGTTCGTCCAAGTAGGGTGATATTCTGCCATACCCCTCCGGAGAGTATCACCTTGCGGATTCCTGTTTCCGCGCTGATCTTCTCCGTAATCTTGCGAACCATCTCGGCCAGTCCGTTATGAAAGCGCGCCGAAATCCTGGAGGATGGGATTCCGGCGAACACATCCTGCATCATGGCCTCGACCGCGCCCCTCATGCGAATCTGAGAACCATCCAACTCGAAATGATATCCGCCTTTCTCGGTTGGATCGACCAGCGCTTCAAACTCGATCGCAGCCTGCCCTTCATAATTGACCTTTTGCCTCACCCCGGCCAGCGCCGCCGCGGCATCGAACAACCGTCCCATGCTCGATGTATCGGGCGTGTTGATTCGCTTTTCCAGTTGTGTCCGCAGGATCGTTCGATCCTCGGCGCAGAATTCCTGCACCGGCGGCAGGGTATCCTCCCAATCCAATCCCAATGACCAAAGCAAAGCCAGGGCAGTGCGCGCCGGCCGCTTGATGGCGGCATCCCCGCCCGGCAAAGGGAAATATTCGAGATGCGCCGCGCGGCGGCAGTCTTTAAAACCCGCCACAAGAAACTCCCCGCCCCAGATCGCGCCATCCTCTCCATATCCCGTTCCATCGAACGACGCGCCGATGACCGGTTCATCGAGTCGATGCTCGGCCATGCAGGCTGCGATATGTGCGTGATGGTGTTGGACAGAGATTAATGGGATGCCTTCGCGCTCGGACCGTTCCTGTGCAAAGCGGGTGGCCAGATAATTCGGATGCAAATCACAGGCAAGCGCCTGCGGTCGGACACGGAACAACCGCTCGAAATGCGCCACCCCCTCTTCAAAGGACTTCAGCGTTTCGTAGTTTTCCATGTCCCCGACGTGATGACTGAGGAAGGCATATCCCTGATTTGTGATGCAAAAGGTATTCTTGAGTTCCGATCCGGCTGCCAGCAGCGGGGGGGCATTCCATGGCAATTTCACAGGGAAGGGAGCGTAACCGCGTGACCTGCGAATGGGGTAAATCTGTTTATCAAAAACCCTGACGACCGAATCGTCACACCGGATGTGAATTTCGCGATCATGCATCAGAAAGGCATCCGCCAGCTTGGACAGACGAAGGCGCGCCTCTTCATTGCCGGTAGCGATCGGTTCCTCGCTCAGGTTCCCGCTGGTCATGACCAATACCTCGGGAATCCTCTCCGCCTTCTCCAGCAATAGGTGATGCAAGGGCGTGTAAGGCAGCATGACCCCGATCCAATCCTGCTTGGGAGCTACTTCATGGGCGATTCCTGATTCGGATCTGCGCCTGAGCAGCACGATCGGCCGCGCCGGCGAAAGGAGCAGCTCCCCTTCCGGCCGATTCAACAAGGCGTGTCTTTTGACCGTTTCGAGGTCGGGCATCATCAACGCGAAAGGCTTATCCACGCGCAAGGTGCGATTCCTCAATTCGAGGACAGCCATTGCGTTCGTCGCGTCGCAGGCAAGGTGAAATCCTCCCAATCCCTTTACCGCCAGAATCTTTCCCTGCCGGAGCAGTTCCCGCGCCCGATCGATGGCGTTCATCCCAGTCACCGCCTCTTTTGAGCCATCGGTGGATTCCAACCAGACTTGGGGTCCGCACTCAGGGCAGGCCACGGGCTGCGCATGAAAGCGTCGGTCGCGCGGATCGGTATATTCGCGCTCACAGGCCGGACACATGTCGAAGGGTGCCATGGTCGGGGTCGGCCGGTCGTAGGGAATATCCTGAATGATGGTAAAGCGCGGTCCGCAGTTGGTGCAGTTGATGAACGGATAGCGGTACCGCCGGTCGTCCGGGTCGAATAACTCGCGCAGGCAGTCCTCACAAATGGACACATCCGGCGAGATGGGTTGGAATGCTCCCTCCACAGCCTCGGAGTGAACGATATCGAACGAAGTGAATCGATTGACCGGCCGGATGGACACGGTCAGGTCGTCGATGCGTGAAAGCGGCGGAGCCTCCTCCCGCAACAAGTTAATGAAAGTATCGAGAACGTCCCGCTCCCCATCCACTTCGATTTCCACCCCGGCGGAGGTATTTTTCACCCATCCCCGAAGTTTTAGCCGGTCCGCCAACCCGTACACGAACGGACGAAAACCCACCCCCTGAACGATGCCCGAGATATGGACGCGCATTCCCTGCATGCTATTTCCGGGCGCGCTCCAGCAGCCAGTGGATCCAGGATTCGAGTCCCTCCCCTGTGCGGCAGGAGATCGGGAAAGTCACAAGGCCCGGGTTGAGGGCCTGCACGCCCAGCTCGAAATACTCCATGCGGAAGGATACGTAGGGCAGAAGATCGATCTTGTTGATCACCAACGCGTCGACGCCCCGATACATGCCGGGGTATTTATAGGGCTTGTCATCGCCCTCCGGCACAGAGGCGATCAGCACGGATCTATGGGTGCCCAGTTTGAAGCTCGCAGGACAGACCAGATTGCCCACATTCTCAACGATCAACAGATCGAAACGGGTCACCTCCAGCTGCTCAAGCGCCCCGTGCAGCATGACGGCATCCAGATGACATTCTCCGCCGGTATTGACCTGGATCGCCGCTCCGGCTCCAGCCTGTGCGGCGCGGTCGGCATCGATCGAGGTGGCGATGTCTCCATCCACTACTGCCACCCGCAGTCGGTCGGTGAGTCGCGGCAAGGTTTGCTCGATCAACGAAGTCTTGCCTGCGCCGGGAGAGGCCATCAAATTGATGGAAAAGACGCCGGCTGCGTCGATGCGGGCGCGGTTCTCCCCGGCCACGCGATCATTGGCACTGAGGATGTTCTCCACAACAGGAATGTTCTGAGGCATGCCGGGTTACTCCTTGGCTTTCACTGCTCCTGCGCGACTCCTCCGGGAGTTCGGCAGGCCCTTGCCCGTCATGTACCGTACCGTTCCCAGGGAAAGAATCGAACAACGGGATTGTAATCCACAAGTCGTACAGCACTCGCCATCCGGACCGATTTCGATCATCTTTCCTTTTTGCACGAGTTGTTCGATCATGGAAAGGACAGCCGAAGGTTGTGCCTGCAATTCGCGGCTGATCTCGGAGAGGCTGAGCCCGTTTTCCCTGCTTTCAAGCAGATGGAGCAAGTCGATCAACATAAAGTTCACCCAAATCCGAGTAACCGGCCAACTTGATAGAGCATGAAGGCGGCCATCCAGGCTACAACGGTCTGGTATGCAGCCGAGATCACTGCCCATGAACTCCCGAATTCATGCTTGATCGCTCCCAGCGTCGCGACACAGGGAACGTAGAGAAGTACAAACACCACAAATGCCAGCGCGCTCAGCGGCGTGAATCCCTCCCGCAGGGCAAGGCTCAGGGCTGTGTCCTGACTGCCGACCTCTTCATCCACCAACCGCACTCCGGGGACGATGCTAAGCAGGATCCTCACCGAACTGACGCAGGCCTCCATAAATCCGCGACCGATCTCAATCAGGTCGTCGCGGAATGTACCGGCTTCTTGATTAAGAATTCCGTCACCGTCCAGGTAAATCTGGCTCAGGGTGCTGACGACGACCTCCTTGGCCATGAAACCTGTCAGGAGCGCACCTCCGGTCTCCCAGTTTCCAAATCCCAGGGGGGCGAAGGCCGGCGAAATGGCTCCGCTCAATCTCCCAAACCATGAGTGTCTTTGGTCATTCACCCCCCACGGAAGGTTGAGCAGCAGCCACATGATCGTGGAAGCCAGAAGGATCACCGTACCTGCCCGGCGGATGAATTCCCGCGTGTTCTCCCAGGTGTGAATCGACAGGCTTTTCAGCGCGGGAGTGCGATAGGGGGGCAGTTCCAGCACAAAGGCCGAGGAGGCATCCGGTTTCAGGATGGTACGGGTAAAGATCATTCCGGCCAGCATGGCGACCAGAATGCCAAGCGCATACATCGCCCAGATGACCGTGCCCGCACGTTCCCCGAAGAATGCCAGCCCGAATACCACGTACACGGGAAGGCGCGCCGAACACGACATCAATGGAATGAGTAGTGCAGTCAGGATGCGATCGCGGCGGCCGGCGATCGTGCGTGTGGCATATACCGCTGGGACGGCGCAACCAAACCCGAGGATCATAGGGATGAAGGATTTCCCATGCAGGCCGACGAAACGCATGAAGCGATCCATCACAAACGCCGCGCGGGACATGTAGCCTGAATCCTCCAAGATTGCAAGGAAGAAGTACAGGATCATCAAACCGGGAACGAAAACCAGCACGCCTCCGACTCCGGCGACAATTCCGTCGATTACGAGCGAGTGAATCCACGCCGGGGCAGGTGCAAGGTCCAGCAGCAGGCTCAACCAGCGGGCAATCGGACCGTTGATGACCGCGTCCGTCCAATCCAGGAAAGGGGAGGAGACATCGATCACAAGGCGAAAGACGACATACATGACCGTGAAGAAGACTGGCAGGCCGATCCACTTGTGAGTGACAATGTCGTCGATGCGATCGGTGAGGCTGACGCGATCCAGCTTTGGGCGGTGCAGCGACTGGCGCACCAGGCCGTTGATGTAACCATAGCGCCGGTCGGCGGTGAGCAGCTCCACTTCATCCCCCAGCATGTCCTTCAAATGACCCGCGGCTTGTTTGGCACGCGCCAGGATCTGCGCGCCGTTCGGCAGGTCGCGCACCCGGCCCAGGATCTCAGCGTCAGCCTCGAGCAGTTTTAGGGCCAGCCAGCGCCTGGAAAAACGGCCTGTATCGAATTTCAATTCCTCGAAGGCGGAGATGAGTTTTTCGATCTCCCGTTCGATCTTGCCGCCGTAGTCCAGCCGGAAAGGGGACCGTGTGACCGTCATGGGATTCCTAAAACCCGGCGTGATTCGCCGTCATTGAGAGCAAATCGGATATCCCCTCACCCCGGTTCGCGCTCGTCGGCAGGATGGGTGTGTTCCCGAGCAATTGTGAAAGTTGATCGATGTTGATGCGGGCTCCCTCCCTGCGCAGCGCATCCGACATATTGAGCGCGACCACCACAGGGACTTCAAGCTCCAGCAGCTGAACGGTGAGATACAGATTGCGTTCGAGGTTGGTCGCATCCACCACGTTGATCACCACATCCGGATGTTCGTCGATGATGTAATCCCGGGCAATGATCTCCTCGGGGGAGAAGGCGGACAGGCTGTACGCGCCCGGCAGATCCACAATGCGGATCGTCCGGCCGTTCACCTCAACCTCTCCCTCCTTTCGTTCGACCGTCTTGCCCGGCCAGTTGCCGGTATGCTGGCGCAATCCGGTCAGCATGTTGAAGATGGTGGACTTGCCGGCGTTTGGATTACCAGCCAGGGCGATGGTCAGGTCAGCCATGGCGATCCTTCCCGTGAGGATGAAGGACCACCTCGATCAGCGCGGCTTCCTCGCGGCGCAAGGCAAGGCGGTATCCCTTGATTCGATATTCCACCGGATCGCCCAACGGCGCCAGCCGCTCGATCCGTATGATCTCGCCCTTGACGATGCCCATCTCCATAAATCGCCTGCGCAGGGTGTTCTTTCCGTTGATACGCAGGATGATACATTTTTGGCCGGGTTTCAGGAGATGTAGAGGGATGGGGTCGGTCATTTGATCTGTTTCCATTCAATGCGATGCCAAGGGTTGGATGAGGATCATTTCCGCCATGTTCATCCCAAGCGCGAATTCCCTGCCCTCCACTTCGAGGGTCAACGGCCCCTGCATGGGAGCGGATTCACGCAGGATGACCTCGCGTCCGGGCAGCAGATGCCGATCCTGCAGGTACTTCAATACCTCCGTATCGGTGGCGGTCACAGCCAGTAGGCGCGCACGGACTCCCACCGCCGCACTGCTTAGCGGGATTCCATCAACCGGTGAAAAGGTTCCATCCGTCGCCGGGATCGGATTGCCGCGCGGGCAGGTGGTCGGGTTCCCCAGAAATTCCGCCAGAGCTTCCGTCACCTCCGGCGCGGTGGCGTGTTCGAGCAGGCAGGCAAATTCGTACACGTGAGCCCATTCGATGTGCAAATGGTCGTACAGGAAACATTCCCACAATCGCTGTCGACGAAGGACGTTTCCAGCCGCCTGCCTGCCCTTTAGAGTGAGGGAGATACCTTTGTAGGGTTTGTGAGTAACCAGGCCTTGTTCATCTAGGCGCCTGACCATCTCATTCGCAGAGACCTGCGTCACGCTCAAACGTTCTGCCAGGCGGCTGACCGTGGCCGCTTGTCGCGGGCCCATTTCGGCCATCGCCTTCAGATACATTTCTGCACTTCTACTCATGTGCTTGTCGGACATAAGGTCAGCCTGTAGATAATTTTATGGCTTGCCTTATTATCATATTCTCCCCCGGCTCTTTCAATGGATGGATGTCATCCGGATAGGGGAGAAAAGTAATCGACCTCCCCGCTCGAGAATCCAGTCAGGTCAGTGAAGCCGCTTGTTTCAGCAGATCATCGAAATGAAGCTGATCGTGATAGATCCCGATCCGCAGGGTGACGATCAAATTGCACCACCCGAAGAGCGGGTCATACAGATACAGGTTCCCGAGCACGTCCTCATCCTTGCCTTCGTAGAACTGGCGCACCTGTCGATGAATGGAACGCAATTCCGAGGTCAGATGATCGAGCGGAAAAA
>Ga0194127_10006461_pt1 | contig 13308 bp, 16 predicted proteins | sample TA2KigC100mmetaG_FD_148624 | JGI IMG/M metagenome (GOLD analysis project Ga0194127, IMG submission 148624) | Freshwater microbial communities from Lake Tanganyika, Tanzania - TA2015036 Kigoma Deep Cast 100m | ecosystem: Environmental > Aquatic > Freshwater > Lake | place: Tanzania: Lake...
CACACTGATGGCCAGATTGCTCTTGGACCAGGTTCCGTAAAAGGCCGCAGTGATGAACTTATTCACGCTCAGGGCCACATCCGAAAAAAAGTGATTCGGCGTGTACCAGCAGTTCGTGCAGGCCGGACAGTGATTGTCGACAAAGCTGCAGTGAAACCAGCGGGGCGAATAGCCGCAGGGGTTGAACGCATAGACCCTCTTGGCACGGTAGAGCGCCCGCTGACCCATACTGCCGTAATAGGCCGCCTTGGCAGCGTCGTTCATGGTCACAAAGCAGGTCGTGACATTAAAGCCCCAGTACATGGCCGGAACCACCACGTTGCCCGTGTTGCTGCAAGGTGCAGTTGTAAGGATCGATGCTGAAAATGGCATCAGCCAGTGAGGGATCGGCTGAAACAGCATTCTGCGCCGCCTGCCCGCCCGCGGAATGCCCGCCCATCAGCCAGTGCGAAATAGAGGTGCAGCCGCTGCCGGCCAGCCAGCCGACCAGGTTGGCGCGCACGGCAAGTGCCAGGTTGCGGAATTTGGTCGCATCGGTCTTCACCATGTTGCCGGGATTATGGTCCATCATGACCACAACATAGCCGTGGGCAATGAGGGCGTTTGAGAGCTTGTCATAGCCGTCCCGGGACATGGAAGTTCCCACACCCAGCAGAATCGCCTCGCAGGCTGCCGGCGCCGGGCTGGGATAGAAGACTTTAACCTGGCCCTGGGATATATCCTTGGTAAACGATGCTGCCTGTGCACTGCTGAATCCGAAAACTGCAAGCGCTGCAACAACAAGTGCCAGCGCAATTTTTCGTGATACTGTATTCATGCCAAGCCTCCCTGTTTGATTGAGTGTATCGTTTTCATGCTTTTGTGGGTGTGTTGTGTTTACCTCCTTTCCTCCCCTTCACACAGTTACTATGCCAACCTCTTGCCTGTAGAAACATCAAAAAGCAGGAACATGTGCCGTTAAAATAGTTTGTAAAATTAACCACAATTAAACAGGATCAGGACCAAGAAAACAATACTGGAAAAAACCCTGTAAAGTGCCGGCTAAAAACAGGTATTTTTTAGCTTGATTTTTGAATACTGAACTTCAGCGAGCCGGGCGTGCGCCAGGCTTTGTTTGCGGCTGTGCTATACTCTAACAGGTTGTTGAAAAAGTCCTTTTATACAGGCTGTTCAAAAGCGCTCGGATGCACGGCGTGCGAAATCATGAGGAATGAGGGGTACTTTGCCGTACGCCGCAGTGACGAATGATGAGCACAACGCAGCAGATGGGCGTTTTTCAACAGCCTGCTGTTACAAAGAGGCCCTCAACGCTGCCGTTCTTATCTTGAAAAAAATTCATGTCAGCGTAGGATTGTGCCGAAAAAGCAACGTATCCGACCGCCTGTTTGAGCGGCAGTTAACAGCCAGGGAGCCGATTCATGGAAAAAACAGTTTTGATCGTTGATGACGCTGCCCCGGTGCGGGAACTGCTTGCAAGTGCGCTGAGCAAGCGCGGATACACTGTGACGGCGGTTGACAGCGCTCAGGCTGCGCTTGACAGGCTGCAGGAATCTTATTTTCACGTTATGTTTGTTGATTTGCACATGCCTGACATGAGCGGGGTGGAGTTGTGCGAAAAAATCCGCCGTAATTACCCCCTGGCATTTATCTACGCCATGACCGCGTATGTATCGATTTTTGCCCTGACAGAATGCCGCCAGGCCGGGTTTGATGACTATTTTGTAAAACCGGTCAATATAGACCTTTTCGACCGTGCCGCCAAAGAGGCCTTTGAGAAAATCAAGCGCTGGAGCAGCCGGCCCGGCGCGGCTTCACCTGTTTCCACCTGATCAAATCTTCTGCCATAGTTCATCTTCGGCGCAGCTGTTATCCTGCCGCACAGCATTTTTTGTGTTTTTTACCGCTTCCGCAGGGGCAGGGTTCATTGCGCCCGACTTTGGGCTGGGGCCGCACGAACTGTGCGGGAACTATCGGCGTGCCGTCGGAAAAATACCAGGTTCCATCAACCCGGGCAAACTGCGCCAGTTCATGATGTTTCTTCTTTGTGTTTTTTTCAGTGTAGTGGGCGATAAATTCAACACTGCCGGTTAGATCATCGGCGCCGACGTCAGTGGCGATCATTTCGAGCCCATTTTCCAGGTTGAACGCTCGGACCAGCGCCGGATGCCTTCGGTCAGCAGGCCTTCGCGTTTGTCCGGGTGGGTTGTAGCGATAATAAAGTCCACTTCAGTTTTAGCGTAGGCGCTGTAGCGCGCGCGCATCAGGGCTTCAGGCGTCGGTGCCGACTTTGCACCGAGGATAAGGGGCTCGCAGCACCGGCTGTAGGGTTGGGCGCTTCCGCACGGGCAGGTTTCCATGAACATCTCCTTGGTTGGACGTCACAATCAGAAGTGAAAGTATACCAGATTTAAGGCGGCGGGACTAAAAAAAATCAAGATTGTTCCAGGAAACCCAGGCAGAAGCGCAGGCGCTGAAGGTCTTTCAGCATCTCAGCGCTGCTCCGGCAGCGCAATACTTTGTTTGTGTGCCTGTTCCGATCGGCGGAAAAAAAGGGCCAGATGCCCTTTGACGCCGAGCAGGGCCGCACCGGTGTGCCCTGCAATGGTTTCCGATAGCTCCCTTTTTATATCCTTGCAGTCCACGAAGCGCACCTTGATCAGTTCGTGGTCGCTCAGTGCCCGGTCGATATCCTTTACAACAGCTTCGCTCAGGCCCTGGCGGCCCACATACACCACCGGCTTAAGGTCATGGGCGAGACCCCGCAGAAATTTCTTCTGGTGCGCCGTTAATGCGTTCATTGGGTTCCTTTCTCCCGTCGGCCTGCGCTGAATTTGCGCACATCCTCTGACAGCATAATCGTAGAGGTTTGTGTCAAGGGATCATAGGTTATCTGCGCGCGGTTGTGCTTGAGCTGGGTTCGCACAGCTGCGCATTTTTCCGCCAGCGTGGCCTCTCGCCGGCCGTAGTCAGTACCGCTGCGGGTGACAAATTCTACAATAAGGGCGCTGAGCGCGTCCGGGCTCAGGCGCTCAGCAGGCACGACAATAAGCTGTTCGCCGCTCTTATCCTGAGAGACCATGGTGCTGTTTCGGGTGCGTTTTCGGCAGGTAGTGAGTAAAGTGACGGCGCATCAGCGGACTGATGGTGCAGTCGATATACATGGCATCTTCGCGGTAATCGACATTGTCAACAATGCTGTAGGCATAAAACGCAGCCAGGGCGTTAGGCATAAAAATCAGCCAGGGCGTCGCACTTGCTGTAGGGCAGCCTGATCGTGCGCGAGATACATCCCTCGTGGACACGGGTGGTGACTGCATCAATAATGGTGTTCCGGGCGCTTTCCTCAAGCGCGCTGACACACAGGCACCCGGGGTGTTTTTTTTCGAGCATGAGCCGGTCAATGGCGTCATGGCGGCTCAGATCGATTTTATTGAATATGATCATGCGCGGCACGGCCGCGGCCCCGATTTCGTTCAAAACCCCTGCGGTTGTGCTGATATGGGTTTCATAGTCCGGATGGGATACATCAATGACGTGCAGCAGCAGATCAGCCTCGCGCACGTGCTCCAGCGTAGAGCGAAACGAAGCCACAAGCGAATGCGGCAGATTCCTGATGAACCCGACCGTGTCGGTGAGAACGACTGCGGGCTTGGCCATGCAGTCCAGCGCACGCGTTGTTGCGTCCAGCGTTGCAAACAGCTTATCGGCCACATGCACGCTGCTGCCGGTCAGGCAGTTCATCAGGGTTGATTTGCCTGCATTGGTGTAGCCGACCAGCGCGACCTGAAAGCAGTTTGAGCGCTGCTTACGCTGGGTGCAGCGCTCGGTCTCGATGCGCTGCAGCTCTTTTTGCAGATGCGCGATGCGGGCGCGCACCATGCGGCGGTCGATTTGAATCTGCTTTTCACCCATGCCGCGCGAGGTGCCGATACCGCCGCGCTCACGGTCAAGATGCGCCCACATACCCACAAGGCGCGGCAGCATGTACTGCATGCGGGCCAGCTCAACCTGTACGCGCGCTTCGGCTGTGCGGACATGCCGGGCAAAGATTTCAAGAATCAGCTGGGTGCGATCCCAGACCATGCAGCCGAGCTGACGCTCGATGTTCTGGCTCTGCCGTGGGGAAAGATCGTTGTCGAAAATAACCAGTTCAGCGTCGTATTGATGAACAAGCCCGCGCAGGTCTTCAAGCTTGCCGTGGCCGATATAGGTGCCCGGGTCAGGGGCGGGGCGGGCCTGTACTGCATGAGCGGCAATTGCAAAGCCCAGCGTGTCTGCCAGATCCGCCAGCTCACACAGGGAGTCTTCGGCGTGCGCCGCAGCACCCGGCAGGGTTACTGCAGCCAGCAGGGCTGCCGGGGGTTCCCGGGAGGTGTTGGTGCTTATCATATGCCAAAGGCTGCCGCGGTTACCCGAAAACCCTTTGTTTCAGACAGGGCCTGCTCAACGGTGGGGACATGTTTTACCCAGGCATGCAGGTGATCCTGCCAGGCATAGCCGCGTTGCTGAAGCTGCTCGCTGAGCACGGCAGCGTTGATAAAATAAACCGCAATAGTGTCATCCGGGTGAACCAGCACCTTGGCATACAGGTCGTTGCCGCTCAAAGGTTTGGTTCCAAATACCTCAGCCACCTCGCGTAACAGTTCTTTGTTCACAGGAGCATACCTTCCTTGCCGCTGAGGTCACGAAGCACGGGAACCGTGTTCCCTGCAGGCCGCCATAGTAATATAGCGGGCGAGATTATAATTCATCCGGCGTAACTATAGCGTACTATCCCGCAATGAATCAAGAGTAAAAAAGACGCAGAAATTTTTATGCTGTTGAAAATTCATTGTTTTTTTATGCGCGCGCAGAGGAACACTGGCCGGATCCAACACTAAAAACAATAACATCTTGATTTTCCATGCTTTTAAAAGAACTGCTCAATATTGTGGCATTCTGCTTAAACCCCTTGTTTTTCAGACCTGTGAGAAGATTTTCACACCCTTTTCCACAGCTTATTCACACAATCTGTGGATTGCCCGATGGTTGCAACCGCCACGTTGCGCTGCTGGTGATACCGTCCTGCGCATCTGCGCTGTATTTAGTCAGGGTGACCAACTGTCGCCAGCTATACAGCGACGCTTATGTAGGGCGTTCTTTCCAGAGCGAGACCAGTGCTTCTCTCACCACTTTCCGGGCCGCGTTGCGGGGGATTTCTGAGATCGGAAGTATCAGCTTCGGGCATTTGAATGCAGCCAGATTCTCCCGGCAGTGGGTCTGCAGCTCATCAACAGTTGCGCCGCGCAGCACCACGGCTGCAACGATGCCTTCACCCCACAGGTCATCGGGCACACCGAACACGGCGCAGTCCTCTATGCCCGGATGCAGGCGCAGGATGTTTTCAATTTCGGGAGGGTACACATTGATGCCGCCGGTGATGATGATGTCTTTTTTGCGCCCGCAAATGTAGAGAAAGCCCTCCTCGTCCATATATCCCATATCGCCGGTATACAGGCGGCCGCGTACAAGCACCGCGCGCGTGGCCGCTTCATCGCGGAAATAACCCTGCATGATGTTGCGGCCGCGGCAGGTGATCTCCCCGATTGCATTGGCGGCAAGACTGCGCCCCTTTTCATCAACAATCGCAACCTGCACACACGGCATGGGTTTGCCGACACTATCGGCCCTGCGGAAAAAATCCTGCGGCCCCAAAACGCTGATACCGGGGCCGGCCTCGGTCTGGCCGTAAATATCATACAGGTCAGCCGCAGGAAACATGTCCCTCAGGGTCTTCCGCTCGGCCGGGCTCATGGCTGAAGCTCCCGTAATGACTCGCGACAAGTCAGCGCCCGCGCGTCTGAGCTTAGGCGATGAGCGCAGCAGCATATGGTACATGGTCGGGGTCTGGGTAATGGAGGTGATTTTTTCGCGCCGGATAATCTCAAAAAAGGCATCCGGGCTGAAGCGCTCCACCAGATAACAGGCGGTAGCGCTTCGGACATAGGTAAAAAGCCGCGAAAATGTGGAAATGTGGAAAAGGGCGGTTGTGGCAAGCTCGCGCTGGCCCGGTGCAAAGCCGCAGGCCGCACAGTAATTGGCGCTGTTGGCCAGCAGATTGCCGTGGCTGAGCAGGACTCCCCTGGGGCTGACGCTCGTGCCGGCGGTATATATAATACAGGCCGGGTCGGCTGCGCTCGGGACCGGGGGCAGCGCTGCAGCCGACAGCGGCTTCTTGCAATCGCCGGGTATGTGCATCGTGCGCAGCTGCAGGGCGGCTGACAGGCTCGCATGCGGCTCGTCATCATAGAGCAGAGCTGAAGCTCCGGCATGTTCTATCTGGAGCTTCAGCTCTGCAGGGCTAAGGCGCCGGTTGAGCGGCACGCATACAGCGCCGAGGCGCAGCAGCGCAAAGGCTGCCTGCACAAAGGCAGGCCCGCCGCACGCAAGGGCCACGCGCATGCCGGGCCGGATTCCTTCCAGGTACAGGTGTGCAGCCAGCCCAAGCGCATCAGTGTGCAGCTGCGCAAACGTGCAGCGTCCCTCCTCGCTGATAAATGCTTCAGCAAGCGGGTACTCACGCGCGGTTTTGGACAGCAGGGCGAAAAGATGCATAGTGTTTTCAGCTGACTTTATACGTATGATTGCGTCATGGTCTCATACTCAAAGGCCTCAGACTCTTTACCGCGCTTGCGGCATCCTGCGGCATAAATGCGGCATTTGCGTTCAAGTTCCCGGACCGCGGCTGCGCGCTGGTCATAATTAAGTACACCGCTGTCAAGCGATTTGCGGATTGCCCGGATGCGCAAACGGTCAAGCGCGGGTACGCATCGTGACTGCTGGTCGGCATGGCCGCCGTACTTGATAATCAGCTCTTCCTCAATCAGGTGAATCGGATACTGCGGGGCAATGCGCAGCCACAGGTCATAGTCTTCGCACGCGGGCATGCTCTCGTCAAACAGGCCAACCTGCTCGAAGACACGGCGGTGAATCATGACCGATGACGGGCTCACGATGCACAGAGGCAGGCAGTATTCATAAATCCAGCCTGAGTGCATGCAGTGTTTGGCGCGGGCATTCACACGCACGCCGTTGCGTATCCACACCTCGCGGGTCTGACTGATCATGACATCAGCATGGACGGCATGATATTCGAGCTGTCGTTCCAGTTTGCGCGGCAGCCATATGTCATCGGAATCGAGAAACGCGATTAAATCAGCCTGCGCGGCAGCAATGCCGCGGTTGCGGGCCGCGGACGGCCCGGACGGCTCAATGCGCAGACAGGTTATTCTGTTGCAGTAGGTGCGAAGGATTTCCTGCGTGGCATCGGTTGAGCCGTCGTCAACCACGATCAGCTCGAAGTTGTGCTGCGTCTGGTTTAACACCGAATCAATCGCTTTTGTAAAACAAGCTTCCCGGTTGCGGGTCGGAATAATTATGCTGACAAGGGGCCGGGGCATATTTTTTTAAAAAAATGCGTTTCAGGGGGAATAAAATCTAACAGTCTGCGACTAAGGAGTCAATTACTAACTTTTTTACGGAGGGACTGTTCTATGAAACACACGCGTACCTGTATCAAGACTCTCGCCATCATGCTGTTGTTGCTGTTTGCGGCCGGGCCGGTTCTGGCAGAACCGCCGGCAGCGCCATCGCCGGCAGCCAAAGCGCAGCTGCAGGGCACGGTCAACATCAATACGGCCGATGCCACGCAACTGGCGCTGCTGCCCGGAATCGGGCCCAAGATGGCCGAGAGCATTATCGCCTATCGCACCAGCGTCGGAACCTTTAGTTCGATTGAAGATATGGTGAATGTGAAGGGTATCGGCCCGAAGTCTCTGGAAAAAATGCGGCCCTACCTGAGCGTTAAGGGCGAAACCACGCTGAAAAAAGGCTGAGACCGGCTGCCATCAGAGTGAAAAGGCCTGCGGCGTGCCTGCCGCAGGCCTTTTGTGCTCATGCCCGGGCGCTTTGCGCAAGTGAAAGGCGTTCATGCTTTAAAACTATTCTGAGCAACCCGGTCTGCGGGGCAGCGACTGGTTCTGCCGCCGGCGCTCCTCTATTTCCCGTGTTCGAAGTGTATCCTTATACAAAGCAAAGCGGTTGGCCTGCTCAACCGGAAGCTGTGCATCAGAATTACCCTCCCAGCGGCGGCACAGATACAGGGGCTCATAGATGCGGCCTACGCGGTAGTCGCGCGAAATGCGCAGGGCAACCGCGTAGTCTTCGCCGTAGCTGACATCCGGAAACGGGTGCAGCCGCAGGAGCTCTGTGGCAAACGCGCGCGGCGCACCGATGCCCTGCACGCGCAGCAGATTGTTGCGCCCGTTTTCAGGAGTCCATTCGCGATGATCGACAATGCCGGGTGGAATCTCTTCAAGCGCAAAATTAACAAGTCGATAACTGCCGACCGCCATGCCGCAGCCCTGCTGCAGAAGCTCAATCATGCGCACAAGCGTGTCCTCTCCGGCATACAGGTCGTCGGAATCGAGCTGACAGACAAAGCGGCCGCAGTGCTCTGCCTGTACGGCCGCGTTCCAGCAGCCTCCGATGCCAAGTCCTGTGACCGGCGGAACGATATGCACAAGGCGGGGCTCATGTCCGGCGCGCTGCCTGATGATGTCGGTCGTACCGTCGGTTGAATGATTATCGACCACCAGCACGTTAAAGGAAAACGGGGCTGTCTGGCTGAGTGCGCTTTGAACCGCCTCGGCTATCGTGCCGCAGCGGTTGCGCACCGGGATAATAATGCTGGCCTCAACCGGCCAGCCTTCGTTGCGCGCGCTGAAGCTGCGCGCCGGCGCCCGGCACAGCGCGCCGATGCGCTCAAGATGCTCGGTCGCGGCCAATTCCATTTCATGCTGGCGCTCCCGGTTGGCCGGATCAACGTAGGCAAAGTGGGCCTGCCCCTGCTGCCCGGCTGCCACGCAGCCGATTGGCTCGGCCACATGCCGTATGGAACCAACGCAGGATGCTTTCAGGCGCAGTTCATACAACCCCGCGCAGGTGCTGTTGCTCAAGGCGCCCTGCGCGCACAGAGCCCGTTCGATTTTTTCGCGGCAATAGAGCTGCAGCGGGCCGAAAAAAAAATCGTCGCGGATGCTGCCGAGCTGACAGGGGATGAGCGGGTGGACCCGGCTGCGGCTGCTGTCAAAAAAATCGAAATACAGCATTGCTGCGTCCGGGTGTGCGGCTGCCGTGTTCACCAGTGCCAGCAGCTCAGACTCCTCAAAAAAGCTCAATCCTGGGCTCGGTTATAACCAGCAGCAACGGGGCCCGGCTGAGCGCAAGCGCGCTTTCCAGATCCCTGCCTCCGGGGGGAAATCCGCCCTCCATCGCAGTAATACGTGAATCGCGGCACAGGCAGGCTGCCGGCTGCATCAAAATAACCGAATCGAGAAGCGGACTGTCTGCAAGCCGGGCGCACAGAGAGGCGGTCGGGGTATCAGGAGACAGAACAAGGGCGCTGAGCGGCTTCATATCTGCGGTATACGGCCTCCATTCGGGAACGTTTGTGGTAGTGTATAGATTAAGTCAAAGCATTGTCAACCGCTGTTTTCGGGCGCGGGGGATCTGCTGCAGATGTCTGTAGTTGTGCGCCATAAAAACTTGTTCTTTTTGCCGAAATTCATGATATATTTTTTACTGGATTCCAGATATGACAGGAGAACGCCGGATGAATGATTTGACGCATTTTGATGAATCAGGTCGCTCACGCATGGTTGATGTAAGCGATAAGAGTCCGACCCTGCGAGTGGCAACGGCCACCGGCACTGTATCCATGCAGCCGGAAACATTTGAACGCATTATGAGCGGCCGGATACGCAAGGGCGATGTCCTTGCTGTTGCGCAGGTTGCCGGCATTATGGCGGCCAAAAAAACAGGCGCCATTATCCCGATGTGCCATCCGCTTAACCTTACATCGGTCACCATGCAGTTTTTTCCGCGCCCCGGGCACAACCAGATTGAAGTTCAGGCTACGGCCAAAATCATTGACCGCACCGGCGTTGAGATGGAGGCTCTTATGGCTGTGACAGCTGCATGCCTGACAATATATGACATGTGTAAGGCAATTGACCGGTCCATGAGCATTTCCGATATGCGCCTGCTGAAAAAAAGCGGCGGCAAAAGCGGTACGTATGCGTATACCGGGCAGCCCGAATAAAAATGAAGCGTTGAGGATGTCGTAAAAAGTCTGACATGGCTCGTTGCCGGGCGGGTTCTAAATAATTTTGCAGGCGATTCTTTCAATCGGACGTTTAACGAGCGCGAGTATGGCAAGCTTTAAAAACGTATTTTATTCTGTTTCGGGTTATGCTATAATGTACTGCTTTTGCAGGATACTTTTTTGCACGGAGGACAGATACCCGTGAACAAATCACAACTGGAGTTCTTCAGAAAGCTGCTTGAGCAGCGCAGGGCAGCGCTGGAAAACGGAGCGGCCGATACGGTAGTGGAAATGACCGATGATGATGAAACATTTCCCGATCCCAATGACCGCGCCACGCTTGAATCGGACCGCAATTTCACGCTGCGCATCCGCGACCGCGAGCGCAAGCTTATCTCAAAAATCGACAAAGCCATGCAGCGCATTGAAGACGGCTCGTTCGGTATCTGCGAGGAATGCGGGTGTGAAATCAGCACCCGGCGGCTTGAGGCGCGCCCGGTAACCACGCTGTGCATCGAGTGCAAGGAAGAGCAGGAGCGCAGGGAAAAGGCCCGTAAGGCATAGCGCTCCAACCACTCTGCCGGGGCGCTCAGCATGAAAAAAGTTTATTTCCTTTTCTGCATCCACAACCATCAGCCCGTCGGCAATTTCGATTATCTCTTTCAGGAAGCATTTTCAAAAGCCTACCTCCCTTTGCTGGAGCACCTTGAGCGCCACCCGGGCGTCAGGGTCTGCCTGCATTATTCGGGCACCCTGCTGGAGTGGATGGCTTCGCGCGCTCCGGCTATGCTGGAGCGGCTGCGCGTGCTTATCGGCCGCAATCAGGTCGAACTGCTGAGCGGCGGTTTTTACGAGCCTGTTTTCATGGCTCTGCGCGACGGCGACATCACCGGCCAGATCGCCATGATGAATGCCTTTCTCGAAAAGCATCTGGGCCGCCGTCCCCGGGGAATCTGGCTGGCCGAGCGCGTCTGGGATCCGGTGCTGCCGCGCCTGATTGCCGGCGCAGGCCTTTCCTATACACTGCTCGACAGCACGCATCTGCTGCATGCCGGCATATCCCCTGAGCAAATCCACGGCTATTACATGACCGAGCGCCAGGGCAGCCCGCTGGCGGTTTTTCCGATCAACCGCCAGATGCGCTACAGCATCCCCTTCAAGCCGCCCGAGGAAACCATCGCCTATCTGCGCTATATGGCCGGAGCTGAGAATCCGATTGCGGTTACCTATGGTGATGACGGTGAAAAGTTCGGCCTGTGGCCCGGCACGGCCAAATCGGTATATGAGGACGGCTGGCTCGAGCGGTTTTTTACGGCACTGGAAGAAAACAGCGACATGATTCAGATGACCACGTTCAGCGAGTATCTGGCTGCTGCTCCGGCCACCGGCACCATTTATCTGCCCCAGCCTGTCCTATGACGAGCTGATGGAGTGGGCCCTGCCGGCTGATGCGGTGATCCGCTTCGAGGACATGCTGCATGAACTTGAAGACTCGCGCATGAAGGAGCAGTACCGCTCATTCATTCACGGCGGCTGCTGGATCAACTTTCTGGTCAAGTACCCCGAGGCCAATCACATGCATAAAAAAATGCTGCGGGTCAGCGAGCGGCTGGAGCGGCTGCGGACCGGCGGTGAGCCTGAGCAGCAGGCGCTTATTGAAGAAGCGCAGCGCGAACTCTATCAGGCTCAGTGCAACTGCGCCTACTGGCACGGTATGTTCGGGGGTGTGTATCTGAATTACCTGCGCCACGCGGTCTATGAGCACCTGATCACTGCCGAGAATATGCTTGACCGGGCCTGTCCGCAGGCGCCGTGCTGCGAAAGTTTCGATTTCAAGTGCGACGGAACCCGGATGATCGGGTGCAGCAGCCCGAACCTGAACGCGCTGTTTGCGCCGGATGAGGGCGGTACGCTGGTGGAGCTTGATGTCAGACCGCGAGCGTTTAACATTTCCAACACGCTCAGCCGCCGCATGGAGAGCTATCACCGTTTTCTCAAGCGCGACCATGGCAGCGGCAGCCGCCTTTCCTCGGCACATTCAATGGCGGGGCCTGTTTCCGCTGAAACCATCGAAGCCCTGCAGCCAAAAATTGCCTATGACTGGTACCGTCGCTACAGCTTTATCGACCATTTTCTGGGTGCAACGACCACGCTTGACAATTTTTCGCAGTCTCAGTATCCCGAACTGGGCAATTTTATTCAGGCTCCGTATACAGTCGAGCAGACAGGCTGTGACGTGGCCGGAGTCGGTGCATGCATCGTTGCGCTGCGGCGCGACGGCTCAATCATGCACGATGCCTTTGAGTACCCGGTTGCGTCTTACGAAATGTTTTGCCATGGATTACCGCGAGATGTTTCTGGATGTTTCCTACACGCTGCACAACATGTCGGGCCGGGCCCTTGACCTGTGGTTCGGAACCGAACTCAATGTCTCACTGCTGGCCGGTGATGACCGTTTGCGCTATTACCGCTTTGCCGGGTTCCCTGATCGCGAACTAATGATGAGCACCCGGGCCGCGTTCGGCAATATTGACGCTTTCAGCATGGTTGATGAGTGGAGCGGTATGGAAGTGCGTTTGAGCGCGCAGCCCGCAACCGGTGTGTGGGTGCTGCCGCTTGAAACAGTTTCACGGTCGGAAAAAGGTTTCGAGTGCAGCTACCAGCATTCGACCCTTCTGCTGCATCGCAAGCTGCGCCTTGAGCCGAATGCGGTCTGTGCGCAGTCGTTTCGGCTGGCCGTGTCCCTGTTTACCGGCACAAAAGAAACGGTTTGAAAAAACAGTAATAATTTACTACAACCAGACATATCCGCGTTCGCACTGGCGCACTGCAGAATGCAGTAACACTGTGCCGCATGCCGGGCTGGTACCATGGCAGCTGTGCTGGCTGTTCATGCGTGGAGGAGGTTACTTCGTGTCAGAGCTTCGCAAAGATCCTGTGATCGGCCGCTGGGTCATCATATCAACCGAGCGCGCCAAGCGCCCCTCGGACCTGAAGGTTGAGCCTGCCCGGCCGCGCGGCGGATTCTGCCCGCTGTGCCCGGGCAATGAGGATAAAACCCCGCCGGAAGTTTTTTCCATTGCCGATGAGCGCTCAGGCGGCCGCGGGTGGGCCGTGCGGGTCGTGCCGAATAAATTTCCAGCCCTGTCGATTGAAGGCAGCCT
>Ga0194127_10006468_pt1 | contig 13301 bp, 8 predicted proteins | sample TA2KigC100mmetaG_FD_148624 | JGI IMG/M metagenome (GOLD analysis project Ga0194127, IMG submission 148624) | Freshwater microbial communities from Lake Tanganyika, Tanzania - TA2015036 Kigoma Deep Cast 100m | ecosystem: Environmental > Aquatic > Freshwater > Lake | place: Tanzania: Lake...
CCGCCTGGCGGGAGCGGTCACGCTGCTCGGTTCGGCGACGCCCTCGCTCGAGTCGCGGACGCACGCGGAGCGGGGCAAGTACGAGCGCCTCGTGCTGCCCGAGCGGATCGGCGGGCGCCCCGCCCCGCGGGTGACGCTGGCCGACCTGCGCGCCGCCGCGCCGGAGGGGACGGAGGTCGAAGGCGTGCCCGTGGTCGGCGGGGTGCGGGACCCGGGCGAGCCCCTCTCCCCCTACCTGCTGGAGCGGCTGCGCGCCGCGCGCGCCGCCGAAAACCAGGCGATCCTCCTGCTCAACCGCCGCGGCTTCTCGACCTCGGTGCAGTGCCGCGCCTGCGGGCACGTCTTCGAATGCCCGCGCTGCAGCGTCGTGCTGACGCATCACCGGGCGGAGCAGGCGCTGCGCTGCCACTACTGCAACTTCGTGCTGCGCGGCGTCCAGCAGTGCCCCGGCTGCGGCGGAGGGGACTTCGCCTTCTCCGGAGCGGGCACGCAGAAGGTCGAGGCGGCGCTCGCCCGGCATCTGCCCGAGGCGCGCGTGCTGCGCATGGACTTCGACTCCACGCGCAAGCGCGGGGCGCTGGGAGAGATGATCGCCGCCTTCGATCGCGGGGAGGCGGACGTGCTCCTGGGCACGCAGATGGTCGCCAAGGGGTTCGACTTCCCGCGCGTGACGCTGGTCGGCGTGATCGGCGCCGATCGGGAGATGGGCATGCCCGACTTCCGCGCCCAGGAGCGCGCGTTCCAGCTCCTCACCCAGGTCGCCGGCCGCGCCGGGCGCGGCGAGCGGCCCGGAGAGGTCGTCTTCCAGACCTACATGCCCGATCACCACGTGATCGTGGCCGCGGCGCGCCAGGACTACGAGCTCTTCTACGCCCGGGAGCTCGAGGAGCGCCGCGCGCTGCGCTACCCCCCGCTGCGCCGGCTGGCGAGCCTGCTCTTCGACGGGCCGGACGAGGAGGCCGTCGCCCGCGCTGCGGCCCGCGTGGCGGCGAGGCTGGCCTCCTCCGGGGAGCTCGAGAGCCTCGGGCCGGCGCCGATGCCGATCAGCAGGCTGAAGAACCAGTACCGCTGGCACCTGACGCTGGCCGCGGCGAGGGCCGGCACGGCCGCGCGGGCCGTCGAGCGGGTGATGGAGGAGTGGCGGGCGTCGCGCCCGGGCGGCCGCGTGCGCCTGCAGGTGGACGTGGATCCGGTGAGCCTGCTCTGAGCGGTCGCTCAGAGCGTCTCCAGATAGCGCTCCAGCTCCCAGTCGCTGACCTGGATGCGGTACTCGTCCCACTCGGCGCGCTTGGCGCGGGCGAAGGCCTGATAGGCGAGATCGCCGAGCGCGGAACGGACGACCTCGTCCTTCTCCAGCGCGTCGAGCGCCTCGGCCAGCGTTCCGGGCAGGGAGGCGATGCCCATCTCCTCCAGGCGCCGCGCGTCGAAGTGGTAGACGTCCTCCTCGACCGGCTCCGGCGGCGCCAGGCGCCTCTCGATGCCGTCGAGCCCCGCCGCCAGCATGACGGCGAAGGCGAGGTAGGGGTTCGCGCTGGGATCGGGACAGCGCAGCTCCGCCCTGGCGGACTGCTCGCGCCCCGGCGAGGTGCAGGGGACGCGGATCAGCGCCGAGCGGTTGGTCCGCGCCCAGCAGATGTAGACGGGGGCCTCGTAGCCCGGGACGAGCCGCTTGTACGAGTTGACCGTCGGGGCGAGCACGGCCGAGAGCGCGGGCGCGTGGGCGAGCTGGCCGGCGATGTAGTGCCGGGCGAGGTCCGACAGCTCGTAGCGCCCGGCGGCGTCGAAGAAGGCGTTGCGCCCCCCCCGATCGAAGAAGCTCTGGTGGGTGTGCATGCCCGAGCCGTTCGCCCCGCAGATCGGCTTGGGCATGAAGGTGGCGTAGAGGTCGTGCTCCGCGGCGACGGCCTTCACCGCCTGGCGCACGGTCATCACGTTGTCGGCCGCGGTCAGCCCGTCGCAGTAGCGGAAGTCGATCTCGTGCTGCGCCGTGGCGACCTCGTGGTGGGCCGTCTCGGCGGTGATGCCCAGCTCGGCCAGCGCGCGCATGATGTCGGCGCGCACGGTCGAGGCGAGGTCCTGGGGCGAGAAGTCGAAGTAGCCGCCGACGTCGTGCGGCACGGGGCGCAGGGGGGCGCGCCCGTCGCGCGCGTCGGCGTTGCGCTTGAAGAGGAAGAACTCGAGCTCGGGGCCGGCGTTGTAGGTGTGGCCCTGCGCCTCGGCGCGCGCCATCGCGCGGCGCAGGACACCGCGGGGATCGCCCGGGAAAGGCCGTTGATCGGGCGTCTGCACATCGCAGATCAGGCGCGCCTGGCGCCGTTCGGGCGCGCCCCAGGGGAGCACGCGGTAGGTGCCGGGGTCGGGACGCAGCACCATGTCGGACTCATGGATGCGGGCGAAGCCCTCGACGGAGGAGCCGTCGAACCAGACGCCGCGGGCGAGCGCCTCGCCGAGGCCCGCGGCCGGGATCGTGACGCCCTTGATGGCGCCGAGAACGTCCGTGAACTGCAGGTTCACGAACTCGACCCGATCGGCGCGCACCCGGGAGATCAGCTCCTCCGGATCGGCCGCCGACGGCCCGCCTAGCGCTTCCGCCGCGCCGCCCGCGGCCTCGTCGAAATGCAGGGACCTGCGCATCCTCGACCTCCACGACTCGAGACACTGGGCGCGATCCGTCCGGCAAAGGCCCCTTCCGGGGCTCGATCCGCCCCGGGGCGGCGGCGACGCGGCCGACTCGTACCATGGCCCGGGCGGCGCGGCAATCGCGCTTCCGGCACCGCGCCTTTCCCCGCCCCGGCGCGCCCCGCCCGCGCGCCGGGACGGGTGGTGCGGATGTTCTCCCGGCAGCTCCGCCCGCGCCCGTCGCGGGCCCGGCGCCGCGGGGCGGGAGCGCCCCCGGGCGCAGCGCCCCGTTGCGCTCCGGGCCCGCCGCGGCCGGATCGTTCCGACCCTTGACACTTCGCGGCGCCCTGGCCTAGGCTCGTTCCCTTTCCCCCGCCCTGGACCGTCACCGTCCCGGCCGCGCCGATGGGGATTCGGCGGGGCGGGGGCGAAGCAAGGGAGACAGGCCGTCATGAGAAGCCGTTGGATCGTCCTGACCTGCGGGATCGCCCTCGCCCTCCCCGGCGCCCTGGCCGGCTGCGGCAAGAGCGAGTTCCTCGCCGGCGGCAAGCTGCACTTCACGCAAGGGCGTCCGGAGCGCGCGCTCGAGCTCTTCGAGAAGGCGGTGGCCGAGCAGCCCAGGAACGCCGAGGCACACCTCTGGTACGCGCGGGCGCTGGCCGAGCTGGAGCGGGACGAAGAGGCGGCGGCCGAGCTGAAGACGACCGTCGAGCTCGACGCGCTGCAGCAGGAGATGGTCGACAACACGCTGCTCTCCTACTGGAGCCGGCGCTACAACAGCGCGCTGACCTTCGTCCAGGCGGGGGAGAACGCGCGCGCCGAGGGGGACGAGGCGCTGGCCGTGCAGCAGCTCGAGCGGGCCGAGGATCGGCTGCGCCGCGCGGCCGTCTTCACGCCGGACAGCGTGCAGAACTTCAGCAACCTCGGCAAGGTGCTCTTCCAGCTCGGGCGCCGCGACGAGGCGATGGACTACTTCAAGCAGGCCAAGCAGATGTCGGCCGGCAAGCCGCGCCTGCAGGCGTTCCTCTTCACGCTCTTCAAGCACCTCGGCGAGCAGGCGCTGCAGAGCAACGAGCGCGCCTCGATAGAGCGCGCCCTGGTCCTGATGCACGACGCCGAGGGCCTGCCCGCGGAGCCGGGCCCGATGCTCGAGCTGCATTTCAATCTCGGCTCGGCCTACTACGCCCTCTCCGAGCTCGACACCCTGCGAACGGCGGACCACCTCGTCCGGGCGGCCGAGTACTACGACAAGGTGCTGGCCCAGGACCCCGGCGATGTGATGGCGCTGGAGAACCTGGCCTATGTCTACTCCGAGCAGGGCCGTCACGAGGAGGCGCTGGCCGTTGGCCAGAAGCGGCTCGATCTCGAGCCCTGGTCCGAGGAGACGCACCTGCTGATGGTCCGCCTGCACACGGCGGCCAAGAACAACCGCCCGGCCAACGCCCACCTGCTCTTCTCCCAGATGCTCAGACAAGGCGTGCGGCTGCCGCTCGACTCGATCCGCGCCGACGCCGGGAAGTGGGGCCCGAGCGCCGACGCCCTGAAGATGCTGCGCGACCGGGGGGCTCCCGAGGAGCGCCGCTCCTACACGGTCGGCATGACCGCGCACGAGTGCTGGTACTACTGGACCGAGGGACGGGTCTACTTCTTCCAGGAGGGCCAGGAGGAGTTCCGCATCGCCTTCCAGGGCATCTCGCGCGAGAAGCTGGCCGAGCTGCTGGCCGGTTAGGGCGGAAGCCGCGGAGGCGAGCCGGGACCGAGAAAGCCGTTGACACCGGGCGGGCGCCAGGCCTAGCATCACAACGGTGGCGCCATCGTGCGCCGGAAGACCGAACCCATAAGGCTCTCCGCCGATCCCCGACCTAGCGTTTCCCGGGAACAGCCTTAGACCATGCGGATGATCGGCCGGACTCGATTGGAGAGAACAGCATTCCATGACGCCCAGACAGAGCAAGGCCGCGATGGCTGAAGAAGAGCGTGTGCGCGCGGCGGCCGCCCCCGCCGTCGAGGCGGAGGAGGAACGCGTCGCCGCGGCGCCCGCCGGGAGGGAGGACGGCCTCGACCTGACCGGCATGAAGCGCAAGACGATCGTCGAGTTGGTCAAGGTGGCCCAGGACATGGGCATCCAGGGCGCCTCGGGCCTGCGTAAGCAGGAGTTGATGTTCAAGATCCTCGAGGCCCAGACCCAGCGCAACGGGCTGATCTTCGCCGAGGGGGTGCTCGAGATCCTGCCCGAGGGCTACGGCTTCCTGCGCTCGCCCGCGTACAACTACCTGCCCAGCCCCGACGACATCTATGTCTCGCCGTCGCAGATCAAGCGCTTCGACCTGCGCACGGGCGACACCGTCTCCGGCCAGGTGCGCCCGCCCAAGGACGGCGAGCGCTACTTCGCGCTGCTGCGGGTCGAGGCGGTCAACTTCGAGAGCCCCGAGGTGGCGAAGACCAAGACGCTCTTCGACAACCTCACGCCCCTCTATCCGCTGGAGAAGTTCACGCTCGAGGCGAAGTCGCACGACCTGACGACCCGGATCATCGACCTGCTGAGCCCGCTGGGCAAGGGGCAGCGCGGGTTGATCGTCTCCCCCCCCAAGGCGGGCAAGACGATCATCCTGCAGAAGATCGCCAACTCGATCACCGAGAACCACCCCGAGGTGCACCTGATCGTCCTGCTCATCGACGAGCGCCCCGAGGAAGTCACCGACATGGAGCGCTCCGTGCGGGCCGAGGTGATCAGCTCCACCTTCGACGAGCCGGCCGAGCGTCACGTCCAGGTGGCCGAGATGGTCATCGAGAAGGCGCGCCGCATGGTCGAGCACCAGCGCGACGTGGTCGTCCTGCTCGACTCGATCACCCGCCTGGCGCGCGCCTACAACACGGTCGTGCCGCACAGCGGCAAGATCCTATCCGGCGGCGTCGACTCCAACGCGCTCCACCGGCCGAAGCGCTTCTTCGGCGCGGCGCGCAACATCGAGGAGGGGGGCTCGCTGACCGTCTGCGCCACCGCGCTGATCGAGACCGGCAGCCGCATGGACGAGGTGATCTTCGAGGAGTTCAAGGGCACGGGGAACATGGAGCTCGTGCTGGACCGCAAGATCTCCGACAAGCGCATCTTCCCGGCCATCGACCTGAACCGCTCCGGCACGCGCCGCGAGGAGCTCCTCCTGCCCGAGCCCGACCTGCGCAAGGTCTGGATCCTGCGCAAGTTCCTGAGCGAGATGAAGCCGGTCGAGGCAATGGAGTTCCTGATCGACAAGATCAGCAAGACGAAGACGAATCGGAAGTTCTTGGAATCGATGAACGGCTAGGCCTATACTCCCCGCTCGGCCGATCGGCGCCGGGCGGCGCGGGCTTCGGCCGCGCTGGTGCGCCGGACATGCGGGATGCGCGGCGCATCGGGGACGGGGCGAGAGGGAAGCGGAGAACCGAGGGGACCATGAAGAAGGGCATCCATCCTCCCTACAAGCGGACGACGATCAAGTGCGTCTGCGGTCATGTGATCGAGACCCGCTCGACGCTCGGCGGCGCGCTGACGGTCGAGATCTGCTCCCACTGTCACCCGTTCTTCACCGGCAAGCAGAAGCTGATCGACACCGCCGGGCGGGTCGAGCGCTTCATGCGCAAGTACGGCATGGAGGGGAGCGCTCCGGCCGAGACGCAGGCCGCGCCAGCCACGCCGGCCCCGGCCGAGACGCAGGCCGCGCCGGCCGCGGCCGGAAGCGACCGGCCCGTATCCGCTGAGCAGTAGCGTCCGCACATGGGGATCCGCCCGGCTTCTATCGCGGAGGCCGGGCGGATCTCTCTTTGCGGCGGCCTCGGGGATCGCCGTCTTCGGGAGGCGCCCGGGACGGCGCCGCGGCCCGGCGGGGAGGGGCCCACGGAGGGTCAGCGGGACATGGACCGGGAGCTGTTGCGGTCGCAGGAGGACATCGCCGCCCGCCACGAGGAGCTGGGCCGGGCGATGATGGACCCCAAGGTCCTCGGCGACGGGCGCGAGATGAAGCGCCTCGGGCGCGAGCACGCCCGGCTCGGCGGGCTGCTCGAGGCGATGCAAGCCTACCGCCGCGCGCTCGACGCGCTCACCGAGGCGCGCGAGATCCTCGAGCAGGGGCGCGACGCCGACCTCGTGGCGCTGGCGCACGGCGAGCTTCCCGAACTGGAGGCGGCCGAGGCGGCGCGGCGCGAGGCGCTCAAGAGGCTGCTCGCCCCCCACGACCCCGACGACGACCGCAGCGCCCTGGTCGAGATTCGCTCCGGCACCGGCGGGGAGGAGGCCACGCTCTTCGCCGCCGATCTCTTCCGCCTGTATGTCAAGTACGCCGAGCGGAAGGGATACCGGGTGGAGATCCTCCTGTCGGGGCGCACCGAACTGGGGGGCATGAGGGAGGCGGTCCTGCTGATCGAGGGGGCGGGCGCCTACGGCGCGCTGCGCTTCGAGGGGGGCGTCCATCGCGTGCAGCGCGTGCCGGTGACCGAGGCCTCGGGGCGCATCCACACCTCGGCGGCCAGCGTGGCCGTGCTGCCCGAGGCCGAGGAGGTCGAGGTCGAGATCCGTCCGGACGAGCTGAAGATCGACGTCTTCCGCTCCTCCGGTCCCGGGGGGCAGAGCGTCAACACGACCGACTCCGCCGTGCGCGTGACGCACCTGCCGACCGGCATCGTCGTCCAGTGCCAGGACGAGCGCTCGCAGCTGAAGAACAAGGCCAAGGCGATGAAGGTGCTCTACGCCAAGCTCCTCGACATGCGCCGCCAGGAGCAGGAAGCGGCGACCACCGCCGCGCGGCGCAGCATGGTGTCGACCGGCGACCGCAGCGCCAAGATCCGCACCTACAACTTCCCGCAGAACCGCCTCACGGATCATCGCATCAACTTCACCGTCTACAGCCTCGACCGCTTCATGGGGGGCGAGATCGACGAGTTGATCGAGGCGCTGCAGCTGGCCGACATCGAGGAGAGGCTCCGCGCGAGGAGCGGGGGTTGACCTGCCCGCGCGCCTTCCCGCCGCTCGCCGGCGGCCCCCGAGGCAAGCGCGCAACGCTCATTCCTGCAATCGTTTGCTGGATTCCGCCCTGCCCTTGCCGGCGTCGGCGCGGGCAAGTTCCTGTTGCTACGGGCCCGGGGCCGTGCTAGAAGGCCTCGTCGACAGCCAGTCCGCGCGGGCGGCAGGCTCTCTCGGCATCGAGGCCCCGTCCCGCGAGTCTCCTCCATGAACGGGGGGGCGCCGGCAGGTTTCGGTGGGGCAAGGCGACGTTCTTGGAAGTGGGTGCTTGGGGCCGCGCGCGGCCCGCGAACAGGAGGTGTCGGCATGAGAGTCAAGGGAGCCATCGCGATCCTGATGGCGTTGCTCCTGGTGGTTCCGGTCATGGCCCAGGAGAAGCAGATCAACCTCGGCGTCAAGGGCGGGATCAACATGGCCAACCTGTCCTATGATCCGAAGCCTGAGGAGGGGTCGAGCAGTCTCATGGGCCTGGCCGGCGGCATGGTGCTGAGCTTCAACCTCTCCCCCGCCGCGTCGTTCGACGGGGAAGTGCTCTACATCCAGAAGGGCGCTTCGTGGGATGTCGCCGACGAGGCGTGCTCGGGCGACATGGACGTCAAGCTCACCTACATCAGCATCAGCCCGATGCTGCGGTTCAAGATCCACTCCCAGAGCCTGACGCCCTACTTCATGGGCGGGGGCGAGATCGGCCTGCTGATGAGCGCGAAGGCGAAGGCCTCGTGGACCTGTCAGGGCGAGTCCGATGACTACGAGGAGGATGTGAAGGACTCCTTCAAGAGCATCGACTTCGGCATCTCCTTCGGCGCCGGCGTCGAGTTCCCGATGGGCAACTCCGGGCTCTTCGTCGAGGCCCGCTACGCGATGGGCCTGACCGACATCGGCGAGGATGTCGAGGAGTCCACGATGCAGGACGAAGACGAGGGGACAATCAAGACCAAGGGCATCTACCTGCTCGCCGGCATCCGCTTCTGAGCGCGTGAGCGCCGCGGCATCGAGTCGGGAGCCGGCCCCCCGGGGCCGGCTCCTCACGTCTGGGGGCGCGCGCCGGCGCCGCGAGCGTGGGCAGAACGGCCGGCTCCTCGCGTCTGGGGGCGCGCAGCGCGCATGGCCCGCAGCGCCGATCAGCTGATCCGGGACGCGGCGCGGTCGCTGGCGGCCGTGCGCGTCGGGAACCCGCGCTTCGAGGCCGAGCTCCTGCTCGCCCACGCCCTGCGCCGCCCGCGGATCTTCCTCTTCACCCACCCCGAGTACGCGCCGGCCGGCGCCGAGAGATCCCGCTTCGACGAGCTCCTCGGGCGCCGCCTCTCGGGCGAGCCGCTGCAGTACGTCCTCGGCACGGCGCAGTTCCGCGAGCTGACGCTCAAGGTCGAGCCGGGCGTGCTCATCCCCCGCTCGGAGACCGAGCTGCTCGTCGATATCGCCTGGAGGGCGCTCCTGCGGCGCAGGCCGGACCAGGGGGCGGCGGCACCCTCGAGCCCCGACGCCCGGCGCGGCGGCTGGTCCGGCCCTCGGCCCGAAGCCCGGCACGACGCGCCCTCGACGCCGCGCCCCTGGGTGATCGACGTCGGCGTGGGCTCGGGGGCGATCCTGCTCGGCCTGCTCTACGAGTCGGCGCAGGCGCTGACGCCCGATCCGTCGCCCTGCTGGTTCCGCCCGCTGGGCATCGACGTGTCGCCCGTCGCGCTGCGGCTCACCGCCGAGAACGCGCGGCTCAACGGCCTGCCGCGCCCGCACCTCGCCTGCGGCGATCTCCTCGCCCCGGTCGACCCCGAACGCCCGGTGGCGGCGATCGTCAGCAACCCTCCCTACATCGCCACGGGCGAGATGCCGGAGCTGCCGCCCGAGATCCGCGAGCACGAGCCGCCCGTCGCGCTGCACGGCGGCCCGGACGGGCTGGCGGTAATCCGCGAGCTGCTCGATCAGGCCCTCGGCTTCGTCGCCCGCGGCACCCTGCTCTGCATCGAGATCGGCGCGACGCAGGAAGAGGCCGTCTCCCGGGAACTCACCCGGTGCGGGCTGCGCGGCATCGCCGAGATCCACCCCGACCTGGCCGGCCGGCCCCGCGTCGTCTGCGTCGACCCCGGGCGCGGGGGGCGGTAGCGCCGCCGGCGCGGCGCCCTCCGGCCGCCCTTCGCCCGCGGCGCCCCGGCATGCCGCGCCGGAGCCCGCCGCGCCGTCACGTGCCGCTGGATGGCCCGGCGCGTCCCGGCCCGCGGCGCCCCGGCATGCCGCGCCGTGACCTGCCGCTGGATGGCCCGGCGCGCGTCTGCTACGCTGCGCCGGCGCATCCGCGCGCGACACGAGAAGGACCCGGCATGGACGAGATCATCGTGGAGGGGGGCACGCCCCTGCGGGGCGAGGTCGTCATCGGCGGCGCCAAGAACGCGGTGCTGCCCATGATGGCCGCCTGCCTGCTCGTCCCGGGGCCGGTGCGCATCCGCAACGTCCCTCGCCTGCGCGATGTCGCCACCTTCCTCGACCTGCTCCACGCCCTGGGCGTGCGCGGCGGCTACGAGAACCACAGCCTCGTCCTCGACGCCTCGCGCGTCGCCTCCTGCGAGGCGCCATACGCCCACGTGAAGAAGATGCGCGCCTCGATCTACGTCCTCGGACCACTGCTGGCGCGGCTCGGGCAGGCGCGCGTCTCGATGCCGGGCGGCTGCGCCTGGGGACCGCGGCCGGTGAATCTGCACCAGGACGCGATGCAGGCCCTCGGCGCCCAACTGGCTCTCGAGCACGGCTACATCGTCGCCCGCGCCGACCGGCTGCGCGGGGCGAAGATCGTCTTCGACGTCTGCAGCGTCGGCGCGACGGGCAACGCGATGATGGCCGCGGCGCTGGCCGAAGGCACGACCGAGATCGAGAATGCCGCCGCCGAGCCGGAGATCGCCGCGCTGGCCGAGTTCCTCAACGGCCTCGGCGCGCGCATCCGCGGAGCGGGGGGCAAGACGATCACGATCGAGGGCGTCACCGCGCTCCAGCAGGCCGAGCCCTTCGTCAACATCCCCGATCGCATCGAGGCGGGGACCTTCCTCGTCGCCGGCGCGATCACCGGCGGGGATGTCGTCGCCCGCGGCGTGCGCCCCGATCACCTGGCGATGGTCCTCTCGCGCCTCGAGCGCATGGGTTGCGAGCTGACGACGGGCGCCGACAGCGTCCGCGTCCGCGTCGGGAAGGGGGGCCTGCAGGGCACGGCCATCGTCACCGAGCCCTATCCCGGCTTCCCGACGGACTTGCAGGCGCAGTTCATGGCGCTGCTCTGCCTCGCCCGGGGCACGGGCGTGATCACGGAGACGATCTACCCTGATCGCTTCACCCACGTGCCCGAGTTGCGGCGCCTGGGGGCGGAGATCACGCTCTCCGGCAATGTCGCCACCGTGACCGGGGTGGAGCGGCTCCAGGGCGCCTCGGTCATGTCCACCGACATCCGCGCCAGCTCGGCGCTCATCCTGGGGGGACTGGCGGCGGCGGGCTGGACGCGCGTGTCGCGCGTCTATCACATCGATCGCGGCTACGAGCGGATCGAGGAGAAGCTGCAGGGCCTGGGCGCGCGCATCCGCCGCGTCCGGGAGGGAGAGACGTAGCGCTCCGCCGCCGGGCGGAGCGTCGCGGGCGACGAGCTCGGGCGCCGGCGCGCGGCAGGCGCCCCCCGGCGCGCGGCAGGCGCTCCCGGCGAGCGCGGCAGGCGCCCCGGCGCGCGGCAGGCGCCCCCGGCGCGCGGCAGGCGGAGAGAGGCAGATCCCATGACCGACGCGACGCCGCAGCTTCCGCAGGGAGCGCCTCCCGCAGCGCGTTCCGCGGCCGAGGGGGCGGGGGAGACGCGGCCAGCGGCCGGGGGGCCGACGGAGACGCGTGCGCCCCGGCATCCGCTGATCGTCGGCACCGCGGGCCACATCGACCATGGCAAGACCGCGCTGATCAAGCTCCTGACCGGCATCGACACCGACCGGCTCAAGGAGGAGAAGCAGCGCGGCATCACGATCGAGCTCGGCTTCGCCTCGCTGACGCTGCCCTCCGGACAGCGCCTGGGCGTGGTCGACGTGCCCGGTCACGAGCGCTTCGTCCACCACATGCTGGCCGGAGCCGGCGGCATCGATCTCATCCTGCTCGTCGTCGCCGGCGACGAGGGCATCATGCCGCAGACGCGCGAGCACCTCGACATCGTCGAGCTGCTCGGCGTCGAGCAGGGCGTCGTCGCGCTGACCAAGACCGACATGGTCGACGCCGAGTTCCTCGAGTTGGTGCGCGAGGACGTGCGCGAGTACCTGCGGGGGACCGCGCTGAAGGACGCGCCCCTCGTCGGCGTGTCGGCCGTGACCGGCGCGGGCAAGGACGACCTGCTCGCCGAGCTTGATCGCCTGGCCCTGCCGCTGCGCCACCGCGACCGGGGCCACCTGCGGCGCCTGCCCGTCGATCGCGTCTTCACCATGGAGGGCTTCGGCACCGTCGTCACCGGCACGCTCTGGGCGGGGCAGCTGCGCGTCGGCGATCCGGTGCGCCTGCTGCCCTCGGGCATCGAGACGCGCATCCGCGCCCTCCAGGTCCACAACGAGGCGGTCGCTGAGGCGCTGGCCGGCCAGCGCGTGGCGGTGCTGCTCCACGCCGTCGCCAAGACGGCCGTCGAGCGCGGCGAGTGGCTGCTGGCCGGCGGAGAGGGCGAGGCGACCACGCTCGTCGACGCCCGGGTGCGCCTGCTGCGTTCGGCGGCGAAGCCGCTCGAGAGCGGCACGCGGACGCGCTTCCACCTGGGCGCGGCCGAGCTGCTGGGGCGGGTGATCCTGCTGGAGACCGAGGAGCTGGCCCCGGGCGAGGAGGGCTGGGCGCAAGTGCGCCTGGAGGCCCCGGTGCTCGCCGAGCGCGGGGACCGCTTCGTGCTACGCAGCTATTCGCCGATCGTGACCGTCGCCGGAGGCACGGTCGTGACCGCGGGCGTCGGCAAGCGCCGGCGCTTCCGCGGGGAGGACATCGAGGCGCTGCGCCAGGCGGAGAAGGGCGCGCCCGAGGAGCGCGTGAGGGCGGTCCTGGCGCGCCGCGCGGAGCTGGGGGCCGAGCGCGAGCTCCTGGCGCGCGAGAGCGGCTGCACGGCCTCCGAGGTCGGCGCCGCGCTGGAGGCGCTGACGGCCGCGGGCGAAGCGCTGGCGGTCAGCAAGCGGCTGCCCCGGCTGCTCGTCTCACGCGAGGCCTTCGCCGATGCGGGCGCCGCCCTCGCCGGCGCGGTCGCCGACTACCAGGGGCGCGAGCCCCTCTCCTGGGGCCTGCAGAAGAGCGAGCTCAAGAAGAAGGTCGAGGGGCGGATTCACGAGGATCTCGTCGAGGCCTGGGTCCAGCGCGAGGCCGAGGCGGGCCGGCTCTTCCCGCGCGGCGATCGGCTGCGCGGGGGCGAGGACAAGCTGCACCTCAAGCCCGAGCACGAGGCGCAGCGCGCGGCCATGCTGGCCGCCATCCGGGAGGCGCACTTCGCCGGCCGGACGCAGCGGGAGGTGCTCGGCGCGGTTGCCGCGGCGATGCCCAAGGCGGGCGGCAAGGAGACCGAGGCGCTGCTGCTGCTGCTCGCCGACGCGGGGGAGATCGCGCGCGTGCCGCCCGACCTCTACTTCGCCAGCGAGATCCTCGGCGAGCTCGTGCGGCGCGTGCAGGGCTTCTTCGCCGCCGAGCGGGAGCTCGGCGTGGGCCACTTGAAGGAAAA
>Ga0194127_10006472_pt1 | contig 13298 bp, 14 predicted proteins | sample TA2KigC100mmetaG_FD_148624 | JGI IMG/M metagenome (GOLD analysis project Ga0194127, IMG submission 148624) | Freshwater microbial communities from Lake Tanganyika, Tanzania - TA2015036 Kigoma Deep Cast 100m | ecosystem: Environmental > Aquatic > Freshwater > Lake | place: Tanzania: Lake...
CCCCGAAACCCCGGGGACAAGGAAGCCGAGGAGAAGTTCAAGGAGGTCGCCGAGGCCTACGACGTCCTGTCGGATCCGGAGAAGCGGCAGATCTACGACCGGTTCGGCGAGGCCGGGCTGCGCGGTCGCGGGTACACGGTCGACCCGAACGACATCTTCAGCCACTTCATGGACATGTTCGGCGGCGCGTTCGATGACCTGTTCGGGGGCGGCGGGGGGCGCGCAAACGGCTGGGCCGCGCGCGGCCGCGACCATCAGGTCCAGGTCCGCGTCACGCTTCACGAGGCCGCGAAGGGCGTGGACCGCGAGGTCAGGCTCCGGCGCGAGGAGCCCTGCGGGACGTGCGGCGGCTCGGGTGCGGCCCCGGGGTCGTCCCCCGAGCGCTGCCGCGTGTGCGCGGGCAAGGGCCGCGTGGCGCACGTGCAGGGCCTGTTCACGATCACCACGACGTGCCCGCAATGCCGCGGCGCGGGCCGCGTGATCGCCGAGCACTGCTCCGACTGCCGGGGCGCGGGCCGGCAGGTCGCCGAGAAGGTCTACAAGGTGAAGCTCCCGCCGGGGGTGGACACGGGCAGCACCTTCCGCGTCCCGGGCGCCGGCGGCGCGGGCCGCGGCGGCACGAGCGGCGACCTCTACGTCACCGTGAACGTGGAGGACGACCCGATCCTGCACCGCGAGGGCGACGACCTCGTGATGGACGTGTCGATCGGCGTCGCCGACGCGGTGCTCGGCCGCAGGATGAAGGTCCCCGGGCTCGACGGCGAGGTGAAACTCGAGGTCCCCGCGGGCACCCAGCCAGGCGACGTGCTGAAGGTGCCGGGGCAGGGCATGCCGCGCCTCGGCAGCAGCAGCAGCCGCGACCGCGGCGACCTGTGGCTCCGGATCGAGGTCGCCGTCCCCAAGGATCCCCCCCGCGCGATCCGCAAGCTCTACGAACAGATTCGCAAGGAGGAGGGCTCGGACTGAGCTAGGATCGCGGCATGTCCGCCGCCACGCTTCGCCTCCTCCGGCCCCTCCGCTTCGGCCCCGCGACCGAGGTGTGGCTCGCCCGGCTCGGCCGCCGCGAGGTGGTGGCGCGTCGCCACGCGGCGCCGCCCGGGTCGCCGTTCCCTCCCCCCGCCGACCCGGCCGTGCTCGCGGCGCTCCGCCACCCGGGGATCGAGCGGTTCCTCGCCAGCCGCGTGGACGAGGACGGGGTCGTGACGCACGTGTTCGTTCGCCTGCGCGGCCGGACCCTCGCGGAAGCGGGCGTGCCTGACGCCGCCGCGCTCGCCGCGTGGCTTCGCGACGCCGCGCTCGCCCTGCGCTGGATGCACGAGCGGAGCCCCGCGGCCCCGCGCCTGCACGGCGACGTCTCGCCCGGCAACGTGTTCGTCACGGAGGACGGCCGCGCGAGGCTGATCGACCTCGCCGCGACGCGGCCGGGGCTGCACCCGGCGGGTCCGGACGTGATCTGGGGGACCCTGCCGTACCTCGCGCCGGAGATCCTGGCGGGCGGTCCGTGCACGGCCGCGTCGGACGTGTGGTCTCTCGCCGCGACGGCGGTTTCCGTCGCGCTCGGGAGGCTGCCCTGGGCGGGCGCCCGCTCGCCGCACGAGGTGCTGGCCGAAATGCACGCGAGCCCCGCGGCAGGCCTGGCGACGGCGACGGGCCCGGCGGCGCGGGACGTCGTGGCGGCGATGCTGCACCCGGATCCGGCTCGGAGGCCGACGGCCGAGCGGGTCTGCCGCGCGCTATGACCGCGCCTTGTCGTGCGCCCGTTCCAGGCCGCTTCCTTTACATCGGGAACGGTCCTTGCTAGCATTGGCTCGATGGCAACCAGAGCCGCCGGAAGCGATCGCGCGAGACGCACTTGATGGAGATCCGGCAGGAACTCAGCACCAAGCTCCTCCAGAAACTCGTCCTGACGCCCCAGCTCCAGCTCGCGATCAAGCTGCTCCAGCTCTCGCGGCTCGAACTGGCCGAGGAGATCCGGTCGCAGCTCGAGTCGAACCCGGTGCTGGACGAGGAGTCGAGCGGCGACTCCCCGGTCGGCTACGAGGAGGCGGCGGCCGAGACTCCCCCGCCGCGCGAGGACGCGCCCGAGGCGGCGATGCCCGAGGACGCGGGGAACGGGGGCGAGCCCTCGGCCGCGACCGGGGGTGTCGCGGACGGCGAGTGGGAGCGCTTCGTCGAGGGATACAGCCGGTTCTCGAACGGCCCGTCCGTGCGCGTGTCGAACGAGGAGTTCCCGTCGGTCGAGGCCACGGTCAGCCGCAAGACCACGCTGGCGGACCACATGATGTGGCAGATCCAGCTCTCGGAGCTGGACGGCCGCGGTCGCGACATCGGCGCCTTCATCGTCGGGAACCTGAACGAGGACGGCTACCTGAAGGACGTGACGCTCGAGGACGTGGCCGAGCAGGCTGGCGCGACCATCGAGGAGGTCACGGAGGTCCTCGCGCGCATCCAGTCGTTCGACCCGGTCGGCGTGGCCGCGCGCGACCTGCGCGAGTGCCTGCTGATCCAGGCCCGCACGCACCACCCCGGCGACGAGCGTCTCGTGCGCCTGATCGAGGTCCACCTGCCGGACCTCGAGCGCAAGAACTTCTCGTCGATCGCGCGCGGGCTCAAGTGCTCGCTCGACGAGGTCAAGACGCTCGTTGACACGATCACGCGGATGGAGCCTCGCCCCGGCCGCGGGTTCGCGAGCGACGACGTGATCTACGTACAGCCCGACGTCTACGTCTTCAAGGTCGGCGGCGAATACGTGACCGTGCTGAACGAGGACGGGCTGCCGAAGCTCAAGGTCAGCCCGTACTACGAGGCGGCGCTGACCGGGGCTGACGGGCAGACGCGCGAGTTCGTCCAGGAGAAGCTGCGCTCCGCGCTGTGGCTGATCCGGTCGATCCACCAGCGCCAGAGCACCATCCGCAAGGTCACCGAGAGCATCATGCGGTTCCAGCGCGACTTCCTGGAGAAGGGGGTGACCGCGCTGAGGCCGCTCGTGCTGCGGGACGTGGCCGAGGACGTGGGCATGCACGAGTCCACGATCAGCCGCGTCACGACGAACAAGTACGTGCACACGCCGCGGGGCATCTTCGAACTGAAGTACTTCTTCAACAGCCGGATCGGGTCGCTCTACGGGGACGACCGGTCGTCCGAGGCGGTGAAGTCCCGGATCAAGGCGCTCGTGGACGGGGAGGACCCACGCAGGCCCTTGTCCGACCAGGAGGTCGTCGCCCTGCTGAGGAAGGAGAACATCGTCATCGCGAGGAGGACCGTGGCGAAGTACAGGGAGGCCCTGAACATCCTGCCTTCTTCGCGCCGGAGAGGACTGGTGTAGGAATGGGCCCCGCGCCCCGGCGCGCGTCGTGCCGGGGAGGTCGAGCGAGGAGGAGAGACATGCAGGTTGCGTTCACGTTCCGCCAGTTCGATGGGAACGAGGATCTCAAGGCGCTGATCGAGTCGCGAGTGAGCAGGCGGCTCGACCACCTCGTCAGCGGGGAGGCCGCGGAGGCGCGCGTCACGATCTCGACCGAGAAGGCATGGACGACGCTGGAGATCCACGTGGCGGCCTGGGGCGAGGTGATCAAGGCCGCCGAGAAGACGGCGACGGACCTGAACCCGACCATCGACCTCGTTATCGACAAGCTCGAGCGCCAGTTGCTGCGGCGCAAGGAGATCGCCAAGGACCGGAGGCTGCGGGCTCGCACCGAGGCGTGAGGCGCGTTGCCCGAGGGCGCGCGGCAGCGTAGCGGGTACGGGCACGGGCACGGGCACGGGAGAGACGGACTCGGGTACGGGTACGGGTACGGGCAAGTGGAAAAAGCACATGTAGTGATTGTCACCGGCCTCTCGGGGTCCGGGAAATCCACCGCCATCAAGGCGCTCGAGGACATCGGCTTCTTCTGCATCGACAACCTCCCGGTCGTGATCCTGGACAAGCTGCTCGTGCTGGCGGACCAGCAGGCCCAGGTGCGGAAGGTCGCGCTCGGGATCGACGCGCGCGAGCGCCAGTTCCTGGCGAGCTTCGGCGACGTGGTGGACAGCGTGGTCGCCCTCGGCCACAAGGTCGACGTCATCTTCCTCGACGCGTCGGACGAGGTCCTGATCCGGCGCTACTCCGAGACCCGCCGCCGCCACCCGCTGGAGCCCGAGGTCGCCTCGGTCGTCGAGGGGATCGCGCGCGAGCGGGGGATGCTCGCGAAGATCCGCGAGCGGGCGTGGGTCGTGGACACGTCGTCGCTGAACGTGCACCAGTTGAAGGCGCTCGTGCAGCAGGCGTACGACCCGTCCAAGGCACGCATGGGAATCTCCGTGACGTCGTTCGGGTTCAAGCACGGGGCCCCGCGCGAGGCTGACTACGTGTTCGACTGCCGGCTGCTCCAGAACCCCTTCTTCGTCGAGGGGTTGCGCGCGAAGAGCGGCAGGGACGCGGAGGTCCGCGAGTTCCTGGAGGCCCGGCCCGAGTGGGAGCCGTTCGTGGCGAGGGTCCTGGACCTGCTGGAGTTCGCCGTGCCCCTGCACGAGGCCGAGGGCAAGCCGATCCTGACCGTGGCCTTCGGGTGCACGGGCGGGCGGCACCGCTCCGTGGCGCTGGCCGAGACGATCGCCGCGGCGATGCGCGATCGGGGGCACACGGTGCGGGTGGTGCACCGGGACGAGGGAGACGCCTGGTGACCGCGCCGTCCTCGGCGCGGCAGGTCCCGCGGCCTCCCGGCCGCGAAGAGGGAGCGAGGGATGGCAGCGAAGAAGAAGGCGCCGGCGATGAAGACCGCGGAAGACGCGGAGGTGAAGGAACTGATCGAGGAGGCGCACGAGGACCTCGAGGACGCGCGCGCTCTCGCCTCGACCATGGGTACGTACCACGCGGCCGCCGCCGCCGAGAAGTTCCTGCGGGCGCTCGCGCTTGCCGCGAACCGGCAGGCGTCGCCGATGTGGGGGGTGGGCCGGGTGCACGCGGCGGTGGCCGACGTCGAGGGGATGGAGGCGGTCGCGGACGACGTGAAGGCGCTGGCCGAGTTCGCGACCCCGGCCAAGGCGCAGGGGTCGGGGGGGCGCTTCGGCGCCGCCATGTCCGCGGCCCGGCGCATCCGCGCGGCCGTCCTGCCGCGGCTCGGCGTCGAGGTGCCGCCCGAGGCCGTCCCGGCGCCCCCGCCCGTCGCGCCGCAGCCGCAGCCGCAGCAGCCGGCGGGGCCGTCCGTCGAGGAGATCGAGGCGCGGTACGAGCAGCAGCCGCGCGACTACGCGAACGTCCCACCCGCCGCTCCCGGCGAGGGACCCGGCCCCGAGGGCGACCGCCACCGGGGCGACGACCGCGGCCGCGGGCCCCGCCCCCCGGATCGTCGCGGCTACGTCGGCAACGTCCTGCTCTGCCAGCGCTGCGGCGTCCGCCTGCCCCGCACGCGCCAGACCGCGTTCGGCGCCCCATGTCCGCACTGCGGGCGGCCGATGGTGATGACGCAGGCGTAGCGCCTGCCCCCCCATTCCGAGCATTCCGCGCCGTCGTCCGGCCCGCACGGCAGGCGGTCCCGAACGACTCCCGTCGAGACGCGTACCCAGCCTTCCCGACCCGGCAGGCCCCAGGGGCATCGATCGGAGGGGGGCGCGGCCCGCCCACCTGCCGGCGGCCCGCGGATCGGATACGGGCCTGCTGGTACGCCCTGAAAGGGGCGCCGGACCCGAGCGGCGGGAGCGCGTGGTACTCCATGGTCGCGATCCACGAGGCCGGCTCGGGCGGCGGCGCGGTGAAATCGGGCCTCGCCGCGGACCCGCTGGGAAGGAAGACCTGCGGCAGGTGCTACCTCGTCATGAAGGGCGGCAAGCCCGTGGCCGCGATCGAGGGCAACGTGTACGTGTCCGCGGTCGGTGGCGACGGCGGCTCGATCGGCAGCGGCACCGCTTACGCGGTCAAGGGCCCGGTCGGGGCGGCCACCTTCTCGCCGGACGGCACGAGCATCGCGTGGGCGGTCCTGGCGCGCGAGTCGGATGACGGCGGCGTCTGGGCGATGCGGCTCGACGCGCCGGACAAGCCCAAGCGGATCGTCAGGACGGACCTCCGCGACGTATGGATCATCGACCTCGCATGGGCGAAGTAGCCGGCGGTGCCGGGAACGCTCGCGCGGCGCTACAATCCCGATCTGACGTCGGGACGTCGGGAGGGTTTCCGGTGCGGCGCGCGGCGACGAGTGGGGGAGCGGACTGGGACGCGCTCTGCGCGCTTGGGCTGCCGCTGTCCGCAGTCGCGAAGCGGCGCATCCCCCGCACGCCCGGGTCGCTCGCGCGCCACCTCGCTCGCGCGGTGGGCGATGCGGGGGTGCGGCCCGGGATCCGCACGCGCGAGGTCGAGGCGCTGCAGGCCCTGCTGCTCGCGCTGAGGGTCCACTTCCCGTCCTTCTACGAGCGGCACGTCGCAGGTGACGCGGCCGCTGCGGCACTCCTCCCGGCCGAGCCCGACGGACGCCTGGTGAAGCTGCACCGGATCGCGGTCGCGGCGCTCGCGGAGTACCTGTGAAGCCGATCGACGCACGGCTGGTGTCCGACCTCCTGGCGCGGCTGACCGAGTCGCTATCGGGCGACTGGGCGCTGCTCGGAGGCGCAGTGCTCCCGCTCGTCGGCATCCAGCACCGCGTGACGTACGACATCGACCTCGCGGGACCTACCGACGCGCCGCAGGTCCTCGAACTCGTGGAGCTTGCGGCCGGAATGGGCCTGCCGCCCGAGGCTGTGAACCAGGCGGCTGCGTTCTTCCTGCACCGGATCGAGGGGTGGGAGCGGCACATGATCCACGTCGTCGCGGGGGCGCGGGCACGGGTGTTCCGGCCCGACGCGACCCTGTACGTGCGCCTGAAGATCGGGCGCCTGTCCGACTCGGACCTCGCCGACTGCCTGCGCTACCTGGAGTTCGCTGCGGCGCACGGCGAGCCGGTCGATCCGGACGGGCTGAGGCGCGCCGTCCGGGCCGAGACCCGGAAGCGCCCCGCGCCCGAGCGGGCGGCCCGGCTGCGGACCCTCCTCCGCGCGCTGGGCTGACCTGCCCGGGTGACGCGTCCCGCCGCGCCTGTCGCGAGCCTGGCACCCTCCGCAGGCCCCGCCTGGAATGGCCTCGGAACGTCTCCGGAGGCAGTCCGATGGCAGGCTCCTGGTCCGACACGATCCGGCGGCTCACGGGCATGGGCGGCCGCGCGGGGAGCGGCGGCGGTCCGCGCGCGTGCTGGCGGTCGCCGCGCAGAAGGGCGGGGTCGGCAAGACCACCACCGCGGTCAACCTGGCGATCGCGTTCGCCCGGTACGAGGGGTTGCGCACGCTGCTCCTCGACCTGGACGGCCAGGGGCACGTGGGCGCGGCGCTCGCGTCGCAGTTCACGGACGGCGACCCGACCACGCTGTCCGACGTGCTGCTCGGGCACGGCCGGGACGTGGACGAGCTGGTGCACCCGACGCGCATCGCGGGCCTGTGGCTCGTGCCGTCCGACAAGGGGCTCGCCGCGACCGCAGCGGCGACGGGCGCGCCTCCTCACGGTCCGCGGGGGCGCGGACGCTCACGCGATCGCGGGCGCGGCCGCGACCAGGACCGCCCCAGCCGACAGGAGCGCGCAGGCGAGCGCGGCGGCCCGCAGGCGCGACACCGCCGGCGCGGCCAGGGCGGCGACCCCGAGCACGGCCGCCGCGACCAGGGCCTGCGACGGGCCGACCGGGAGCCGGTACAGGAACGCGGCCACGTACCCCGCGAACCCGGCGAACGCGCCGAGCGCGGCGGACAGCGCAATGGCCTGGGGAACGGACGCCGCGACCCGCAGCGCCGCCATCGGCGGCAGCACGGTCAGCGCGAACACCGGGAGCGCCCCGAGCAGGCGGGTGCCCGCGGACACGGCGATCGCGAGCGTGCCGAAGAGCACGAACCGGAGCAGGCCCACGGGCATCCCGCGGACCCGCGCGGCCTCCGGGTCGAGCGCGGCGGCCGACAGCCCGCGCATCCACCACGCGTGGAGCGCGAGGATCGCGGCCGCGGTCGGCCAGAACGCGCGGAACTCCTCGGGGATCACGGCGACGCCGCTCCCGAACAGGAGGTCGTCGATCTCGTGGACGTCCTCCGCGATCCGGGTGCCGAGCGCGAGCGTGCCGGCCGCCCCGACCGCGAACACCAGCCCGAGCCGGCCGTCGCGCATCGCCTGCCGGCCGCGGGCGAGCAGGAGCGCCGAGAGGCCGGTCAGGGTCACGGACCCGAGGATCGGCGCAGGCACCCAGGCCGGCAGGCCGACGCCCGCCTGCGCGGCCAGCGCGAGCGCCACCCCGAGGCCCGCGGCCTGCGGCAGGGCGGCGGCCAGGAACACCATGCGGCCGAGCACGACGAACACGCCGAGCCAGCCGAGCATCGCGCCCGCGATCGCGCCGGAGAGCGCGGACTCCCGGAACAGGTCCCAGCCCGCGAAGAACGCGGAGCGGGGCAGGTCGGGCGCGTCGTCCATGTCCTCGCCTCCGGCTCGAGGAAGTGCCCGGCGAGCGCGGGCGACGACAGCACGGCGTCGCGCGGCCCGGCGACGACGCAGCCGCAGTCCCGGTCCAGGTACAGCAGGTGGGACGCGCTCGCGAGCAGCAGGCCGACCCCGTGGCTGACCACGAGGAGGGACAGGCCGCGCCGGGTGGACAGGTCCCGCAGCATCTCCATCACCGACCGCTGCCCGCCCGGGTCGAGCGCGCTCGTCGGCTCGTCGAGGGCAAGCAGGTCCGGCCCGGACGCGAGCGCCGCCGCGACCAGGGCGCGCTGCCGCTGGCCTTCGCTCACCTGCGACAGCTGCCGGCGGGCCACGCCGCCGGCCCCGACCTCCTCCAGCAGCCGCGTCGTTTCGGCCCGCCGCCGGAGCCCGGCGAGCGGGTCCAGGAACGACCAGGCCCGGTCGAACCCGGCCGTGACCGCGTCGCGCACGCGTCCGGGCGCGTCCGCGCCGCCGTCCGCGCGTTGCGGCAGGTAGGCCACGCGGACGCCCGCGGCGGTCTCGACGCGCCCGTCCACGCGGGGCTGGAGCCCGAGCAGCGTGCGGACGAGCGTGGTCTTCCCGCTGCCGTTCGGCCCGATCACGCCCCACAGTTCGCCGCGTCCCATCTCGAAGTCGAGCGGCGAGAGCAGCGCCCGGCCGTCGTAGCCGATCCGCAGCCCCGTCGCCCTCAGGATCCAGCCGCCCGCGTCAGTGCTCGTGCCCACCGGACTCCTCCACCACGACGCTCACCTTCGAGGCCTTCGCCGGGCCCAGCCGGAACCGGTACGTCCCGACCCCGAGCGGCACCACGTGCATGACCGCCACCTCGGTGCAGAGCTCCAGCGGCTTCTCGGTCGCCTCGATCGCGACGACGGCCCCGCTCCCGTCCAGGACCTGGAGCGGGACGTCCGAGTCGAGGAAGATCGCGAAGTCGGTCCCCTCGTCCGCCTCGTAGGACACGTCCCCCTGGAACCCGTCGCCCGCCGCCGGGAGCGTGACGTCGAAGCGGAGGTGGTGCGCGGACACGGACGGCGCGGCCGGCGCGCCGGGGGCCACCGCGGCCACGGCCTGCCCCGGCCCCTCCTTCATGTGCTCGCACCCGCCCTCCTCGGCGCCGTGGCCGTGGCCGACCTCGGCCGCGTCCGTCGCGGTCCCCCCGCCCCCGTCCCCGCCGCACGCGGCCCAGGCCAGGGCCGCACCCAGGATCATCGCGATACCGGTCCTCGGTTCCATGGCTCCCTCCGTCAGTCGAATCGCTCGACGACCACGTCGAGCAGCGAGTGTCCTCCGATGGCCTCGGCCACGGCCTCGGCCGCTCCCTGGAGGGTCGACGGGTCCACCTCGGTCCCGCCGGCCGTCGCGGTGGCCGCGGCGTGCCAGTCCACGCCGTCGAACAAGCGGGGCGTCAGCTCGAACGCCGCGTGCACCCGCAGACCGACGGGCTGGCCCGGGCCGATGCCCGCGTCCGCGGCCCGGCTCAGGGTCGCCCGCGCGGCGAGGCGTCCGCGGACCGCGACACCGGCCTCCGGCAGCCTCGCCGCCGTCCCCGTGCGCCGGTCGAAGACCCGCGCGTCCAGATCGATCGCGTCGATCGCGACCTGGACCTTCGCCAGCCGCCCCCTTTCCAGCCGGCAGGCGTCGGGGCACGCCTCCAGCGGCACCCCCGTCCACGCGGCCCCGAGCGCGACGTCGGCCCCGGCGGCGGGCACCGCGAGGTTCGCGCCCCCCCCGCCGCCGGCCTCGGCCGCGATCTCCCCGTACGGCACCAGCCGGCCGTCGTCCGCGTGGCAGTGGCCCCCGTGGCAAAGCCCATACCCCGGCGGCGGGTTCGCGGGGTCGAACCCGGAGGCCGCCTCGCCGCCGCCGCCCAGGAGGAGCGAGATCGCGTCGAACCGGACCGCGAGCCGGGCGATCGCGATCGCGTAGTCCGAGGAGGTCAGGAGCCGTCCCTCGGGGTCCAGGCGGTCGGGCCCGGGCGCGAACGCGGCCTCGAGGATCGGGTCGGCCCGGCCCCAGGGGGCCCCGTCCTCGAACGCGCAGCCCGCGGCGAGCGCGAGGCCGGCCGCCAGGAGCGGCGCCGCGACGCGATCAGCGGGAGAGCGCATCGATCACCTCCCCGGCCAGCCGCCGGTAGTAGGCCGCCACGCTCTCGCGGGGCGCCGCCGGGACCACCACGACCTCGCCCGAGGCGAGCCGGGCGAGCGTCTCGCCGGTCTTGCGCGGATAGAAATCCTCCTGGACGATCACCCGGGTCGAGGTCGCCTTCATCCGGCCGAGCACGGACGAGACGTGGCCGGGGTCGGGCGGGATCCCGGGCCGCGGCTCGACCGTCGCGACCTCCTCGAGCCCGAGCCACTCGTACAGGTAAAAGAACGAGCGGTGGTACGAGACCACCTTCCGGCGATCCGCCGGGAGCCGGCCGACGCGGGCCCGGGCCTCGGCCGCGACCGCCTCGAGCCCGGAGGTCACGGCCGCGGCCCGCCCCGCGAACTCGCCGGCGTGGGCCGGGTCCATCTCGGCGAGCTTCGCCGCCACCGCGTTGGCCACCGCGGCGGCCGCGCGCGCGTCGAACAGGAAGTGCGGGTTGCCGCCCGCGTGGATGTCGCCCGCGGCCCGGTCCACCCGGGTCGGGACCTCGAGGCGTCTGACGGACGCGGACGCGTCCATCCACCCTCGCCCCCCCGTCTGGATCGCGCCGTTCCGGGCGGACGCCTGGACCGGGGGCAGCCAGCCGGCCTCCAGGTCGAGACCGTTCACGACCAGGAGGTCCGCCCGGTTCAGCTTGACGATCAGGTTCGGCCTGGGGTCCACGTGGTGGGGGTCCTCGCCGGGCGACGCCAGCGCCTCGACGTCCACGCGGTCCCCGCCGACCTCCGACACGATCGCCGCCAGCGTCGGGAGCGTGGCGACGACCCTGACCTTCGCCTCGGCAGGGGCGGCTCCCAGGAGGGCCGCCGCCAGGAGCAGTGCCGTCTTCATGCGGTCCTCCATCAGTACTCGTGGGCGCCGTGGGCGCCCGCGGACAGCTCGAGGGCGAGCACCGCGCCCCACGTCCTCCCGCTCCAGGCCGCCTGGTCCATCTCTCCCTGGAGACGGATCCGCGAGAAGTGGGAGGGGAAGAAGGTCATCTGGGCCGAGGCGCGCCACCGGTCCCCGGTCCACCGGGGGTCCAGCGGGTCCGCGGCGAGCCCCGACACCCAGTCCACGCGGGCGCCGGTCTCCCACCGCTTCAGGAAGTGCCAGACCAGCTGGCCGTAGGCGCCCCAGTCGATCAGGCGGTCGTCCGGCACCTGCCGGACCCGCATCATCCCCTCGGCCTGGAGGGAGACGCTCACGTGCTCCGGGGACCCCACGGGTCTCCACTTCAGGAAGAGGTCCGTGCCGTAGATCTCGGTGCGGTTGCCGTTGCCGGTCGCGTTCGGCCCGAACTGCCCGGACAGGCCCCACAGGAGCGACCAGGCCGGACCGAACGGGAAGAACTGCTTGAGCGCGGCCGTGTAGAGGAAGTCCTTCGGGCTGTCCACCTCGATGTCGTCGCCGCCGAGGAAGCTCCTCGCGCAGCACTCCCCGGCCGCGTCCGTCGCGGACCCGATCAGCTCGACGTACCAGGGAAGCGGCAGGAGCCACGACAGCTCCGCGCCGAGCCCGCGGCTGCCCTCGCTGCCGAGGAACTTCCCGACCACCAGGGGCTGGTCCGCGAAGCTCCACGCGTGCGGGTGCGTGGGGTTGATGCGGCCGAAGCGGGTCAGGATCTGGCCGGCCCGCACCTGGAGGCCCCAGGGGAGCGCGAGCGTCTGGCCGTAGGCATCCTCCACCTCGACGCCGAACTGCGAGAACACGAGCGCCCCGACGAACCGGAAGTAGGGGTCCACGTTAGCCGAGATCGCCATCTCGAGGGCCTGCAGGTTGAAGCCCACGCGCGACGGGTCGTGGCCGCCGGCCGGCCGCGGCTCCTTGCCGGACCACCACGCCCCGGCCACGTCCAGGATGACCGCGATGTCGGGATTCTGGCTGCCCGTTCCGCCCTGCGCGCCGGGCGCGGCCGCGGCCGGCACGGGGGCGGGCGGCCCGGGCGGCAGCGCGGCCCGGTCCGCCTCCAGCGCCTTGCGGATCTCCTCCTCGTCGCCGGCGCGCGGCTCGTCCGCGAGCGCAGGCGGCGACAGGGCGAGCAGGAACAGGATCGCCCCCGCCGTGCAAGCGGTCCTCATGATCCCTCCGTTTTCGAGACTCGGAACCCGGATCCGGGGTCATGCGGACGGAGGGGACTGCTTCGGCGCGGCGCGGAGGGCCGGGAGGCGCGCGCCGAGCGGGGAGCCGGTCGCGGTCGCGGCGACCGCGGGGACCTCGCGCCCGGCGTGCGGCGGCGGCACGACGGCCGCGACGGGCCGGGACTGGTGCTCGGCGAACGAGCAGTGGGTGTGCGCCGCCTGCGCGGCCGGGACGTCCCGACACACGCCCTCGCCCGGGACGCCGTGCGCGTGCGCGTGCCCGTGCGCGTGCCCGTGCCCATCGTGGCCGTGGTGCGCGCCGTGCGTCAGATCGCCGTGCTCGGGGCAGACGCGGTGCTCGGACGCGGCGATGTGCGCCGCCTCGACGATCGGACCGGCCCCGTACCCGGCCAGGGCCAGGACGAGGGCGGGGGCGACGAACGCGCGTCTGTCGGGTCGCCGGCGCATCGGGAGCAAGATAGGCTGTGGAGGCGTGGGTGTCAACCTGGGGCGCGGGGGGCTGGAAGAGCGGGTAGGGGCACGGGCTCGGGTACGGGTCGGGTACGGGAATACCTGGAGAACGCGGGGAGTTGCGTGATCACGGGAAGCGGGCGGCGATGCCGGTGCCGGCT
>Ga0194127_10006474_pt1 | contig 13295 bp, 15 predicted proteins | sample TA2KigC100mmetaG_FD_148624 | JGI IMG/M metagenome (GOLD analysis project Ga0194127, IMG submission 148624) | Freshwater microbial communities from Lake Tanganyika, Tanzania - TA2015036 Kigoma Deep Cast 100m | ecosystem: Environmental > Aquatic > Freshwater > Lake | place: Tanzania: Lake...
TGCGGCAATAGCAAGTGTCAACATTCATGGATGCAGTTTCTCCCAGAGGCGATTGACCTCAGGATAACTGCATTACCGAACGTCAACAACTGTGAATCAAGCTTTCACCCGTTACAGGGACACTACCCAAGAATCGAGCGCGAGTCGGTAATGGTGGTCGGCCCGCGGGTCACCGTGAAGGCGGAGCGCGGTGCCGATGTCATGGTGCAGCCAGGCGACTCGCGTGTGATCGCCGAGCGCTTCATACAATTGCAGAGATTTCTCTAGTTCGCCGATGCACTGCGGAAACTCACCCAAGAGCACTCGGGCTGATCCGATAATCCGCCAGGCGCGCGCCTCCTCAGGTCGTGCGTCGTGCTGAGCCAGCGTGGTGAGGGCGTGCTCGCAGACTTGGATCGCTTCGCGATAGCGTCCTTTCAACCGCCACACCAGCGCGCGCCAGACTACGGTTTTCGCCAACTCCACCTGATTGTTCCCTTGTGCGTATATCTGGAGCGCGCGCGTGTAGGCCGCCTCCGCCTGATCGATTTGTCCCCTTTCGGCGTAGACGATTCCGCGCGCCCGGATCAAGCCGGGGTGTGCTTGCAAAACCGAGTCGGGTAGCGCGTCGATCCAATCAGTTAGCATACCCGAATGCCTGGCGTCCAGAGTGGATTGAGACATGGATTCGAGCACGTCCGCCGCCTCGGAGTGCATTTCGGCGGCGAGATAGTGCGGGATGGCCTGGCACGGTCCACGATTCAGGTAGAACGCGGCCGCCCGACGATTCAGAGCCAGCCACCGACCCCGATCGCTCTCAAGCAAGCGTCGTCGGAGAAACTCTTGAAAGAGGTTATGGTAGCGGTAGGACAAACGGTTCGCGTCCTCAAGGCGGATAATGAATAAATTGTGATCCTCAAGCGCGTGCAGCATTTCCGCCGAGTTCTGTCTTTCGAGCACATGGTCGCAGGCCTCCGCGTCTAGACGATTGAGGATCGCCGAATCAAGTAGAAAGCGCTGATGCTCCGGCGCCAGATGGAGAAATGTTTCCGTCGCGAGAAAGTCATAAACGTTTTCGTGGGTGTGCGGGCGGGACGCCAGTCGCTGAAGCAGCCCTGCGCAAACCGTGGGCGTGGTGAGCAGAATGCCCGCAATCCATCCCTCGCAGCGGGTGGCGATCTCAGCGGTTTGTTCTGGCGTGAGAGTGGCTTGATAATTCTGGTAGAGGAGGCCGCCGATTTCCTCCCCCGTGAATTCAAGTTCGCTCGCGCTCAATGCCGCGACGTCTTGACGAACGGCAAGCCGCGTGAGCGCCAATCCCGCCGGCAGTGTGCGGGAGGAGAGGAGGAGATGGGCTTTCTCGGGGAGAAGGAGCAGCAAACTATCCACGATGCGATTGATGGCTTCCGATTCCGCCACGGTGTGATAATCGTCGAGGACGATCACGAAAGATGCGGCGATGTTCTCCTGGACTTCGGTGACCAGCGCGCCGATCACCGCATCAGAATCGAACGAACATGCGCCGCTACCCAGGACGGCTTGGGCGCGTTCTCCCACCTTCGGAAAACGACGATGGATCGCCGCGATCAGATACTCCAAGAAGACCCGCGGGGTGCGGTCCGCGGCGTCGAGCTGATACCAACAGACCGGGAGGGTTGTTGCATGGACAAAATCTACCAAGAGCGCGGTTTTGCCGTAGCCAGCCGGGGCCGACAGGATAATGAGCTTACGATGGATTTGTCGGTGGAGAGAATCAACCAGCCGTGAACGATGGAGGAGCCAGCGGCTCCGATGAGGTTGAATGATTTTTGTGACGACGCGCGGTGAGATCACGATGAGACCGTCCTAGATTGAGGGTAGAATGCATCCGTGCTCGAATGTGGTTTGGCCAGGTCACATTTCTGCTCTGCCGCAGAGGACGTGAGGACCCAGCGAGAAAACCAAGCTTGTCGCTGTTCTCCCTGTCCTCTGTCGCTTGTCTGACCCAGCCCAGGTAGTTACAACATTCTGCACCTCTTGAAAAATAGGGGATTGAAGACGCCCCCCGCGTCGCTATTCTGCGGGTGGGTTCCACGCCTGTCGAATCTTGACCTGCAATTCTGCAACCCGTCGATCCATTTGAATCAAGATCGCGAGGATGGTCCGGGCTTCGCTGCCCGTTACTTGTTCGGGGCGGATTTTTTCCAATCGGCTCAAGCTCTCTTCCAACCGCCCGAGTGGTTCGCCGAGCGGCCCGCGGGTCACGTTCTGGATCATGGCTTGCGCCACCGGGCGAGGTAGCGTGGCATCGAATTGCAGCAGAGCCGTGCGCCAATGTTCTGCCACAGAATCCGGCGGCGAATTGGAGCGCTCGCTCGGCTCGCTTTGTCCCGGCGCAGCGTCAGCCATTTCCGCCCAGACCGTCAGGTTTTTGATGTGCGGCCGCGCCAGCGAATTTTTCGCAGCCCAGTCGTCTTTTTCGACAGGGTGTCGAGGCAGCTCCGTTGTGCGCGGGGGTGGTGATTTTCATGTTCTTCGTCTCCTCTTGATCACTGAATTTTGTCCTCAGTATAGAGACGCACTCTGAAAATAGACTGAAGAACCACTGAAAAATCATGCGACTGGGTAGCTCGACCTACTGCGGCAGGCAAGATTCGGAAAAGAATTTCTGCCAACAAGCGCCAAACGCTACAGTCGCGCAACAGCAAGACGGGAATCCAGACCGGTTATCGACGTGGGAGCATTGCCCTCGTGGGCGACGGACAGGCAACGATTACACCGCGCCTCCTCTCCCCCCCCCAGTCGCGTTAACGGCCCCCGCCGCCGCGACGCTGACTATTATAACACAATGATTGTGGTATTGTCAAAATAATATTTTGATAACACAATTCGCCGTTCGCCCTCGATTTGACATCTTTGCGCAGAGATGCTAAAATTGCGAACAGTTTTCAAGGCACGCTCACTTTCGATGGCTTGCTCTGGTCCTTCATCGATCGGTACGATCTTCAGGCAATGGTTTGTCAGCCCGCCCCGGATTCATCCTCCGGCGCGAGTGAGGGAGGAACAATGAGAACCAAGCACCGCAAGTCAACTCGAGGAGATGGCACTCTGAATATTGAATTGCGCCCCCGCGCGGACGAATCGCTTGGCGTCTATATCCGGCGCATCCGCCTAGTGCGCGGCATGGGCTTGACCGCAGTCGCTGACGCGACGCCGAAGATTCCCGAATCGCGCCACGTCAGCTATTCCTATCTGTCCCAAATCGAACTGGGCCGCGCGCTGCGCCCCTCGCGCGAGCGACTCCTGAGCATCGCCGAAGCGCTGGGTCTCCCGCCGGAATGGCTCTTGGAAAAAGCCGGTTTCGCGGCCGGGGTCGAAACCACGCTGGACGATGATTCAGTGCCCAGCCCGCTGGTGCAACAGATCGCGTTGCGTGCGGGCAAACTAGATCGGACCGATCAGGAAGCCTTCCTCCAGATGATTGACTCCATCGTGCGTTTGCGTCACGCCCGGCGAGACGCGGGAGCTAGAGGCGCGAAATCGTAACCGCGATCGATTGGGTGATACGCCGTCTCCTTCCCGATCCGGCTTCATTTTCCAATGAGACCTGGGCCCGTCGTCTGGAGGAATTCGAGGGACGCGCGATTTTCTTTGTCGGGATTTGTCTACCTCCCTCCTACTTTGGAGGTCGCGTGATCGTCGCCGAAGAGACGGCGAGCGCTGATGGAACTCTGTACCCGGCCGCCGAATATATCTTGTACGAGCGCCGGCTACCGGCAGTCCACCAAGAACACATCAAAACTCACGAACTCGCGCATATCGCGCTTGGACATCCAACCCTGGTCGTCTCTCCCACAGAACTTGAGAGCCTACTGCAGGATCAGCAGCTGGCAACCCGATTCCCCAGTTTGTGTTGCCGCGCTTCAAACCGCGCGCCCGAATCCTACCTCGTTCGGGATGGTGACGCCGAACGTTTGACGCGACTCATCTATCAGCGCGTGCTTCTGGCAAGACAACAGCAACGCGTCCGCCATCACAGTTCGCACCAAGACCTTGATCGCGAACTGCGCCGATTGGGACTGGATTGATCCCACTTGGCACAGCGCGGCGCGAATCCGGCAACCGTGCAGTCCACGCTGGAACTCCAACTGCAACCGCCGAAGGTCTTGTGCTCGCCTGGACTTGCGCAAGCGCCAAGCCAGTTCTGGTCAGGTTTTGTTCGCGATGAGATTGGATCAACTGTTAGCGTTGCCTTTCTGGGCAATCACATTTTACCTTTTTCGTCCGAGGGCCTTGCGCCAAGGATCATGGCGCAAGCCTACTGGTGTCCTCGCCAGGCTCTTTACGCTCACTGCCGCCCTCTCTTTGACCCTCCAATCCGATCCGGTCGCGCTTTGGCTTGGTCACGCTACCGGGATTCGCAATCTGTCTTGGCTCTTGGCCTACATTCTCGGCGTCGTAACGACGTACTGCGGTTTTTCGGCTTGGACGTATCTCCGGGAAAATCACCTACCGCGCCGCGCGGCCGTTCTCGCCGCTATCGCGATTGTTCTCCTCGTGATTGCTTTTCCACCTCTCGCCGATCTTCCTGAGATCTCTCACTCGGCTGCGGTGAATTCCAGTGAGGAAGTCGCCTTCCGCATCGTCCTGTATCTCTTTATGGGATTGATGTCGATCGAAGGATTGCGCGTTTTCAAACAATTCGCTCGTCAGGAAGAATTGCCCACCGGAAAACTCCGGATTGGACTCCTCATCGGATCACTGTATTGCGCGCTGGGATTTGCGCTCACCCGCCTGTTCAATGGAATCGCGCTCCTGCGCGATTGGACGTCACCTCTCACCGCAGCCGCCTGGGCCTTGGGTAGTCTTTTGATCGCGCTGTGCGTTCTTGGATTTGCGCTTGCTTTTGCGCCGCTCCGTTGGTTCCGCATCCCGGCGCGCTTGTTCATGTACATCGAACAGCAGCAGACGCGGCGTGATCTGGAAAGGTTGTGCCGCCAATTGGTGGATCTGACCGCCCCACTTCCGTGGCCGCAACCCCGATCGCGCGAACGTTGGTTTCAGCCGTCGTATGCGATCTATTGCGTTCTCGTTGACATCTTGGATCGCCGTAGTTTCCTCTTGGCTGAGCGGCAAGAGAGGGAGGCGCGAGGAGCAGTGCCGCCAGGACTGGCGCCACTTCTGGCTGATCTACCCGAAACCGACGATTGGGTTGTCCTACTTCAACACGTACGGCAGATTGCCCGCGGCGTTTTTACATCTTCAACCTGGAGCAGAAATGAATCTTGACACTCGAGCCTGGCACACCCTAGCCCAAGCCCTTTCCTGGATCTTTCATCCCTTTGTCATCTCCGTGCCTACGCTCTGGTATTCCGCCTACGCGATGACCCACGACGCGGTAGGGGCGGCGCAATGGACTGCGTTCTTCTTCTTGATCGTCATTCTGCCGGCGATCGTTTTCATCGCGCGCCGGGTGCGGAGCGGGGCATATACCGATGTCGATGTCTCGGTCCGGCAACAGCGATTTGGCATCTATTTCTTTGGGGGCGGGTGTTTTATTCTCGGCTTGGTCCTCTATATCCTCCTCGGGGCTCCTCGAATTTTGATTGCCTGTCTCTTGGCTGCCGTTGTGGCTTTGGCAATGGGCACTTTGGTAACGACACGCACAAAAGCTTCAGCGCATGCCGGGGTTACGGCCGGTTGTGCCGCCGTCCTCTTTTTTGTCTCTGTTCCCCTTGGCGTTTTCGTAAGTCTCGCTGCTCTCACGGTTGGCTGGGCAAGAATTCATCTTCGACAACACACTCCAGTGCAAGTCATCTTGGGGTGGGTGATTGCTCTGGTGAGCGTCGCGATTGTTTTCCCGTTCCTTTTACCACTGCCATTCGGATAGCCAGGTTTGATAATTCCATATATTGACTACACAAGAGAGAATCCTCCGGAGAAAGTTCCGGAGGATTCTTTCTTTTAGTTCATATCGGATTGCAGAAGGTCCGCCGATAGAGATATTGCCTTGGCGAGATCAGAGACGTGACTACAAACGTCTCGGCATTCGCGATCCCATGGAGAAGTCGCCGTTCTGAAGCATCTGTTTTCAGTCGTATTTCAGTCAAGTATCAGAGGTAGCCTCTATAATTGAGGTTGGAGTAGCCAGACATGTGTGGCGGACTTGGCCTCTTGGCAGTACTCTTCGAACTCCAGATACAGAAGCAATCGTAAAAGTGTTCCAGCGTCCAGAGGGCTTGCTTTTGTGGATCGACGGTATGAGTCACTTGGCGAGCCAGTTTCATGATCTGCGTATTGCCCTGCAAGTTATGCACGAATTCGGTTTCACTGGTTCGGAAGAGGCGCTCAATCAGCGCACCAGCACGCGGCTGGGCGGCCGCGCCAGTTTGATCACGTGGTAGAAAGCCAACCGCGTTTCAAAGTAGGTGCTGCGAAATTCCGTTCCATTGTCCACGAGGAGGCACGCAAAATGATATTACCAGAGACTCTCAATGACGCGCAACGGCAAGCGATTATCACCTGCCTAAGGATATTGGCAGAGATCGGTGCAGACGAAATCGAAGAAGACAATGAGCATCATATCGAGGAGTGGACAGATGATTCTCAGGATCATTCCGCCGAGAAGACCGACGCCAATCCTAATGCTCAATCCGTTTGACCTGTGAGCCCTATCCATCATCACGACACAAAAAACATTGAAGTTCCTGGTACTATCATGCCAGCGCACGTTTACAAAGAGATAATTGCACGGCGAGGCATTTCATAGTAGAATGAATCCAGCAAACGTCGGAGCGATGACACATGGTAAAGGGTTGGATTAGCATTAGCGAAGCATCGAAACAAAGTGGATATAATCGCGCTCACCTTCGGGAACTTATCCGACAAGGAAGAATCAAGGGGCGCAAGGTGGTAACAGTGTGGCTTGTCTCGCGCAGTAGTTTGACCGCATATCTTCGGGAGCAATCCGAGCGGGGAGAAAAAAGAGGACGCAAGCCATTGACTTAATTCTTCTTTCGTGGTATAATTCTGATACAGTAGCAGAATTCAATCTCTAAATCGTGCCGCGCAAGTGCAGCAACACTTACACGGCACTAACCCAACTCACCGGGATTGGCGGCGAGCGGGCTGACCCTATTTTACTACATCAAAGGGCAATCCGCAATTTCGCGGCATTGCCCTTTTTGTTTTTCTCCAAGTGCAACGCCTCGACCCTGTTCGACGGTGAGACCCGAAAAGAGGTGATGCCGTCGCATCGAGTAAAAACCGATCACGCCCAACTGATTGACCGCAAGCGTTTTGATTCAAGAGAGGGAATCGTGAAAAAGAAATCGCGCAACGCGATTGACACAACGCGCGCAGCGTTTACCACGTTTGGGGTTGGCGTTGTCAAAGGCAATCCGCGCAAATGTATCAAATGCCGCAAGCCAATCAAGCGCGGCGAAAGTTGGCGTAAGGACACAAGCGCGGCTGACCCGCCGCTGGGAGTACGGTATAGCGTGATTCAACACGCGCACTGTGAAGGGGGCAACGACTAACTGACCGCGCCACTTTCGACGCCTTCGCCGGTGCGAAACCGGCGCAACCATCCGCGCCAAGACACAGCGCGCCGATGCGACAGCGGGCAAAAGCCAACGGTCATGTTTTCAAGACTACTACTACCGACGAAACTACTACCACCACCAACACAAGAGGGAACGCGCGTGAGAGACCGCGAAGATTCAATCGCCCTACTCCCAGAGTAAGGGCAGCGGCAAACGCCGAAACGATGCGAGACAATCACGCGCGAACCTAGACGAACGAAACGCGCCGGGGGGCGGGCAACTTGCCCCCGGCAATAGAAGGAAACGAAGATGCAGTCAAATAGCGGACACAAGCGCGCGGTGCTATATGCGCGTGTTAGCACAGACGAACAAGCCGACAAGGGTTACAGCTTGCCCAGCCAGTTTGACGCGATGCGAAAGTATGCAGCACAACAAGGGTTTGAAATCGTTGCAGAATTTCAAGACGACTATAGCGGCGCAACGCCGATTGAAATGAGACCCGAAGGCAGCAAAGCATACTTGATGCTCAAGAGCGACGGAGCGGACGTAATCATCGCGTACACGATTGACCGCTTTGTAAGACCTCCAGAAGATGGCGACGAATGGGAATTGCCGATACTCATTCGCGGGCTTGCCAAACTGGGAAAAGAGATTCACACGGTACGGCGTGGTAAACTCAATACAGGATTTGCAGATTTGCTCATCGCTTTGCTTGATGCGCGCAAGGCGGGCGAGGAAAGGCGCGATATACGCGAACGCACGATGCGCGGAAAGATGCGTAAACTACAAGAGGGCAAAGCGGGTGCGGGCGGGGGTGTGCCGTACGGTTATCGGTGCGTCTACGATGAACACGGCAAGATAATTATGCTGGAGATTGATGAAACAACCGCGCGCATCGTGCGCCTTATTTATCAGTGGTATATTCACGGTGACGAACACAGCAAGCGATTGTCTATGGTTGCTATTGCTGTTCGACTGTCCGAGATGCACACTCCAACGCCGGGCGAGATTCAACCCGGCTGCGTGCGAAAACGCGCGCCCTCAATGTGGAGTCATTCGGCTGTCGGGCGTATCCTCACAAGCGAAGTTTATGCGGGCGTGTGGTGGTATGGTGGGCGCATTGGTGATGTTCGCAATCAACGCCCAAAAGAGGAACAAATCGCGGTGAATGTTCCAGCAATCGTTAGCCGCGAAACTTGGGAGCAAGCGCAACGTCAACTAGGGCGTAACAAGACATTTGCGCGGCGCAACGCCAAGCGCGATTATCTTTTGCACGGCTTGATTCATTGCGGATTGTGCGGAAAGATGTATAGCGGGATTTTTAGCCGATCATTCAGGCCGGGAGTGAACGACCGGGGGCGCGCATACTATCGAGACAATCTGTTCAAAATGCGTCATGCACATTTGGAGGGCCGATGCCCGAATAAGCACATCCGCGCAGAAGCCATCGAAGCCGATATTTGGGATGAAATCCGCGAGCTCTTCCAAGACCTCGATAAGCTGTGGAATGAGTTGAAAGCGGCGCAACGAAGCGCCGACGAGCAACTACAGTCTTTACGCGACAAGTTGGAAATCACGGATGACTTTATCCGGCACGAAGAAACCGAAGCGGCAAAAATCGCGGCGGCATTGCCGGACACCGAAAAGGGTAGCACAGCGCGCAAGTTGATGCTTGAAAAGGACAAAGCTATAAGCGCGCGCTTAGCTGATCTTTCCAGACAACGTGAGAAAATCATCAAGCAGATTGGAGAGGGTAGAATAACAGATGAATGCATCGAAACGATAATGGATTTTGCGCGCAAGGTCAGGCGGGGAATTTCAAAAGCGGAAAATAACTTCCAAGCCAAGCGGCGTATGATCGAAGCCCTGAAGGTTGATGTGACTGTGACACCGGGCAAGTATCATCTCAAGACGATTATATGCGAAAAGGATGGGGAAATCTCGCGTATCGCATACGGCGGTGTGCGAATTGTGTCGCGCGCGTCACGACTCCGGCGCGGTACATAATCCGATTGTCTGCGTTGAGCAGACTCGCGGTCTTGACCGCCGACCCAAGCGCGATGCCCAGATCGAGCACGCGAAACGCGCACTGCGGACCGGCAAATTCGGAATGTTCTGCCGCGACACGATCGGCGCACAGATCGAAGCCGCACGCGCCGCAGTTCAAGTCCACCGATTTGCCGTCCTTGATGCCGATCAGCATCAGCGCGGGCGACGCGGCGACGTTGCGCGCATCGCGATCAAAGTTTTTCTTTTTCGTCTTCTCGCCGTACTTGATCATCTCGTCGGCGAGTCGTTTCAGATCGTCACCTTCTAAAACTTTGATCACGACGAAATCCTTGCCGCCGGATTTGGGCGCGGTGCGCGCGGCGATTTCCATTAGATCGAGAACGGGTTGGAGAGAAGACATTGAGTACTCCTGTTTGAGATGATGACCGCCGACGGACGACCGCCGACCGCTGTGAGTTTCGTGACGATAGTATCCAAGTTGGCGAGAATGTCAAATCAAACTCGGCGCATCAGGATCGTGGCGTTGATGACGATTGTGTGCGCGCGCGAAACTTGTCGTCGCGTAACAGTATTGACACTCGAACAGACAGGTATCGTACGCGCCGATGTCTTTGCTGATCACACAGCCGCACGCGGCGCGCTGGGACGGATCCTTGACGCGTGTCACTTCAATGCCAAACGTTTCGTGAATGTAATCCGCATCCACACATTTGCCCGGCGCGATTCCGTACGATTGCAAATCCATCTCCTCGGCGCAACTTTGGATCGTCATTCCATTTTCGTTCGCCGCGCGCGCGAGCGCGCACAAACATTCGGCAAACTCTTCGCGGCGATAAAACTCTGCGCCGAGCGGCTCCAACCCGGACGCGCGCAACGCCTCCAGCCGTCGCCGACTTGCCGCGTACTCGTCCGCGATGCTGATGACGACGCGATTGGTGTAACCGCGCAACGCGCGCGCGATCCGCGTGAACGTTTCGATGTGCCAGCGCGCGTCTGTCGTTGTCGTGAAGACGATCGGATCGTACCGCCAGATCGTTTTGGCGGAACCGATCCGCGCGGCAAGGTCTTGGAAATTCCGAATCGCTTGCGCGAGCGCGGGCGTTTGCGGATCGAGCGCGCGCGGATTGTCCAGCAACGTCACCTGGAAATAATAGCGATAGCCGCGCTGGTCGAGTTCGTCCAGGCATTGCATCATCGGGCGCGGCTGGCGCGTCCAGAAGACGAACAGATCCACATCCTCCGGCAACAGCGAGACGCGCGCGATCTGTTTCGCGTTGAACGGATTCGCCACCGCGCAATACCCCGCGCGCACGCGATTGATGAACCAACGCGCGTAGAACGCGGGAATATCGGTGCGACGACTGACGCTGATGATCAAATGTCGTGCTCCAAGAATATTGGCGCGAAGATTTCCCTCACACCAATTTGCCAAATTGCTTACTTGTTTTTCGTAACCTGCGTTACCACCGCGCCTACCAGTACGTACACGATACTGACGCCGACGATCGCGAACTTGAAAATCGCGCACCACTGCGCCAACACTGCGTTTGCTTCTTGCCCAAAGCCGAGCAAGATCTGAATCAGATTATAGTTCTCGATGCAATCTAACAAGCCCGCTCCGAACATTCCCCATGCCAAGGCGACGCCGAAAGAAGACAAAAATTTACCGCGCGCGACGATCACGCAGCCCAAGCCGATACAGATGACGTAGGCGATGATGAAGACAAAATCGAACCCCAGGTTCAGCCCCGCGTAGACTTGCCCCAATTGTCCCCAGGATTTCACCATTTCTTGCGCAAGCGATAATTTCCCCGCCAACTCAAACGAAATGATGCCCGAAGGCGCGACGTCGCTCTTTAATGGCGCGCTAGTCACTTGCTCGATTGCCATTGCGAGCAACGTGACCGGAAGCATGACGACGAACGCGCGGTTTTGCTCCGCGTCAGAGAGCCATTCGTAAGGATGATGAAGTTTCATAGGAAATTCCTTTCTCGCCAGGATGTGCTATTAGATTCGCAAAAGAAAAATTGCCGCAGACGAATCTGTTGGATTCTGCGGCAGGATAGTACACACGAGACGGGGAGAATGTCAAGAAATCACCTTGTCACCATTCGGGGAACATGGTATAATCTCAACAAAATAGAAGCCAATCTTGGAGAACAAAGCATGCTGGATCGAATTCGGTTACAACGGTTCAAGAAATTTCAAGAGGTTGAGGTATGTTTGCGCCCATTCACTGTGCTGATGGGCGAGAATAGTTCTGGAAAAACGACTGTTCTTCAGGCACTCAACCTTGCCCTGAATACCCTAGCCGATCACAATCTGGTTGATGTTGACGCCAAAGGCAAAATTAAGATACGCCAGAAAGGGGTAGGGGGAACAAAAGAATCTTTGCCAGGTCTTAGCCTTTCCGATTTTAGAGAGTTGTACTATGCAAAGCTTTCCAGAATTGGAAAGGGTGCTGGTGGCGCATATATGGAATTGATAGATGATAGAAAAAACACTTATCGTCTTCGAATCACATCCCTATTTGGGGATTTCAATATTAAATGTATTTCAACAGAAATAGACCTGGCCAACAACCCCAGCATTCATCGGCAACCTCCATTATTTATTTCAGGTTTTGTTGGACTGCGATCCGCAGAAGAGCGTGCCTTTCCCAAGGTCATCCAAAATAGATTGCGTGTGGGACAAGTAAGTACCATTATCCGCAATCTAGTGCTTGATGCCAAAATACTTCGGTTAGATGGATTCGAGCAATTGAAAGCGAGGTTGGTAAAAGACTTCGATTTTCACTTGGACGAGATTGGATTCAATGAAGCGAGCGATCTCTTTGTCACTGCTCATTATAGAGATCTGTGCGGGAAGAACAGTATCTCGCTTGACTTCAATTCTTCTGGCAGTGGTTTTATGCAGATTTTGCAAATACTTGCTCCTATATATTTGTATTGCCCAAAACAATCCTCAATCGTTTTACTCGATGAACCTGACGCACATTTGCATCCTAACCTTCAAACCTCTCTTGCAAATGTCTTGAGAGAGATGCAGAAGGAATTGGGAATTCAAATCATAATCTCAACACACTCAACATCAATAATTCGCGCCGCTGATCCATCCGAAGTGGTTCCGATTTCATCAAGTAGACAAATCAATGCACCCCTGACCAATTCAAAAGATGTAGAGCAACAGATATCTGCCACGATTGACACTTATGAACTTGGAAAATCTGTTATCAGTGGCAAACTACTCTTTGTAGAGGATTCAAACACTCAAATCCTTGATGCATTTGACAAGGTAATAGGAACTAGATGTTTCTCGGGAGTAAACACAATACCCATTTTGAAAGGGAAAGGAAGAGACAACAAGACTCCATTCCAGATACATGAAGTTCTAAAAGAATTCGTCAGTGATGATGTGGAAATCCATCTTATCTTGGACGGCGATGGGCTAACCCCTGAATGGCGACAACGCCTATCAGAATATGCGAAGAAGCATAATGTAACCCTCCATAACATGGAACGGCACGAGATTGAGAATTATGTTCTTAACCCCAGCCTAATCCATAGGATCCTCAGGTCCAAGTACCCTAACGCAAACTTGCCTTCTGAGGCAGAGTGTCCCCGTCCGAAATCTTTGACAGCGATCGCGCCAGTTTGGGCTGAATAGAATGGCGGTGTGTCCCAGCACCATCCGTCAAGCCGTCCAATGAGGGCGGCTTTTGCATTTCTCCGGGAATCGTGTATCCTGAGCAACACCCTGGAGAAAGGAATAGCCCGACCCGAA
>Ga0194127_10006475_pt1 | contig 13293 bp, 10 predicted proteins | sample TA2KigC100mmetaG_FD_148624 | JGI IMG/M metagenome (GOLD analysis project Ga0194127, IMG submission 148624) | Freshwater microbial communities from Lake Tanganyika, Tanzania - TA2015036 Kigoma Deep Cast 100m | ecosystem: Environmental > Aquatic > Freshwater > Lake | place: Tanzania: Lake...
AAAACCTTCATTGATCTGGGAAACCTCTCGCTAAAGATGAAAAGTAGTCCGAGCGCAATCGTCACGGCACCGAGAATTCTCGAGAAGAGTTCTTCTTCTTGCATCAAAGTCGTGCCGAGGCCGCCAAAGAAAACTCCGTAAGAGATAAAAAGAGCGGTGAAACCAAATACAAAGAGAATCGAGCCAGCAAAGATTCGCACCTTACTGGCACTTGCTCCCGCTATATAAGAGAGGTATCCGGGCAAGATAGGTAGAACACAGGGTGAAAGAAAAGAAATAAGCCCAGCTAGGAGCGCTATCGGTGCCGCAAGGAGAAGCGAGCCCTCGAAGACTTGATCTAGAAAAAATTCGCGCATTAGGCGTCCTTCTCGCTACGTACCTCTGCAATGAGGGCGGAGAGACCAGTGAAGGTAACTTCACCGCCAATACGCGCTGCGATCCTGCCCTTACTATCGATCACCAAGGTCGTTGGGATTGCGCTAGCAATCAATGAATCATTGAATTCAAGGAGAATTGCGTCATCTCGAAGGCTAGGAAAGGTGATTTTGAAACGATTGACGAAACTTCGCGCCGCTGTGAGATTGTCTCGGGTCAAGACGCCTAAGAATTGAACATCTGCGAACTTCTCACTGAGCGCCTGCAGTGTTGGCGCTTCAGCGCGACAAGGCGAACACCACGATGCCCAAACATTGAGCACAAGGACCTCGCCTGGTTTAGCTGCGAAGAAATTTCCATCAATCAATTCTCCTGATATTGCAGGAGCCTTCACTCGAGATCCTGGACTTACTTTGGTTACTGCTCCATTTCCTTCTATATAAGAGAGTTGTCCCGAAGGCTCTACAGCAGCGTCGTCATCGGTAGCGGAGAAGAGCAAGAGTGAAGCTACGATCACAACGCTTGAAATCCAGAGTAATCGTTTAGTACCAAACATCTACTACTTCTTCTTCTTGACTGGAAGTAGATCTCTGACCGGCTCTTGATATGAAGTTCCAGAGATCATTCCAGCATCATCGAAATGAATCGTCGTGATTGAACAGAGCGAACACTCCCGCTTTCTTGGATCATGAAGCATCGCCCTGCCTTCAATGGCGCTTCGAACTATCCAAATCGGAAGCTGGTGTGATACACATAGCGCTTCTGCCTTTCCTTTGAGCTCGGCTGCATCACGGGCTGCGAATATCGCTTCGAACATTCGATTGACTTGATCTACATATGGCTCACCCCAGGAAGGTTTCCATGGGTTATAGAGATGTCGCCATGCCTTCGGGTGACGTAAGACGCCGTCACCAACGCCGAATGGTTTGCCTTCAAAGATATTTGCGGCCTCTATCAATCGAGGATCAGTGGTGATTTCGATGCCATGCGCTCTTGCAATTGGTCCGGCAGTCTCTTGTGCCCGTTGCAGTGGAGAAACATGCAGAGCGCCAAGATCAAGGGATTCACTCCACTTAGCGGCCCCTTCGGCCATCTCCTTGCCTAGATGCGAGAGTGACCACCCAGGTTGTCTGCCATAGAGAATGTTGTTGGGATTCTCCACTTGTCCATGTCGTAGGAGATGCACGCGCATATGGCAAAGCATAAGCGAGTCAGTTGAGCGAGACGCCATTGGAAATTCGCGGGTAATGTAGGCCAGTTATGCCAACGAAGCGTGCAACAAAGAAAGAGACTGAGGGAACGCCGAGAATCCCAGCGAGTGCTGCATCACTTGCCGATGAACTCCGTTCGCGAAGTGATCAAGAGATCGCGCGGCTCTTCGCGCTTCGATCTGATCTCACATCACCAGTACCAAACGACTTCTCAAGTCTCTCAGCGCGTGCCAGTTCAACCCCGAGTCTCATCCGCGCTCTCGACTCACTCAATCTCTTCCAACTTCAGATTGCAGAAGCTATCTCGGCTCTCGATGAATCCCTCACGCGCGAGAAGCTGGTTGCTGCGACAGATTCGCTTGCACTTGAAGAACTCAAACATCTCTGGGATAGAGCACTTGTTTACTTCGATCGAGAAGTAATTCGAATGCCGCGAGCACTCAGGGAATTGATTGGGGCAAAGCCAGCGGGCCTTGGTCCTGTCTCACTCTTACCTATCGACGGAAAGCGAATCGACTCATTGCTCAACAGCGCGCCGAAGATGTCAGCGGAGTTCATGACCAGAATGACGTGGGGGCCAGCAAAAGGAGCGATTGGCGATCGCCGAAAGACTGGAGCAGCCATCGATTGGCTCCTTGAGAATGAATTGATGGTCAAGATCGACAATGAACATGTTGCGATACCACGTGAGATAGGGATACACCTTCGTGGCGGGAAGATTCATAAGGAACTTGTGGTAACTCCACCTCAATTAGCTGGTGAGTTAGTAAGTAAGGAAGAAGGCGACCAAGCAGCGATCGCATCAGTGAGCAATCTGCTTCGCTGGGTATCGGAGTTAATGGACTTTTGGTCAGAGGAGACACCTACCCTGCTTCGCACGGGCGGGCTCGGTCTTCGAGACCTTCGCAAGGCAGCAGAGCACCTCGGTGTCGATGAGTATTGCGCAGCGTTCGTCGCTGAACTCTGCTATCTCCAGGGTCTTCTTGCCGTTGAAGGAGATGGACGAGTGCTACCAACAACTGGTTTTGATCTCTTCCAAAGTGCAACTGGTGAGGACCAGTGGCATGACTTGGTCTCTATCTGGCTTCAATCATCTCGCGTCATCGGATTGATTCGGATTGAAGAGTCCAAGGGGATTGCGCCACTTGGTAACGAATTGGATCGGGTGTGGGCGCCACGAGTTAGGAAGACAATACTTGAACTAATCAGTGGCGAATCAGGTATCGCGATCTCACTTGCAACACTTCAACAAAGACTCGATTGGACGCTTCCCGCGAGAAAAGATGCGCCTTTAGCGAAAGAATTCCCGAAGTGGGTGATGGCCGAAGCAGAGTGGCTCGGCATCACCGGGCGAGGCGCGATCTCATCTTTCGGTCGTGCGCTCCTCAACGGCGATAGCAAAATTGGTATAACTGCTGCACTTCCAGCTGCGATCGATCACATCTTGATTCAGGGAGATAACACCGCAATCGCGCCAGGGCCTTTGCTCATTGAGATCGCGCGAAGACTTTCGACTTTTGCCGATATCGAGAGTCGAGGGAATGCAACGGTCTATCGATTCACCGAAGGATCGATTCGCAGAGGTTTAGACCATGGTCATACTGGCGATGAGATCAAGGCATTCTTACGTAGCACTTCAAAGACACCAGTTCCGCAACCACTTGAATATCTCATCACTGATGTAGCTCGTCGCCATGGACAACTGAGAGTTGGATTTGCCAATACCTACATCAGTTGTGAAGATGAAGGTTCAATCACCGCGATCCTAAAAGATAAACGTCTAGAGAATTTACGGTTGCGGCAGATTGCCCCAACTGTGCTCGTCAGTGAATCAGAGAGTGGCGATTCGCTCGAAGTTTTGCGAAACGTTGGCTATCTCCCATCAATGGAGAGCCAATCTGGGGATGTCATCTCACTTCCAAAACAATTGCGCGCTCAGAGTAAGGCAAGGCTGCCGCGTGCCATATCTGAGACGAGCGAGCCTTCGGCGACTGTGATCGCTGCAGCAGTGAAAGTACTTCGCACTGGAGATCGCGCTCACTCATTGACAGCTTCTCGAGCTGAGATCCCACGAACTTCTGCTAACGAAACTCTTGCAATCTTAAGGAGATCAATTGAGAGTGAATCGACCATCACCATCGGTTATGCCGATACCAATGGCGGTGTGACTCAGAGAATCGTTGACCCGGTCTCCATTGCAATGGGCAACCTCATTGCACGCGATCATGGAAGTGATGAAGTGATCTCGTTCAAGATTGCCAGAATTACTGGAGTCGCCTTCATTGCCGAATGAGGCACTTCCAATAAACGCTTGCTATGGGATAATGCGCGCATGAAGAATTGGGCGAACGAGAAAGTAGCCGGGATTTCGCGGAGCGAGGCAATTGCACTTGTAGAGCGAATCACCGGAATCGAATCGCCAACAGAGGATATCGACGGCTGCACCGCTGTCATCGCTGAGGCAAACAAAATAGTTGCGGAACTTCTCGGAAATCCTGGCGAGATCAAGGTTGTTAAAGGTCACCCGACTCTCTCGTGGAAGAGCGGTAAACCAAGAATTCTTCTTCTCTGCCATCTCGATACGGTTTGGCCAAAGGGATCCTTCCAACCACTCTGGTCAGTCGAAGGTGATGTGATTCGGGCTCCAGGTATCTACGACATGAAAGCGGGATTCCCCAAGCTGTAATGGCAACTGCCGCTCTCGAGAATCGCGATGGAATTCATATTCTCGCCACTACTGATGAAGAGAGTGGGAGCGCCGCTTCACGAGAGTTGATCGAGGCGTGCGCCAAAGAATGCGACTATGTATTGGTCTTCGAATCAGCGATTAATGGAAAGGTGAAGACCGCTAGAAAAGGAACGTCGATGTATCTCCTCCACGTGACGGGACGTGCCGCCCATGCAGGACTTGAACCTGAGAAAGGAATCAACGCGATGGTGGCATTGGCATCACTCGTCGAAAAGATTCCCTCCATTGCTCGTAGTGAAGTTGGCACTTCGGTGATACCAACTAAATTCCATGCTGGAACAACGCTCAATACCGTTCCCGCAGAGGCAGAGTTGGCGATTGATGTCCGTGCTTTCTCTCGCGCGGAACAAGAGCGGGTAGATACCGCCATAAAGTCATTGGCCGGAACACATCCCTCTGGAGCAATCGTGACGGTTAAAGGTGAGATTAATCGCCCCGCACTCGACCCGAAGATGAGCAAAGAGTTGTTTGAAGTTGCACGCGAAGCTGCGAAATCAATCGGGATGGAGAAACTTGAGGATGCAGCGGTGGGTGGTGCGAGCGATGGCAACTTCACAGCGGCGCTTGGGGTTCAAACTTTGGATGGACTAGGCGCAGTTGGTGATGGCGCGCATGCTGCCCATGAGTACATCAGCGCTACCGGACTCATCGAGCGCTCAGCTTTGGTCGCCGAGATGTTAAGGCGACTTTCCAAGTAGACTCGCGAGAATGTCCAACGGCCCGCTCATAGTTCAGAGCGATAAGACGCTACTGCTTGATATCGACCATGCATCTTCTGACGAATGCCGAAAAGCAATCGCTCCCTTTGCAGAGTTAGAGAAGTCCCCCGAACATATCCACACCTATCGACTCACTTCTCTAGGCCTTTGGAATGCGAGAGCTGCTGGCCATGATGCCGAGGGCGTCCCTGATACTTTGCTCAAATATTCACGCTATTCCGTCCCACATTCACTACTCATCGACATCGCAGAGACGATGGGACGATATGGACGACTCCGCCTCGAATCTGATCCAGTTCACGGTCTCGTTCTCATCACTACAGATAGCGCAGTTCTCACCGAGGTCGCGCGGGCGAAGAAGGTCGCACCGATGCTTGGAACACGAATCGATAACGAGACCTTCGCAGTTCATCCTTCACAACGCGGACATCTCAAGCAGGCTCTGCTGAAACTTGGTTGGCCTGCAGAAGATTTCGCAGGGTATGTCGATGGTCAGAGTCATGAGATTGACCTACGACAAGATGGTTGGTCGCTTCGTGACTATCAACGGTTAGCTGCTGAAGGTTTCTGGCATGGTGGCTCAGGTGTAGTCGTCCTCCCTTGTGGTGCAGGAAAGACCATCGTGGGAGCAGCGGCGATGGCCCATGCAAAGGCAACAACGCTGATCTTGGTGACCAATACGGTCGCCGCTCGTCAATGGAGAGATGAGTTGATTGCACGAACGACGCTCACCGAAGAGGAAATCGGCGAATACTCTGGCGCGAAGAAAGAGATCCGACCCGTCACGATCGCCACCTATCAAGTCATGACAACTAGAAAGAAAGGTCTCTACGCTCACCTTGATCTCTTCGACGCCCATGACTGGGGTTTGATTATCTACGACGAGGTCCATCTTCTCCCGGCACCCATCTTTCGATTTACCGCAGATATCCAATCGAGAAGGCGGCTTGGTCTCACTGCGACATTGGTCCGCGAAGATGGAATGGAGGGTGAGGTCTTCTCTCTTATTGGGCCAAAGAGATTTGATGTGCCATGGAAAGAAATTGAATCGCAGGGCTATATCGCACCAGCCGATTGCGTCGAAGTGCGAGTGACATTGACCGACCATGAACGGCTCAGTTATGCAACAGCAGAGCAAGATGAGCGATATCGCGTCTGCGCCACCACGATGACAAAGAAGAATGTCGCGATAGCCCTCGCCGAGCATCATAAGAACGATCAAGTATTGGTGATCGGACAGTACATCGACCAGATTGATGAAATTGCCGCTGAGCTTGGTGCGCCGGTGATCAAAGGGGAGACGCCAATCAAAGAGCGAGAACGGCTCTACGGTGAATTTAGAAGTGGCGCGATCAAACTCTTGGTTGTCTCAAAAGTGGCGAACTTCTCTATTGATCTTCCCGAAGCATCAATCGCGATTCAGATTTCGGGAACGTTTGGTTCAAGGCAAGAAGAGGCTCAGCGCCTTGGTCGGGTGCTTCGCCCTAAATCAGATGGTCGTGGCGCACGTTTCTATTCGTTAGTAGCGAGGGACACGCTCGATCAAGATTATGCCCAGAATCGACAGCGATTCCTTGCAGAACAAGGGTATGCCTACCGAATCATCGATGCTGATGATGTTTTCACTGGCAAGATCTGAGTTCACGCCTTAATCGCAGCTTTGAATCTCTCGCGCTCTACACGACCATAACCATGCATCTTCCCGTCGATGAGAATCACGGGCACCATCAAGCCATACTCTGATTCAAGTTTCGCATCGCCATCGATGAAAGACTCTTCTAAGTCGAAGTCAATCTCGCTCTTGATACTTTCCAGTTCGGCGCGAGCTGACTCACAGAGATGGCATCCATGCCTCGAATAGATGATGATGTGCTTCACAACTATCTTTCTTCTTTCTAAGGGGTTTCCCAATTTTGCAGACCTGCGTGAAGGCTACTCTTTCCCTATGCGTAGGCGAGTCTCCAAGCGGATCGTGCTGACGCTTTGGATCCAAGTCGCGGCGCTAGCGATCACATTACTTTCTCCCGCGACTTCACAAGGAGTTTCTTTCAATTCGGCACCAGCAACAATATGGGGCACGCTCTATGCCGGTAAAGATTCCGCCCGCACCTTCTATGCAACTGAAGGTGAAACTCCGGTGGCAACCACACGTCCGGGTGATCAGGGTTTACCACGTGCTCGAAGAAGTACATTCGAAATCACGTATAGCAACGTCCCGGAGCGGGCAAAGGATGCGATTGATCTCGGTGTGCGTTTATGGGAGGGGTACTTCGACTCGAAAGTTCCTATCAAAGTACTTGCTTCGTGGGATAGAACCGCTCCATTTGGCGTCCTCGGCACCGCGCGACCAGGGAGATATTTCAACAACTTTGCCGGCGCGCCCGATAAGGAACTCTGGTACGCCTCAGCGCTTGCAAATGCGATAGTCGGCAAGGACCTTGATCCAGCAAATCCTGAAGTCATCATTCGAATCAGTGCATTCCCATTCTGGTATTACGGTATCGATGGAAAACCTGGTTCAAGCCAATATGACCTGGCCTCAGTTGTCTTACATGAGATGGGTCATGGACTTGGATTCCTCTCAAACTCTGAGTATGTCGCCTACAACGGGCTCGGTCTTCTGCCACGACCGACACCTTTTGATGCTTACGTACAACTCCCAGATGAACGACGTCTTATCGACTTACCAGCGCCATCGATAGAGATTGGTACTGCATTCGTCAATCGCCTCTATTGGTCAGGCAAGCGGGGGATCGCCGCAAATGGTGGCGTTAAGCCGATTCTCTATACGCCAAAGAGTTACGAAGATGGTTCATCAATCAGCCACCTTGATGAAAGTACTTTTTCAAAGAGTGCAACGGATGCAACGATGACGCCCAATCTTGAAGCAGGTGAAGTGCTCAATGCCCCTGGCTCTCTGGCCGAGGCGATGATTGAGGATATGAAGGTCAAGCCTCCTGCTGGAATTGCCTTTGGTATACCTAATGAGCCACGAAATGTCGAAGCGCTGATTGGCGACGGACGGGCAATAGTGAAATTTGATCCGCCATCCAATGCCAGGAGTTCACAGGTGAGTTCCTACACCATCACCAGTATTCAAGATGGCAAGAGGGTAACAGTCACTGAGAGCCCCGCGATTTTCAATGGACTTCGAAATGGACGTGAGTACTCATTCGATGTCATCGCATCCAACCCCAACGGCAACTCACCCACTGCCCGTAGCAATGCGGTGACTCCTGAGTCGGGATGGAAAGGAAAGGTCCTCGATCAAAATGCAGATGCAAAGTTCATCGCAACTGCGACTTTCCAAGGAAAGACAGTGATCGCCTATACCGATTCTGCCAAGGGTGATGTCAAGCTAGCTACAAAGGATGGGTCTGGTTGGTCGATAAGGACAATCGACGGGAATTCCAATCTCTCAGGAAAAACTTTAAATGATGTCTCCGGCTACATATCTCTCTGTGTCAGTGGCAGTAATACTCGGCAACGACTTCATCTCTTCTTCACCGATCTCACCAATAAGGATCTTCGCTACGGGGAATACGACGGCAAGCGTTGGCGATTTGAAGTCGTTGATGGCGACGGGGCTGAAGTGCAAAAATACGAAGAAGAGGTCCGAGTGCGAACAGCTAGCGATGTCAGCGTCTCAAATGCCTGCGCCGTTACTTCAAAAGGAGTTCAAGTCTTCTACCGTGATGAGAGCCAAGGAATCCTCCTTGGCGCGGTAAGAAGCCAAAATCGTTGGTTCTATGAGATCGTCGATGGCGATAAGAAGACCGGTGGTCGCACGATTGGTGATGTCGGCTTCAGATTACGCGCATTGACTCTTGGTGAGACGGTCTATCTTCTCTATGACTCGATATTGGTCGTCGATCAAAATCGAGATGCAACGCAAGGTGAAGTGAGGATGGCAACGAGGTCGACCATCTACCCTGAAGATTGGAGTTACAAGAATCTTGAGACAACGGGTGAATTGGTAGCTGTCCCTGGCTATGACATCTCAATGAGCGCTAACTCGAAACAAGTCTTCGGCTCGTGGCTTTCATCAACGCCAATGACAAGGCCAAAGCCAGATCGAATCAAGTCACGCTTGATCAGTGATATCGATGCACCGGTCGCAGGATTTGCCGAGGATCACGGATCGCTTAGTGGCCCGCTGGCAGAGGATTTCACTGGTGCGCTCTTTGGCTGCGAGGGTCGAGTATGCGCGATGAGCAGACAGAGCCAAGCCGTTACCTTGATCGTTGATAGGGAAGTCTCACCGAAACAGATGGCTATATGGTTGAAGCTCGGACGTGAAAGATTCGCGGTGATCGGTGTTGCGGGAAAGTTGACGCTTTACGCTCAACCTTCCCGCTAAAGAATCCGATTACTTCTTGTTGCGGCGTTGGATACGGGTCTTCTTGAGCAACTTCTTATGCTTCTTCTTTGCCATGCGCTTGCGGCGCTTCTTGACTACGGAACCCATGATCACATCCCTTCAGATCGAAAATCTCTTCTAGATTTCAAAGATGACTCGCTTAGCTCAGCGTGACACTACGAGAAAGATATCAACTGGGTAGCGCCTGACTTCACTTCTACCAGGGCGTGGTCTTGGAAGATATCGATGATTGATATTGCTGGGATAGAAGATGCACTCTTGATGGTGCCCTTCTTATCAAATCCAAGGAAGAGCGCTTGGTTTGACTTCGCTTTGAATCCTGGCAACGCTTTGATTTGAGCCTTTGTGATAAGGCCAACCACCCTGCCTTCGACAAGACCCATGATGCCAGGAATACGTGTACTCCACTCTGGTTTACCTTGCCCGTCGAAATCAGTGATCGCGACTTCACTTGTATTACCTCGGATGAGAGTTCCAGCTGCTAGATGAGCAGGGCTTACATCACTCCATTGACGCTTTGCACCTGCCGCAAAGCTCCTCACAACTCTCACCGCTTTTCTATTCTTATCGAGATAGATGATGACGCCATCGCGTTTTCCTTGTTTCTCACTTTCGACCAAATTCTCTTCACTCGACCCATAAAGCGTCCGTGAATTTGCAGCAGAAAAAATAGATGTGCTGATCTCACCAAACTTACTCATTCGAAACTCGTCGCCAAGAAGGCTTCGTGTGAGCATGAATCCTTGATAGCCGCGATCAGAGGCCACATCTCCAACAACTACGATCTGACCACCAAAGAGTTGGATAGAGCGAGGTAATAGCGGCTTATCACTCTCAAAGAAAGTCGTCTTGGTGACCTGACCTGTCCCTGAAAATTCAATAATGATGAGTCGAGTGAGCCCTACAGTTCTTCGCTCTTCGTTCATCACCGTGATTGAATCGGGATTGATTGCGCCATCGCTGGGGTCCCGCAACGTCACAGCGGAGCTCTCCGCTATTCCTACTGCGATGAAAGAACCCGAGGAAGTGGTCACATCGGTGAAGAGAGTGCTCGGTGAGCTCTCTTGAACCACGAGAATTACTCCGGTTAAGCGATCGCGTACTTCAATGCCATCACCTACCAACGCAATATTCGTTGGAGTGAGTGCAAGAGATTGGTACCCAGCAGCAATTTCCGTGATTGGTAGTAACTTCTTGACTGTTATTGAGGCCAAGGCGCCATCACGTGATGAGCTAAGCAAAAGGACGAAGAGAAGAAGGATTGAAATCTTCGAAAATGGGAATCTCTCCCTCATCCCAGTTCGACCGACCGATCACGCGCTGCTCTCATCGCCTCTGCGACTATCTCGCGTAGACCAGAATCGTCGAATACAGCGAGGGCGGCCGCAGTCGTACCTTTAGGACTCGTCACATTCTCTCGAAGCGTCGCTGGGGATTTACCCGATTTCTGAAGCATTGCGGCTGCACCCTTGATAGTAGAGATGGTGAGAGCAGAAGCATCCTCTTGCTTAAGGCCCAACTTCATTCCTGCTTCAATCATCGACTCCACGAAGAGGAAAAAATAAGCGGGGCCTGAGCCACTTGTAGCGGTAACCGCATCTTGCAGCGCCTCGTCAATCAAGATCGTCGCCCCCGAGGATTGAAAGAGCTCGGTTACAACCAAAAGGTGCTCCTCTGTGGCGTGCTTTCCTGCAGAGATGGCGGAGATACCTTCACCGATTAAGAGCGGGGTATTTGGCATCACTCGAATCACTGGATTATCACTATTCAAAAGGTTCTCAAGCACTGAAGTCTTCTTGCCGGCAGCGAGAGATACGAGAAGTGAGGAAGGAAGTAGATCCTTGGCAAGGAGCTCCACCACTGATTCGAGATCTTGTGGCTTTGTCACAAGGAAGATCAGATCTGATGTCGCGACCTCGCTAAGGCTTGCTCGAGAGATCCCATACTTACCTTCGATCTCGTGAGCGCGATCATCTCGCTTCTCAACAAAGGAAATAACATCCTTTTGATACTTCGAGTTGATCAAGGTTGAGATGATGGCCTCACCCATCACGCCAGCGCCAACGACCGCGACTTTTCTCACTCCATCGCGGGTGAACTTGGTATTCATGGGTCGAGCCTATCCTTTAGGCTCTACGACTATGCCTGAGATTTCTGCGAAATTCCCCCGTGAATGGCTTGAATTCGAAGACCCTAACGATTCCAAGCAATTGATTCGATGTGACATCACCTGGCTTACCTCATCATGGAATTGCATCTACGGAAGTGGATGTCAGGGGATCGAAGCAGATAAACCTGATGCTGGATGTTGTAGCGATGGTGCTTACTATTCAGCGAGCGATGATGAGAAAAAAGTTAAGAAGGCAGCCGCTCGACTCACTCCCGATATCTGGCAGTTCCATGGGATTGCAAAGAAGGGTGGCAAACTCTCGATCAGCGAGATTGGTCTCGATGGTGATCGAAAGACTAGGAGAGTTGAGGATTCTTGTATCTTCCTCAATCGCAAGGGATTCGAGGGTGGGATGGGATGCGCCCTCCATCTTCTCTCGCTGCGCGAAGGAAGTGAGTTCTACGAAACCAAGCCAGATGCCTGTTGGCAACTTCCGATTCTTCGCACCTTTGAAGAGCGCCTTATCGGTGACGAGATGGTCACTGTCACCGTCATAGGAGAGTATGAGCGCATGGCATGGGGCGAGGGTGGAGCGGACTTCGATTGGTACTGCACGAGTAATACCGAAGCGCACACCGCTGAGAATCCGGTATATCTCACACATGCCAAAGAGTTGATTCAACTCATTGGCGTTGATTCTTACCGCATCCTTAGCGCGCATTGCGATAAGCGAATGAAGCTTAGATCCACCGCAAAGAAGAAACTCTTGCCTCTAATCCCAGTACATCCAGCCACACTTGCCGCAAAGAGATAGTTATGGCGACCGCAAAATCCAAAAGCGCTAAGGACCCATATCGCTGTAGTGAATGCGGTTGGAATAGCGCAAAATGGGTTGGGCGTTGTGGCGAATGTCAGGCTTGGGGAACTCTCATCGAAAGTGCTGCCCCGAAGCGGGCTTCGCTTCAGCCTTCATCAGTGACAACTCCTGCAATACCTATCAAAGATGTTGAGCTAGAAGCTGCTACCTCGAAGACGAGTGGAATTTCAGAACTCGATCGAGTGTTAGGTGGCGGACTCGTTCCAGGAGCAGCAATCCTCTTGGCCGGAGAACCGGGAGTTGGAAAATCGACGCTCCTGCTCACTGTTGCTGCGTTACATAGTCCACGGGCGCTTTACATCAGTGGTGAGGAGTCGGCCTCACAGGTTCGACTACGTGCTGAACGATTGAAAGCGCTCTCACCTAATCTCATGCTTGCTGCCGAGAATGATCTTGGTGCGATTCTCACTCATGTAGAAGAAGTAAATCCCTCACTCCTTGTTATCGACTCAATACAAACAATCGGCGCAGATTCGATTGAAAGTGCACCCGGCAGTGTCTCTCAAGTTCGAGAGGTAGCAGCTGCATTGATCCGAGTCTGTAAGGAACGCTCCATCACACTGGTACTCGTTGGACATGTAACGAAAGATGGATCAATCGCGGGGCCTCGCCTCTTGGAACATATTGTGGATGTTGTCTTACAGTTCGAAGGCGAGCGCCATTCACGTTTGCGTTTGGTTCGCGCAACAAAGAACAGATTTGGGCCGAGTGATGAAGTGGGCTGCTTTGACCTCAACGATGGTGGAATCGAAGCGCTACCTGATCCAACGGGACTTTTCACAACTCGTCATGCCGAGCCAGTTCCAGGAACGTGTGTCACTGTCGCACTCGAAGGAAGAAGACCGCTACTTGCCGAAATTCAAGCGCTGGT
>Ga0194127_10006476_pt1 | contig 13287 bp, 10 predicted proteins | sample TA2KigC100mmetaG_FD_148624 | JGI IMG/M metagenome (GOLD analysis project Ga0194127, IMG submission 148624) | Freshwater microbial communities from Lake Tanganyika, Tanzania - TA2015036 Kigoma Deep Cast 100m | ecosystem: Environmental > Aquatic > Freshwater > Lake | place: Tanzania: Lake...
GGGGCGACCACGACATCCGAGATCCGGGTCGAGGTCCTCGAGACGCCGACCGGACTGGCCCCGGGTGCGGTGACCTATGCGGTGTACTCCGGGATCACCGGGAACACCGTGACGGCGCTGACGGGTGACCCGAGCTACCCGAACTCTCCCAGCAAGGTCTCCCAGCTCACCACGTCGGAGATCACGCCGAACTTCGACACCGACTTCGGGGCCGTCCTCCAGGGCTACTTCCTGGCACCCGTCACCGGCAGCTACACGTTCGCGGTGTCGGGCGACGACGCGACCGACCTGCGCCTCGGGACCAGCCAGGACCCAACCACGGTGCGCCGCATCGCCTACGCACCGAAGGCGTCGGACCCGAAGGACTGGACCCAGTACGTCTCCCAGAAGTCCTCCACGATCTCCCTGGTGGCGGGGCGCGCCTACTACATGGAAGCCCGGTTGAAGGCAGCGGATGGGATCAGCCACCTCGCGGTCGCCTGGCAATGCGCCGCCGCCGGGGCATCCACCCTGCAGGTCATCCCGGGACGGTTTCTTGCACCCTACACCGGAGCCTTTGCACCACGACTTGCGACCACCGACGTCCGACTCCGCCACGGCACATTCCCCCAGGCCCGGTTTGCCCAGCTCGAGGCCTCCAGCGCCACGGGAGAGACCCAGTTCCAGTTCGAGCTCCTCTCGTCCTCCCTCGAGGAATTGGTCTCTGTGGAGAAATCGACCGGGTGGCTGCGCCTTGCCGATGCGGCGATGCTCGAGGGCTCCAGCGAGACGGAAATCACCCTCGAGGTCCGGGTCTCCGATGCCTCGGGCGGTTCCTCCAGCAGTTCGGTGGTGTGTCGGCTGCTGGCCGCCGAGGCGATCGGGGCCCAGACCGCACAGGCCGAGATCTTCCAGAACATCGGAACGGGAACCTCGGTCGCGAACCTGACCAGCAATGCCAAGTTCCCCGGACGCCCTGACCTCCTCATCCCCCTCGAAGACCTCGCCATCGGACCCAACATCGGACAGAGCTACGGCACCCGGATCCGCGCCCTGCTCTCCCCACCCGCATCAGGCAGCTACACCTTCTACATCGCGTCGGACGACAGCAGCGAACTCTGGCTGAGCACCAGCTCCAGTCCGTCCAGTGCCAAGGTGATCGCCAAGGTCAATGGTGCCGTCGCCGCCGAGAACTGGACCGCCCAGACCGGACAGAAATCCGCCAGCGTCAATCTCCTCGCCTCCCGACAGTACTACCTCGAGGTCCTGCACAAGGAGGGCGCCGGCAATGACCACCTCGCGGTCGCCTGGACCAATCCCAACACCTCCACCCCGCTGGTGATCCCGGGCTCCGCCCTGAAACCCGTGCCACTCGGAACCGCCCCAATCCTCATCCCGGCCGAGGGCACCGTGGAGCGGAGTGCCGCAGAGTCGACACCAGTGGTCGACGTCAACGCCACCGACAGCCCCTTGGACGTCCTCGCGTGGCGCATCCGCAGTGGGAACGACGAGGGAATCTTCCGGATCGATACCGACACCGGAGCCATCGCCGTGGCCAAGCCCGACACCCTCAAGGCCTCCGCCCAGAGCGCCTGGAACCTCGAGGTCGAGGTCCAGGACTCCGGCTACGACGGCCTCTATCCCCGACTGACCTCCACCACCACCGTCCCCATCACTGTGAAGTCCGCCCTGTCCCCATTCGCCGAGTGGGCGGTGGCCGCCGGGATCCCGGGGGAGAGCCCCAGCGGGGATTCCGACAACGACCAGGCCAGCAACGAACTCGAGTTCGCCTTCGGTGGTGACCCCCGGAAACCCGATGCGGCCCTCCTTCTCCCCAGGGTGTCCTCCACCACCGTCGGAGAGACGCCGCGGATCCAGCTGCGCCATTTCCGTCGCCTCAACGCCACCTCGATCGGCATGGCCTACAAGCCACTCACCCTGACCCGCCTCGCCCCGGAGGGCTGGGCCCCGGCGGAGATCCTCTCGACTACGACCCGCACCGGGGAGGGCATCCCCGCCGGGTATGAAGAGGTCACCTATGAGATGGCGGATGACGTCGGGACCCGATTCTTCCGGGTGTCGGTGTCGACACCCTGAACGCGGGTGTCCGTGCCGCCGTCGTCCGCGCCGACAACCGGACGCTGACCTGTTCCCCCGTTCCCGTTAGGGTGCGGAGACATGACCGATCCCGAGACCCTCGCCGCCCCCTCCCCCATGACACGGGACCGGGAACCGGTGTGGATCACAGGCACCGGCATCCTCGTCCAGGGGGAGTCCCACGTGGATTCCCTATGGAACCGCGTCCGGGAAGACGTTCCGGTTCCCGAGAGCCTGTTGGAGCGGAAGGAACTGGAGACGCGGGCCGGACTGGATTCCGGGGACGCCCGCATCGTGGGTCGCCACCAACTCCTCGCCCTTGCGGTGGCGGAGAGCGCCTGGCGGAACGCGGGACTGGATCCACAACGGAATCGCCTGCGAGGGCAGTCGTCCAAGATCCGCCGTCCCCGGATGGGCTGCTTCAGCGGGACCTCCACCGGGGAACTGGCCTGTCTGCTGGAGGAGATCGACCAACGCCCCCTGCCCTATTCCCTGGGGCGGTGGCGTGGAAACTCGATCGGGGCCGGCGTCTCCATCCGGTTTGGACTCGGCGGGGGAGATTACTCCCTCAACGCCGCCTCGGCCACCGGAGCCCAGGCGCTGCAGCTCGCAGGAAGCCTGATCGCCGCGGGGGTGCTCGACGCGGCCGTGGTGGTGGTGGCGGATCCGGTGCCGCCCAGGCTCCTGAGGGAGGCCATGACCACGAACGGGAGCGTTTCGGAACAGCGCATCGGAGGACCGCTCCAACCGGGACGGGATGGCATGAGCCCCGTCGAGGGAGCCGCCTGCATCGTACTCGAATCGGCCGCCCATGCGATCGGACGGGGCGCGACGCCCTTGGCCGGATGGCTGGGTGGAGACCAGGCCAGCGAGGCCTACCATCTACTCGCTCCCGAGCCGGACGGCTCGACGCTGGTCGAGCTAATCCAGCGAGGACAGGACCGGCTTGGCACACGCCCAGTGGATTGGATCTCCCTCCACGCCACCGGCACCCGGGCGTTCGACGAGGTCGAAGCCGCCTGCATCCGGCGCTGCTTTCCAGAACGCCTCCCATGGCTGTCCGCCTTCAAGCGGGTCACGGGACACGCCCTCGGCGCCTCGGGGCTGATCGATGCCGTGTTGGTGGTCGAGGGGCTCCGCCGCGGGGAACTTCCCCCATGGCCCCATCCCATCGATCCAGAGCTGAAGCTCCAGGCGCCGGAACCTCCACAGCGTCCCCCGAGGACGGCGATCCAGATCGGTCAGGGCATGGGCGGAGTCGTGGTGGTGAACCTCCTGGGCGCCGCAGGCGGGATGCCTCCGGCATGAGCCACCCCGCCTGGTTCCTGGAACTCCTCACGGATGCAATTCAGGAGCCCCTTTCGTCGAGTCCCCGATGGAAGTTGAAGCACGCCCTCGCTGATCTCACCCAAGGCGATGACACTGAGGAAAAGCGTCTCCTCGGGCTGGTCGGCCAACCATGAAACGACCTTCCCATTCGGCTCAGGTCGGGTCATCTCGCTGAGGACATTCGTGTTGATCGGGAAGCTCACAGCTCGACCTCCAGCCCCTGCTCCCGACTCCGTTGGGTGACCAGCATCGTCAGGTCGGCAGGACAGGATCGGAGCCCCGCAATGAGTGTCCTTCGTTGTGATCGGGATTTCTTCCATTCTGCAATGACCAGAATGACCACGAACGGCTTTCCGCGCTGGGTCATCACCTGGGCCCGTCCACGGGCTGCGCGGGCCGCCACCTCGGAGAACCTCTGCTTGGCATCCTGTATTTGAAGAGTGTCCATGGACGATCTCTGCATTTTTTGCCCTTTCTGTCGCGTTTTCGAGTCTACGCCGTGCATCGCATTCCCCGCAGGGGTTGATGCCAGTGGACTCATCGCAACTGCCAATCGAATCCCGTGGTGTCATCCCTCGTGACGCGTGTCCGCCGCGAGGCCATGCCCGTCGGGGCGGATCCGATTCCATTCCGGATTGTTGCTGGCAGCCCTGCGTCGTTCTCCACGACCCTCCCTCCCATGAGAGGGGATCCACGCTACGCCATGGAGGCCGCGCTGACGTGGAGAGCGCGCGTCTCGATGGCCCTCTTGGCCTTCTGTGCCTTGGCTTTCACGGCCCGGTCCGAACCCAGGATTCCAGGTCTCGCCTTGGGGACCCTCGCACCCGAACTCCGCGGCGAGATCCTGATCGAGGACTTGAACTGTGTGGCCTGCCATGAGGTCGAGGGGTCGCTGAAGACCCGATCCAAGCAGGCGCCCCGACTCACGGATCTTGGCGCCCGGTTGAATCCCACCTGGATCGAACGCTTCATCGCCGATCCCCACGGAACCCAGGAAGGGACAACGATGCCGGACACGCTGGCCTCGCTCGAGCCAGCAGTGCGTCGCAAGACGGCCCGCGCCATCACCCACTTCCTGCTGTCGACCCGGACCTCCGGATTCGCCTTCACCCCGCCCGACGCCGTCGCCTCCGGACACGGCCAACGGCTGTTCCTGTCCCGCGGCTGCATCGCCTGTCATTCCACCCCGGAGAGCGATCCGACCGCACCTTCGGCCCAGGGACTCATTCCGCTCACCGGGCTGGAGTCGAAGTACAGCTTCCAGAGTCTCTCGGGATTCCTTCATCAACCCCACCGAACCCGACCGTCCGGACGCATGCCCGACCTCCGACTGGGCCACCTGGATGTCGAGCGGATCACCCACTACCTCCTCAAAAGCACCAGGGTGCCCGGAGCCTTGGCCTACACCCTGTACCGAGGCCAGGTCTGGGAGGGACTCGACAGCGAAGACGTCGTTGCCGAGCGCGCCGGCCAGGTCCGCGACTTCGCCCTGAAAAGCCTCGGCGAGGTCGGCCACCACACTGCCATCCAGTACGACGGATGGATCCACATCCCAGGACCGGGGCGATACCGGTTCCACCTCCGCATGAACGGCGGTTCTCTGGTCGTGGACGGTCGGCAGCTCGTCCGTCAGGACCCCAGCGACACCAGGGGTGTCCTGGAATGGTCGCCGGAACTCGACCTTGAGGCCGGTTGGCGAGCGATCCGGCTGATCTATTTCCACACCGGACACGACCCCGCCTTCCTGTTCGAGATGGAAGGACCGGGCTTTCCGCGGGGCCCGTTGCCCGAATCCCTGCTGTCCGTCTCCCGGGACCCCATCGCGGCCCTTGAGCCGTTCCAGGCCGACTCCACCCTCGCCGCTCAGGGTCGGGACGCGTTCACGAAACACCGATGTGCCCGATGTCATGATGACCTCGAGATCCGGTCGGAGCCCGCGCCCGCCTGGTCCCGTCTGCAACCCGGCAAGGGCTGCCTCAGTGGCGGGACCGGTCCATGGCCCCGGTTCCATCTCGATCCCAACCCACGCGCCGAGATCACCCTCGCCCTGTCGCGGGCACCCGAGCCGGAGCGGCCCGACACCCAAAGGCTCCAGAAGTCCCTCATCACCTTCAACTGCATCGCCTGCCACACCCGGACCGGGGTTGGCGGCCCCTCCGCGGAACGGCGGGGCGCCTTCACGGGAACCGAACCCGGACTGGGCGACGCCGGCCGACTGCCCCCGAGCCTGGACCACGTCGGTGCCAAGCTGACGTCCGAGGGATTTCGCGACGTGCTCCTCCATGGGAAGCGTTCACGCCGATACCTCGATGCCAGCATGCCGCAGTACGGCGAGGCGCAGGTGGGACACCTCGTCGACCTGTTCCCGCGCGTCGACCATCTCGAGGACTCACCCATTCCAACCGTCACCGATGACGTCGCGTTCCGCCGGATTGGACACGAGCTGGTGGGCAGCGAGGGGTTCAGCTGCATCGCCTGCCACGAGTTCAACGGACAGAAATCCGGCGAGACGGGCGCCATCGACCTCGCGACCGTCTCCCACCGGCTCCAGAAGAACTGGTTCCACCTCTACCTCCGGGACCCGGCACGGTTCAGTCCCACGGTCATCATGCCCGCCTACTGGCCGAACGGACGATCGGGTCGGACCGATCTCCTCGACGGTGACGCCTCCCTACAGATCGAGGCCCTGTGGATGTACCTCGCCGAGGGTGAGCGCGCGAAGAAGCCGATCGGTCTGTCCAGGCAATCCCGGGAACTCCGGGTCGGCGATGTCGCCGAGCTGTGTCGGGGACAGAGCCCCGTGGGCTACCGCGGGATCGGCGTCGGATACCCCGAACGGATCCACCTTGCCTTCGACTCCGGGGAGATGGCGCTGCGGCTGCTGTGGAAGGGGGAGTTTGTCAGCATCGACGCCGGTCACTTCCACCCGCGGGGCACCGATCCGATCTCGTTCCCGCCCGGGATTCCCTTCCATCGACTCGAGGCCCCCGAGTCCGCCTGGCCCCGCAAGGGAAAGACCAACCACCGCTTTCCCCAGGACCACGGATACCGCTTCCTCGGCTACCAACTCGATGCCCAACGACGTCCGACCCTCCGGTACCGCTATGGCGACATCGAGGTGGAGGACTTCTTCGAGGACCGTGTCGACGCGACGTCGAAACCCTATTTCCGGAGGACCCTGACCTTTACAACCGCATCGCCCAACCCGCCGTTCGACTTCCGAGCTGCCACCGGCGAGGAACTCGCAGCCGACTCCGATCAACGCTTCCAGGCCGGCCCGCTGCAGGTACGGATCCAGTCCCATCACACGGGCCGGATCCGTACGGGTCGGCCGCACGAACTCCTCATCCGACTGGACCCTCCCCGGGGTCGATCCACCCTCATCCTCGACTACCAATGGTAGTATCCCAGCACCGCCCATGGATGGGTTCGACAGGAGCTCCGTCGCGCGCGCTCGGCGGATCGCAGGGACTTCTCGCAGCCCCGTGCTTCCTGTGCTTCCTGGGGCTGGTGGCCTGGACGGGTCTGAACGCCCTCCGGGCCGAAGAGGATCTGGGAGCGATGTGGGGCACCGCACAGGATGAATCCCAGTACTATCCCATCGTGGACATCCCGGTACCCAGCGGGGTTCCGCTGCAGCCAGGAGGGATGGAGGTCCTCCCCGATGGACGTCTCGCCGTGGGGACCCGTCGTGGGGACATCTACCTCGTCCGGGGTGCGTTCGATTCCCCGCCCCATCCGGAGTACCACCTCTTCGCCAGTGGCCAGGACGAGATCTTCTCGCTGTCGTGGCGCGACGGCGCCCTGACCGCCACCAGCTGGGCCGAGGTCACAAGGATCAAGGACGTCGATGGCGACGGGGTCGCCGACCGGTACGACACGCTGAGCGCCGACTGGGGCTACGCCGAGGGCCATGAGTTCGCCTTTGGTTCCAAGCACGACCCGTACGGGAACATCTGGGTCGCCCTGGGACTCAGCAGCTCCTACGAATCGCACAACCTGTTCCGGGGCTGGGCGGTCAAGGTCACTCCGGAGGGCCGGATGATCCCGGTCTGCAGCGGACTCCGCAGTCCCGGAGGTGTCGGCGCCAACGCCGAGGGCGTGATGTTGGCCATCGAGAGCCAGGGGCCCTGGAATGGATGCTGTTCGCTCAAGCATCTCAAGCCCGGTGGATTCCTCGGCCATCCCGCCAGCTACAATTGGTACCCCTTCGCCCCGGAAGTCCAGAAGCCGGCGCTCGAACCGAGAAGCGACTCCCGCATGGGCATCGAAAAGAAACGTGTCCGCGAACTCGTTCCTCCGGTGGTGAAGTTCCCCTATATCAAGATGGGGCGGTCGATCTCAGGGTTCCGTCTCAATACGACCGGCGGTCGGTTCGGACCGTTCGACAATCAGCTGTTTCTAGGTGACTACAGCCTGAGCCTCGTGATGCGGGCGACCACCGAGCAGGTCAACGGCGTCTGGCAGGGCGCCTGTTATCCATTCCGCGAGGGCCTCGCGACCGGGATCATGAACGTCGAGTTCACGCCCCGGGGACAGCTGATGGCCGGAGGGTTCACAACGAGTCGACAATGGCCCGTGCGAGGCACCCGACCCTTCGCCCTCCAACGCATCGACTGGAACGGGATCACACCCTTCGAGATCCAGGAGATCCGCATCCTCAAGGACGGCTTCCGAGTCCTGTTCACGCAGCCTGTGGACCCGAGGACCGCGACCGCCGCCGAGTCCTATCGGGTCACCACCTACACCCACGTCTACCACGAGGGCTACGGCAGCCCGGAGGTCGACACCACCACGCCCCGAATCCTGAAGGCGATCCCGTCACCGGATGGCCGTTCCGTCCGGATCACGCTCGATCGGGTCGTGGAGGATCACATCCACGATTTCGACCTGGCCGGGGTCCGCTCCCACGAGGGGCGGCGTCTCCTCCACACCAAGGCCTACTACACGGTCAACGAAATCCCCAAGGACTAGCCCATGGCCTGCCACCTCCGCTGCCTCGTCGTCCTGGGATCCGCTCTAACCCTACTCCTGGCAGGAATGGTCCGGGCTGCCGACCCCGAGCCATGGTTGACGTATCCGGGCAAGAGCGGCCCGGGCAGGGGCAAGCGGGTGGTTCTTATCGCTGCCGACCAGGAATACCGGAGCGAACACGCGATGCCCATGCTCGCCCGGATCCTGAGCACGCATCATGGCTTTGACTGCACGGTGCTCTTCGGGGTGAACGAAAAGGGAGAGGTCGATCCGACCCTACCGGTCTACCCCGAGGAGGGTCGGGTCTTCCGCGAACACCACATCCCAGGACTCGAACGGCTCGCCCAGGCCGATCTCGTCCTGTTCTTCCCACGGCTTCTCACCCTCCCCATGCGGGAGCGACAGCTGATCGTTGATTACATTGATTCCGGCCGACCCATCCTCTCCCTGCGGACCGGGAACCACGGATTCCACGCGGCGCTGCCCTACCGAATCGACGGCAGGATCGTGGATTGGGGAAACGAGGTGCTCGGCGGTGGCTTCATGAACCACCATGGCCAGTGGCAGGCCGATTCGACGCGCGGCGTGATTGTCGAAGCGATGAAGGATCATCCGATCCTCCGTGGGGTCCGGGACATCTGGGGTCCCTCGGACGTGTACCGGACCTACAAGGAAGGGGGGAGCCTGCCGGCGGGTTCCACCGCCCTCGTCTGGGGCCAGCCGCTGCTGGGCCGCAAACCCACCGACAGGCCGAACCCCAATCTCGAGCCCCTGCCCGTGGCCTGGTTCAAGCATTGGAAGACACGCAATGGCCGTCAGGCGCGGGTGTTCCAATCCACCATGGGCAGCGCACAGGACCTCGAATGCGCCGATCTGCGTCGACTCGTCATCAATGCGATCTACTGGGGGCTCGGCATGGAGTCGGCCATCACGCCCGACCGCAGCGTCGACCTCGTCGGTCCCTACGCGCCCCCGGAATCCGGATTCCACTATGCCGAACTCGGCGTGGTGCCTCGACCGGTCTCAGCCTTCCGTTGACAGAACCGTTGCCGACAGGGAATTCCTCTCCCCATGAAAGCACCCCACGATATCGAAAGCGCAGTCCTGTCCGTCCTGGATCGATTCTCAATGGCGTATGCGGACCGCGATGTCGCACGGCTCCGGGCGACATTCGCCGCGGATGCCGATGTTCTCGTCTACGGCACCGGCACCGACGAGAAATGCATCGGACTCGCCGAGATCGAGCGGCACGTGGAACGGGATTGGGCACAGTCGGAAAAGGCCTCCGTCACCCTGGATTGGACCTCCGTGTCCTCGGCAGGAGCCGTCGCCTGGGTGGCCTCCGAGGTCACCTTCCACGTCACAGCCGGCGGATCCGCCGCGACGATGACTGGCCGGCTGACTGCGGTGTTGGAACAACGCACCGAGGGATGGCTCGTCGTCCAGGCCCATTTTCTCCCTCCCCTCAGCGGTATCAACCGAGGGCCATGCGTTTCCAGGGCACCCCGCGTAGAACCCGTGTCACGGCTCCTTTGCGTGACGCCACGGCGGGGATTCCAGGTGGGGCATGGCCGCAGAGCCTGCCAGGTCCGGCTCACCGCTGGCGCAACCGGAAGATCCTGGCCGTCTCCGACGGCTGGATCCCCTGACCGATCGTCCCACCGGAGACACCAGGGGTTCCGCCCACCGGGGTCCACGACCCCAAGATCGAAGACCGTCGCATCCTCAGGCCATGACCGTTCCAGTCCGCCATCCGCCAGACGGCCCACAGGCGGTCTATCCAAAGGGGGTTTGGCCCTTCTTGGAACACCCCCAGAGGACTGGAAAGGCTCACCCAGGGCGATCTCGTCCCGTTCTTTCCACCACCTTTCAACCTCCCCATGCGGGAACACCAGCTCGGGCTCGACCCACCCTGTCCCTGCGAACGGGCAACCTCGGGTTCCAGGCAACGCCTACCTGCCGGATCGACAACGGGACCGTGGATTCGGGAAACGACGTGCCCGGCGGCAGCTTCATGAAACACCACGGGCCATGGCAGGCCGATTCGACCCGCGGCGTGATCTTACATGAAATGAAGGATTATTCGATCTTCCACGGGGTCCGGAACCCTCCCTTCAGCACCTCGTCGGGAACAATTCCCGGAATCGCCAAAAGCGCCGAAACCGATGATTTCTATACCCTTTCCGGAGGGTTTAGGAGTATTCAGAAATCATTGCCGAGGTGAACCTAAACAGATGGACAAGCGGTGGGTTCGGCCCGTTCTAACCTCGAGAAAATGTATCCACACTAGAGAAAGCGCGAAGGCTTCGGGTATAAGTTGGTGGGCTGTCAATCGATAAAACCATACCGGTATTTATACGACAAATCGGAAATTGCCAGTCGAACAGAAAAGTCACAGCCGTACCCCTTTCACATCCAGGGTGACCATCGCAAAAATAAACACTTTTAATCCACATGATACCGTCAATACTTCGCAAATACATATTGCACCACCGAAAGCGTCACGCATTGAGGAAAATCCTTAATTTTCTAACGAAACAGAACAAACCGCTTCCAATCTGCATATACGACATCGGGGCCAGATGGGGAATTAGCCACCCATATGACGCCTTGAATATTTACCCGGAATTTATTTCGGTGGGATTCGAACCCGATCCAAAGGAGGCGGCACAACTACGAAATAAGAACGCATTCTCGAAGGTTTGCGAGACTGCCCTCGGACGCACCAATGAAAACAGAACTCTATACATCGCAAAAGAACCGGGAAGCTCCTCGATTTTCATACCGAACCCAATCGAAATAGGGAGGCATACGGATTGGGATGGATACCGCACTGTCAACCAATTACCAATCACCGTCCACCCCTTGGATGAAGTGATCGTAAACCAAAACCTCCCAATTCCAAACTACATAAAAATTGACTGCGAAGGCGCAGAGGGAGAGATCTTGGAAGGCGCTCAATCCACAATGAAGAATATTACCGGACTTACCTTTGAGGCCCGATGGAGAGATTTCTATAACGGTGGAGCCACCCTACCGCATTTGGTGGAGAATCTTATGAATCAGGGGTTAATATGCCTAAAAATGGACCAGATTGGATCGTATTTCGGCTCTGTGATGATGTTCGACGTCTCAATGGTTCGCCATCCCGAAACTATACGCAGCGAGCAGGAATTCTTTTACACGATCATTTTTGCCTTGCTTCATGATAATTGGCAATTCGCGAGACACGTTGCACAGACTTGCCGCTTCGCATCGAACCATAAGATAATTAACCAAGTTTTCCGGATTAAGAATAATACACAATGCCAGTACGGGGCGTGATTGTTTCGGTCTTTAAATTCTTGATTCGTTTTAAATCGAGCTCACCAGTGGCGGTACAGTAAAATGGTTTAGGGTGCTTTTATTGGTTTCTATGCATTAGTCCATAGGGGCAATGAGTTCATCAACTCTCTCGCAGACCCGCAACGAACCCGCCGATCGGTAAGCTTCCCAAGCCAGCGTTCGGCTTGGTTGAGCCAAAGCCACGTGTCGCTATGAAGTGAAGGTGATACCGAGGATGTTTCTGGAAGCAGGCGACCACCTTGAATCTCTTGTTGCTAGCATATATCGAGGACTAGATGAATTTGGAGATCCAAGGGAACCCTGGTCGATTTTTTAAATAAAACGAAATAATTCTCGATGGTGGTTATTTTATGGCATCGGCCAATTAACTTTCCGTCGGCGATATTGAGCCCAAGAAAACGAGGGCTTCCCCTGGTGATAACGATAATTTATCCGGGCAGAGTCAGCTGAACTCGTTGACCGCCATTCAACATCTACAGCGGAACCGGCGAAATCTCTTGGCTTCGAGGCATTGGGATATTGGGTCGGTAGACGGTCGTGGGCTTGAGGCGGAAAACCGCGGCATTTTCAGGCTGGGAGGTGGATCGATGCAAACGGACGCTTCCTTGGATCTCCGGCCACCTTTGGCGCAGATATCGCGCCCTCCGCAGGGCGTTACACCCCCTATGTTCTTCGGGGAGTACCCTCCTAGGCGGGGGACCCGATCGCACAAGTACCGTAAGGTTCCACCCGCTCGAAATCAGGGTGCTGTCGGTATTGGGATGTGGGGTCCGACGCACTTCTGCCCCACCACTTCCGCTTCCAACGCGATATTGGCGTTGATCCCGTTGTCGGCCCCTCCGGCCTCAGCACGCCGTCGTGGCATCGCTGGCAGACACCCTTGGTGAACGCGAGCTGGTGAACCGCTTGCTGGAGCAGAAGTTTACGGAGACTCTGCCCAATATCCTGACCTATCGGCACCAATGGCGGATGATCCAAACGGGGCCGTTGCGAATTCCAGGACAGGTCGATCGGATGTTCCACCCGTAATCTGGCCCGATGGCCTACACGGACCATGATGTGGCTAGGCTTATACCGACATTCGCCGGAGGCTTTGTCGCCACACGGACTCGGAATGGCAGAATACCGAGGTTGAAGGCATGCACGGATTGGAAGTAGAGATGGACCAAGCAGGCCGACGCCTGGTTGTGATTCGACAGAGGGAAAAACCACGATGCCCTGAGCGGGATCCCAAACCCAAGAGACCGACCCCACGCAAATTGCAACCCTCACCGATCCCACCATGCCCTTGCTGACCATCGCCATCCCTTCATTCAATCGAAACGAAATCCTGCGTCAGAACCTCGCCGTCCTCCTCCCTCAACTCGCGGACGATTGCCGCCTTCTTATCCTCGACAATCACTGCGAGGTCCCCCTCGAGACCACGCTTGCCCCCCTCCTGAGGCAACTGAAACCTGGCCAGAGCCAAATTGTCCGGCACCCGGTGAATATCGGCGGCAATGCGAACATTCTGCGGTGCTTCGAGTTGTGTGAGACAGAATGGCTCTGGATCCTCGGCGACGA
>Ga0194127_10006483_pt1 | contig 13282 bp, 8 predicted proteins | sample TA2KigC100mmetaG_FD_148624 | JGI IMG/M metagenome (GOLD analysis project Ga0194127, IMG submission 148624) | Freshwater microbial communities from Lake Tanganyika, Tanzania - TA2015036 Kigoma Deep Cast 100m | ecosystem: Environmental > Aquatic > Freshwater > Lake | place: Tanzania: Lake...
CGGCGGCGACATCGATCACAACGGCTTCGCCGACTTCGCGCTGATCCAGCGAGAGGGCCCCTGGTACAACTCCCGCAATCAGCTCTACGTCTACCGGGAAGCGAGTCCGCTCGGCGAACGCTTCGTGCAGGTGCGCTTCCCGCATGCGCACGAGACCTTCGTCAGCGGGTCGGCGCAGACGATCCGTTGGGCGTCGGCCCGCTCGGGGGGGCTGCCGGCGGAGACGCGCATCGAGCTTTCGACCAGCGGGCCCGGCGGGCCCTGGACGACGATCGCCGACGGCCTGCCCGACAACGGACACCACCAGTGGATCGTCGGCGGCGCCCCCACGGTACAGGCCCATCTGCGGATCACCGTCGCCCAGGACGGGCATCCAGTCTCCGCGGTGAGCTCGAGCTTCCGCATCCTGGGATCGGACCCGGCCTTCGTGGCCGGCGAGGGCGGGCGCGGAGCGAACGGTCCCGGGCCGGGAGCGCTGCGGGTGGAGATCAGCCCCAATCCCTGCGCGACGGGGGCGATGATCCGCCTCCATGCCACCGGCTCCCCGGAGCCGCGCGGCGGCCCCGAGGGTGGCGGCGGAGCCGGGGGCGGCGGCGGAGCCTCGTCCGGGGCGGCCGCCCTGTCTCCCGCTTCCGCGAGTGCTCTCACGATCTGCGATCCCGCCGGACGCCTCGTGCGGCGGCTCGATCTCGCGCCTGCCGGAGACCGGGGCCTGCGCGCCTGGTGGGACGGACGGACGGAGTCGGGAGCGGCGGCGCCTCCCGGCGTCTACTTCGTCCGCCCCGGCGAGGGCGCGCTCCGCTCTCCGGCGCTGATCGTGCTTCGCTGATGTCTAGGGCCCGGCGTCGACCGGCGAGGGAGACGGGCGGGAGACGATCCGCCCGCGCTGCACGACCAGGAAGGTCGACTCCATCCCGTCGATGTCAGCGAGCGGATCCGCGTCGAGCAGAAGCAGGCTCGCCTCCCGGCCGACGGCGATCGTCCCCAGCCGGTCGTCCACGCCCAGCCATTCGGCCGGGTAGAGCGTCGCCCCGCGGATGACCTCGGCTGCCGGCACGCCGCAGTCCCTCAGGTGGCGCATCTCGGCGAGCGTCGCCGCCCCGGAGGCGCCGTCCTGCCCCACGAGCATGCGCACGCCGTATCGGGCGAGCTCCCCGGTGAGATGGCGGCTGATCGCCTCCATGGCGCTCAGCACCTTCTTCATCATCGCCCGCCTCGCCTCGGGGATCTCCTCGCCGCCCGGAGCGGCCTCTCCCCCTTCCGCGGCCATGGCGATGAACACGTGCAGCGTCGGGCAGAGTAGGGCGCCCCGCGCCGCCATCCGCTCGGCCAGTTCGCGCACGCGCTCCCCGGAGATGCCGCCGACCCCTTGTTCGACCGCCCTCATCATGACCGCCATCTGCCTCATCGGATCGGCGCCCGGTCCCGTCGCCAGGTCGTGCTGCGCTCGCAGGCTGTCCTCGAGGACGACGGGCCAAGGCGACTTGGCGTGCTCGAAGCTCGTCACGCCCAGCTCGAGCGCCTCGTCCATGGGCATCCAGTGGAAGAGAGGGGTGCCCGGATCATGGACGACGCGCAGCGAGCAGCGCCGGGCGACCTCGACGACCTGGGCGTAGAGCGGCTTGTCGATCCTGTTGAACGTCTTGATCATCGTCGCGCCCCGGCGGGCCAGCTCGGGCAGCAGGCTGGGGGCATCGGCCGCGTCGTCGATCGCCACGGTGAAGCCGGGCAGCGACTCGTTGAAGCGCTCCCAGGTCAGGGGGCTGCTCTCCAGCATCGGCCCGCTGAAGAAGACCTCCGGGCCCTCCAGTTCGCCCGCGGCGATGCGCCGGTTCAGGTCGCTCAGCAGGTCGATCGGACCGCCGACATCGCGCGCGTGCAGGACGCCGCGCTCGACGAACTGGCGCAGTCCCCGACGCAGGCTGTCCTCTCCGCCGGCGGTCAGGTGCGCCAGGTGCGTGTGGCAGTCGAAGAGGCCCGGAAGGGCGACCTTGCCCGCGCAGTCGACCTCTTCCGCGCCTCCCGCCTCCATCCCCGGCTCGCCGAGCGCGGCGATGACGCCCCCGGCGATGAGAATGTCCCGGGGCGGGCCCGTCTCACCGGCGCGGACGTCGAGAACTCGCGCGCCGCGCAGCACGAGCGGCGGCGCGCCGGCGGGCGCCGCCTCCCGCGCCGCGGCAAGACGCGCCCCGACGCCGATCGCCAGGCTCGCGCAGAGGACGGCGGCGCATCCGGCGCGAAGGACGCTCGGCGACACGCCCGTGGTGCGCGCGCCCCGCGGCGCACGCGGGACACGGGATGCCCGCGCTCCCCGCCGCGCCCGGCCGGCGCGACCCGGGCCGCGGAAGCCGCGCGCTGGCGGACGAAGGGGCTGTCGGAAGCAGGACTTGGTCATCTCTCCTCCCTGAACGATGCCTTCGCCACGGTAGCAGCGGATGAGCGCGCCCCCAAGCGCGCCGCGGCAACCCAGGGGCGTGGGGATGCGTTGCAGGAGGAAACGGGCGGTGCCGGGGCGACGCGGGCTCCCGCCGGCCCGGAGCGCGCCGATTGAGTATAACTACTATCGGGACAACATGTTATGGGCCTAGCGCCCCAATCCCGTCGACAGGTCCCCGCCCCACTCCTCCGCCCAGCGTCCAGGCGGGCCGGGATATCGATCCGCTTCAGACCCGCGGTCGCCCGGCCGCCGCCCCGCCCGCTCGCTCTGAATCGTGCTGGACAGGGATCGGGGCCTGTGAAAGGATACGCGCCCTGTGACTAGGTGGGTAGGCGTGTGCTTCGCTTCGGTCGGCGGGCATGCGCATGGCGAGGGTGGGGCCCCGAGGCCCCGGTCTGCACAAAGGGATGTGGAGAGGAGCTGAGTACCATGAAAACGAGACTCTGGAGCGTTTGCGCGCTGGTCTTGAGCCTGGCGTTCTTCAGCGGCTGTGCGAAGCCCCCCGCAGAGGCCATCGAGGCGGCCCGTCAAGCCCTCGAGAGCGCCAAGGCGGCCCAGGCTTCCGAGTATGCGCCCCGGTCGCTGGCCAACGCCGAGACCGCGAAGTCCACGCTCGAGGCCGAGCTGAAGGCCCAGGAGGACAAGTTCGCGCTGTTCCGCTCGTACAAGAAGGCGACGGAGATGGCCACGGCCGCCAAGGCTGCCGCCGATCAGACCGTCCAGGATGCGAACACGGCCAAGGAGCAGGCTCGCCGGGAGTCCGAGGCGCTGATCGGCCAGGTGCGGGCGGCCATCGACGAGGCCAAGCAGATGCTGGCCAGCGCCCCGCGCGGCAAGGGCTCGCAGATGGACATCAAGGCGCTCGAGGCCGACATCGCGTCGACCGAGGCTTCGCTGGCCGAGGTCGAGCGGACCTATGGGGAGGGCGCCTACCTGCGCGCCAAGGCGAAGGCCCAGGCGACGCTGCAGAGCGTGAACAACATCAAGTCCACGATCACTGCGGCGATCGAGATGCGCAAGCAGGCCATGGGCCAGAGGTAGCCGGCCCCGGGGGCGCGGCGGACCTCCGCCGCGCCCCGCCGGCACCTGCCGCCCGAAGCCCCGCGCGCATCGTCTTCCCGCTCGACATGCTCCACCCCAAGCGTCGAACTCGCAGGGAACCCGCGTATCCGATGGAGATTCGCACGCTGCCCAGCCGCTTCCCCCGCCGCCAGGCGCGCCGGCGCCGCTGGGTGATGCTGGGGGCGACGGCGCTGGTGCTGCTCCTGGCTCTGGCCGCCCTCTACCCGATCGCCGACGGATGGACGACCCTGCCGATCCTGCAGCAGCAGGCCGCCCTGCAGGCGCTCGACGACGCCCGCCAAGCCGGGGCGGACCGCTGGGCTCCCGAGATCCTGGACGAAGCCGAAGGGCTCCGGCGCCTCGCCGTCCAGGCCGAGCGGCGCGAGGAAGCCCAGATCCTCTTCCTGCGCGACTTCCGCGACACGGCCGCGCTCTACGGCGCCGCCGGGGCGCGGGCCCACGAGGCCGCATCCTCGGCGCAGGAGAGCCGGAACGAAGCACAGAGCGAGGCGCGGGCGGTGATCGACGGCGCCGCGCGCTACCTCGACGCGGTCGAACGCGTCGCCGCGCAGATGCCCTTTCCGGACATCGAGCGCATCCGGTTGCAGCAGGCGCGCACACACTCCGCCGAGGCCGAGGCGTTCATGGCGCTCGGCGAGTTCGAGGAGGCGGGCGAAGCGGCCCGGCTCGCCGCGGTCGGGGCGGAGCTGGCCGTCAACCGGGCCATGCCGCTGGCCGCCCGCTTCGTCGCCGCCGACGAGGTCCGCCAGTGGCGCCAGTGGGTCGACGAGACGATCGCCTGGTCGCGGACGCACAACGCCAAGGCGATCATCGTCTACAAGGAGAAGAACCTCCTGCGGCTCTACGACGGCGGCCGCCCGGTGAAGTCCTACGCCGCCGACATGGGCCGCAACCGCCTCAACCGCAAGATCCGCGCGGGCGACCAGGCCACGCCGGAGGGCCGCTATCGCATCGTCGGCAAGAAGGACCGCGGGAGCGCCAGGTACTTCAAGGCCTTGACGCTCGACTACCCCAACGCCGAGGACCGCCGCCGACTGGAGCAGGCCAAGCGCCGGGGCGAGATCACTCGCAGGGCCGGGCCCGGAGACCACATCCAGATCCACGGCGAAGGGGGCCTGGGCGAGGACTGGACGCTCGGCTGCGTGGCGCTGTCGAACGGGGACATGCAGGACCTCTTTTCGCGCGTCGGGGTGGGTACTCCCGTCACCATCGTCGGCGGCGACGGCCAGGACGGCACCTTCTCCAACCTGGCCCGCGCATCGGCCGCCCGGCAGTTCGTCCGCGGATCCTGAGCATCGTCGGCGGGGCACCATGGGCATCCTCTACGAGTCGGACATCGGGCCGGTGATCCCGGCGGCGCTGCGCGTGCCGCGCCGCCCCGCCCCCCTCCGTCGCGGGTGGGTGCTCGTCCTGGCGGTCGCGGGGTCGATCGCCCTGACCGCCGTCGCCTGGCTGCTCCTGACCGGCTTCGCCGCTCACCCCTTCCCCCAGGCCATCTCGGGACGCATGCACCGCTGGGGCGGCGAAGCGCCGGCTCTGCCCGCGGGGATGACCCGAGAGCGGCAGATCGCGCAGCTCACGGCGGAGCGCCGGAGACTGGAGGCGGCCCTGGCGCGCAAGATCCCCCGGGGCCACTACATCGTCATCGATCAGACCCACAACCGGCTCCATCTCATGCGCCAGAACGAGAGGCTGATGGAGGCGGTCTGCTCGGCCGGCAGCGGCATGGTGCTGCTGGAGGGCAGCGGCAGGAAGCGCACCTGGGTCTTCGACACGCCCCGCGGCGTGCACACGGTCCTGCGCAGGGTCGAGAAGCCGGTGTGGAAGAAACCCGACTGGGCCTTCGTCGAGGAGGGCTTGCCGCTCCCGCGCAGGGACGACGAGCGCATCGAGTACGGCGTGCTCGGCGAGTACGCCTTCCACTTCGGCAACGGCTACATGATCCACGGCACGCTCTATGAGCGGCTCCTGGGCCGGAGCGTCACCCACGGCTGCATCCGGCTCGGCCGGGAGAACCTGCGCCGCCTGTGGAAGGACTGCCCGGTAGGAACGCCGATCTATGTCTACTGAGATCGATCCGGCGGCGCGGCACGGCGCCCGCCGCGTCTCCGCCGCCCTGTGCGCCCCTGCCGCCGCCGCCCTGTGCGCCCTCCTCGCTCTGTGCGCTTTCCTCGCCCCCGCCGCGAACGCCGCGAACGCCGCGAACGAGGAGGAGCTGTCCGGCCAGGCCGCCCGGCTGGCCCGCGAGAACGAGCTGCTCAAGCGCCGGCTCGAGCTCGCCGACAGCAAGGACTTCTATCTGATCCTCCATCCGGAGACGCGCACGCTGAGCGTCATGCTGGCGGGCGTGACGCTCAGCGAGTACGCCGTGAGGCGGATGCAGCTGGCGCTTCCGCGCCGGGTCCCGCTCGAGAGCGACGCCGCGGCCGAGTGGGCGGACAGGGTCTGGATGAAGGGCGTTCTCGACCCCGAGCGCGTGCGCGATCGCGTCGAGATCGTGGCCACCGGCGACAGCACGACGATGCCCGAAATCCCCATCCCTCCCCTGCCGGAGGAGGCGCTGCAGGCGCCGGCGCGCTTCCGGATCCGCTACGGAGAGGGCGTCTCGATCGAGATCCGCAATGTCAGCGGAGCGGGGGCGCTGGCGAAGAAGCCTCCGTTCTGGCAGGCGCTCTGGGCGCCGATCCGCCGGGCGCTGACCGAGCGCGCCGCCGCGCGGCACGAGTCCGTGCGCCTGGTGCTGCAACTCGAGGACGAGGACGCCGCGGCGCTCTACCGCTCGCTGCCGCCCGACACCCACTTCATGGTCCTCTACGAGTAGGACGGGCCGCTTCCCCGCGGCGTCAACGCACGAGGGCGACGCGCTGCACGCTGCGCCCCGAGGCCGTGCGCAGAAGGGCGAAGTAGACGCCCGCGGGCACGGGGCTGCCGGAGTCATCGGCGCCGGTCCAGCGCACCGAGTGGGCGCCGGCCGCCGCCGGGCCGCGGCGCAGCGCCGCCACCAGCCGGCCGGAGGCATCGATGATCTCGACCGCCGCATCGCCCGGTCCGGCCATCCGGAAGCCCAGCGCGGTCCGGCCGGGCGCCGGATTGGGGCCGATCTCGAGGCGAGGCCCCTCGCGCTGCGCCAGCGGCGGCGCGCCGGCGCCGCCCGGCAGGAGCGGGCTGAGGCCCATGAAGGCCAGGTAGTTGGAGACCCAGGTCTGGTCCTGGTCGTCGTTGTCCTCGGGACGCGCCGGGATCCCGCCGTCGTTGTCCCCGTCCTCCAGCACCAGTTCCTCGGTCAGCGACAGGTGCACGCCGAGGTGGAAGGGGTCGTCGAGCGCCTCGCCGACCGCGCGGTGGCCGAGCGCGTACCAGCCGTTCCAGGCGTTGGTGAACTGGCCGGGCGTGGCCGTCAGGTCCATCTCGTCCTTGTAGAGGGCGAGCCAGGCCGCCGCCTCACCCGGGTACTCGGCGAAGTAGGAGGCCAGCAGGCCCCACATCGTCGCCCCGCCCGACATGGCCCACTCCTCGATGGCCAGGATGCTCGGCGCCGCCTCGACCCAGGGCTTGACCCGATCCCGAGCGTGGGCGAGCGCGCCCTCGCGCCAGGAGGCGTTGTCGTCGAACAGGCCGCGGATGTAGAGATTGCCCGCCGCCCAGGAGAGGACCGGCGGGTTCACCCGATCGTTGAACATCGGGCCGCTCATGTCGAGGTAGTGGTCGCGGATGTAGTCGCCGCAGGCGTCGCCGTAGGCGAGATAGGTGTCGTCGCCGTACACCTGCCGGAACTTCAGTTCCGCGCAGGCCGCCCACCCGCAGTTGTACATCCGGTAGTAGCCGGTGCTGGGGAGCGATCCCCCCTCCTCGGCGTAGGCGGGATGGAGCAGGGAGTAGGCGAACGCGCGGATGATGTTGTCGAAGTACTGATCGTCGCCGGTCAGCTCGTAGTAGCGCGACCAGACCCAGATCGCCTCCGAGGTGTTGTCGGTCTGGATGATGTCGGGCAGATGCTCCCCTTCGCGGATGCCGCCGTGGTTGGGATCACCGGGTCGATTCACCTGCCAGACGGAGAGGAACTCGGCGATCAACCCGAAGACCGCCAGGTAGTCGGTGTCGCGCAGCTCGCCGCGCGCCGCCGCCGCGCTGAGCGCGCGCGCCGCCGCCGAGCGCAGGACCTCGGACTCCGGCGCCGACCGGGCGCCGTCGGCGGCCCTGCCCGCAACCTCGTCGGGGCCCCAGTAGGGCGTGCCCCGGGCGAGCGAAGCGGCGACAAGCGACAGAACCAGGAGCGCGGCGGCGGGAACGAGAGCGCGGCGGGTCATGGGCAGCCTCCCCGGTGATGGACCCCGATGCGCCTTCAGTCTATCGCTCGGGCGCCCCCGCCGGCAAGCCCGCCGGCCTCCGGGCGGCATCCGGGCGACCTGGTGGCGTCCGGGCAGTTAGCCTCCGGGCGGCATCCGGGGCAGCCTAGCGTCCGCGCCCCCGACCCGGCTTCATCACCGCGCCCATCCCCCTTCGGCCGTCGATGACCACCTCCAGCGGCTCTTCGAAGCGCAGGTGGCGCACCCTCGGGCTCTCGGAGAACGCCGGCTGCGTCTCGAGCCAGGCCTCGTCCAGGAAGTCCCCGAACGCCACGGCGGGCGGGGCGCCCTCAACCGACGCCGCCTCGACCGCCCCTCTCCCGTCGCCGGCCTGCTCGCCGGCCGGCTCGCCGGCCGGCTCGCCGCCCCCGGTCTCGCCGAGCGTGAAGTAGCCGATGCCGAAGGAGGTGATGTTCTGGAAGAAGTGGCTGCCCTGCGACGGCTCGACGCGCATGTCGGCCAGCGGCGCCTCGACGACGCAGCGCACGCCGGAGATCTGCGTCCAGCGCACGGGGATGCCCAGCCAGGGATCGGCGCTGCCCCAGCGCCCCGGGCCGATTAGCAGGAAGGGCCGCTGTTCGCGCCGCAGGCGGGCGTTGATCGCGCCGATCTCCCCGGCCACGGCGACCGTCTCGCGCCGGTCGAAAGCCTGCGCCGGCACATAGACGACGTCGCGGATCCCCTCGAGCCGCCCATGCCCGAGCGCTCGCCTGGAGGCGCAGATCGTCTCCGCGCGGCGGATGTCGCCCAGATCGACCTCCCGCCCCGGGGCCCCCATCACCAGCGGCCGGACCTGCAGGAAGGCGAACTCGTGCGCCTGGCCGGCGGCGGAGCGCAGCAGCGCGGCGAACTCGATCTCGATGTGGCAGGAGAGGCCGCCGCGGCCGAGGTCCATGAGGAAGCGCAGCACCGCCGGCAGGGGATAGTGGTCGGCGGAGGTGAACCCGGCCATCGTGATCAGCCGCATGCCGGAGCGGTGCGTGCCCGGATAGACGGCGTCGTTCTCGGGCGAGTAGACCGACCCGGCCGCGGCCAGCGTGCCGTGCCTGGCGGCGGCCTCGGCGTCGAGCCGGACCAGGTTGGCGTCGGGCGGGTCGTCGGCCGTGGCCACCGGGGCGGGGCGCGAGAGGTCGAGGGCGTAGAACTCGCGCTGCGAGTTCTCCAGGAAGTCCTCGCTCGAGGCGAACTGGTGCAGCCGCCGCGGCTGCGCGGGGGAGAAGCGCACGCAGCGCCCCCCGTCGACGACGATGCGGCCGAGCCCGAGGGCCACCGAGGCGACGCCGTCCTCGGAGCGCAGGGGCGGCATGGGATAGTAGTCGTAGGAGCGCCCGACTCCGGCCGCGTCCGGATAGAGATAGGACCCGTGGCGGCGCCCGACGATCTGCTGGATGACGACCGCCATCTTCTCTTCCTCGAGCCGGTTCGGCGTCGACTCGATGTAGCTCTTCGAATCGGCGCAGTAGGTCGAGGCGTAGACCAGGCGAATCGCGCGGCAGAGATCGTCCAGCCTGCGCGACGGGTCGGGATCGTTGTTCGGCAGCATGTAGGTGCGGTAGATCCCGGCGAAGGGCTGGTGGGAGGAGTCCTCGAGCAGGCTCGAGGAGCGCACCGCCAGCGGGTAGTCGACGCGCGCCAGGAAGGCGCGCAGCGCCTCGACCGTGTCGGCCGGCAGGTCGGCCTCGAGGAAGGCGTGGCGGATGGCCCGATCGTCCGGCTCCTGCAGCGCGAACGCGGTCAATCCCGCGCCGGCCATGAAGCGGTCGAAGGCGTCGGTGGCGACGACCGCCGTCGGCGGCACCTGGATGCGCACGTCGGGGAGCCGCGAGGCGATGTCGTAGGAGTCGAAGAGCCAGTGGATGAAGGCGAGCCCGCGCCCCTTGCCCCCCAGCGACCCGCCGCCGATCCGCGTGAAGCGGGTCGTGGCGTCGAAGGTCTCGCCGGAGAACTCGGCCACGAGGCCTCCGTGCCGCTGCCCGCGGTGCTCCTCGAGAACCGCCAGCAGGTACCCGCGCACGGCGGCCGCCGAGCCAAACTCCTCGAAGCGGCGAGGACGAAGCGCCTTGGCCAGGTCGAACTCGGTGCGCGCCATCAGCCAGGTGGAGAAGTCGTTGCGCCCGGCGTGGTGGAGGAGCGAGTCGTCGGGCACCCGGCCCAGGGCGGCCACCATGCCGCGCAGGTCCTTGGCCGTCGTCACCAGGCTCCCGTCCGGCCGGCGGAAGACGAAGTCGCCGAAGCCGAGGTCGTCGCGCAGGAATCGGCGGACGCCGCTGAGCAGCGTCGGCGAGTCCTTGGCCAGAAAGGCGGCTCCGAGACGGAGCGCCGCCTCGCGGTTCTCCGGCTCCGAGGACTGCATCAGCACCGGGACGTCGGCATCGGCCATCCTGACCATGCCGATGAAGCGCCGGCCCGCCTCGCCGTCGGGCTCGCCCCCCCGCGGAAAGCGCGCGTCGACGATCACGCCGAGGATGTGCTCGCGATGGCGGTCGAAGAGCGCGGCCCCCTCTTCGTAGCTGGCGGCCAGCAGGATCTTCGGCCGGGCGCGCATGCGCAGGAGCCGCTCCATGCGGTTGACCGTCTCGGCCATGAGCTCCTGCGTCTGCTCCATGATCTCCGTGTAGAGCAGCGGCAGGTAGGACGAGTAGAAGCGGGCCGAGTCCTCGGGGAGCAAGATGCACTTGACCCCGGCGATCTCGGCGTCGTGCCCGGCGTTCATGCCGTCCTCGACCAGCTTGATGATCGCCAGGAAGAGCGCCGTGTCTCCCTGCCAGACGAAGATGCGGTCGACGCAGCAGGAGGTGTCCCGCTCCTCCAGCAGGGAGAGCTCGCGCGTGTCGTAGGCGAGGAGGAAGAGCGGCAGGTCGGGGCGGATAGCCTTGAGTGCGCGCCCGAAGTCGAGGATGTCCATGCCGCCCACGCGGGGCATGGAGATGACCAGGTCGGGCGGGTTCTCGCGGACGCGGGCGATCGCCTCCTCGGCGGTCGACACCCGCTCGATCGAGGGCGTGTAGTTCAGATTCAGCTCGACGTACTGGGAGAAGAGCATCTCGGTCAGGTTGCCGTCTTCCTGGAAGGTGAAGGAGTCGTAGAGGCTGGAGACGACGAGGATGTGGCGCACCTGCCAGGGCATGAGCTCCGCGTAGGAGACGCGGCGGCGCAGCCGGCCGCCGGCGATGTCCTCCAGCGAGCGGGATTCCAAGGTCGAACCTCCCTCCACCATGGCCCGGCGCGCGAGCGGGCCGGCAGCGGCCGCGAGCGGGACGGCCGAGGCCGCGAGCGGGACGGGGCGCCTCCGCGCCCCTCAGCGCGCCTCCCCCTCCGTGGCCAGCTCGAAGGTCCGCCGCACGAGCGGATCGAACTCGTCCTCCATCCGCAGGCGCACGAGACGGGATGTCTCCGCGTCTCCCAGCCGCAGCAGCGCCTCCACCGCAGAGGCGCGCGCCGCAGGCAGCGTCTCGTCGATCGGCCGCTCGAGCTCCGCCAGAAGCGCCCGGCGCGCCGCGGCCCGGGCGGTGAGCGAACGCGCGTCGCTGCTGTCGCGCAGCGCGACGGCCAGAGCGCCGAGCGTGCGCATCTTGGCGACGCGGTGCTCCCCAGCCTGACCGAGCGAGGCGCACAGCGGCGCGACGCCCGCGGCGCCGAAGCGCCGGAGCGCGGCCATCGCCGCCGCGCGCACCGTCAGCAGCGGGTCGGAGAGCCGGGCCACGAGCGCGGGTACCGCCAGGGTGTCGAGCAAAACGGCGGCGGCGTCGCTCGCCGCGATCCGGCGGCGCTCTTCTCCGTCGGCAATGAAGGGGCGCACCGCCTCCGCGCCCGCGCGATCGCCGATCTGGCCGAGCGCGCCGATCGCTCGCGTCCAGACCCGCTCCTGGCGCCGGTCGGAGAGCATGCCGGCGAGCGCGGGCGCCGCCGGACGCCAGCGCATCTCCCCCAGCAGGGCGATCGCGTTGCGGCGCACCTGCTCGTCGGGGTCGTCGAGGCGCGGGAGGATGCGCGCGGCGAAGGCGTCGGGGTGGGCCTGGGCCACGGCGGCGATGGCCCGGAACTCGAGCCCGTCCTTGGTCGCCAGCTTGGCAGCGACGACGTAGTCGACCGCCTCTTCGCCCCGAGCCAGGAGCGCCGCTCGCGCGCGCGCCACTTTCTCCCGCGCGCTGCCCACTTCCCACAGCGAGGCGGTCTCGAAGAGCTCCGGCACGGCGCGCAGGGAGTCCTCGCCCGTCAGGACGATCTCCGGCACGACCTCGCCGGGCAGCTCGACGTCGCGATCGAGATCGATGCCGATGGCGTTCAGGTCGCTCATCCAGACCTTGCCGTCGCCTCCCGCGGCGCCGCGGGGATACGTGTCGCGCCCTTCGAGATCGAGGAACACCGCCGCCCCGGCGAAGCCGCGCGCCCAGGTCAGGCAGCCCTGGCCGACGCCGGGCGTCGCGTAGACGTCGTTGCCCATGGCGTCGATGAAGACGGCCGTCGAGTTGGTGATGCTCATCCCTTGGCCGTCGCTGACCAGGTAGTAGTCGTCCCCGCCCTCGTCGATCAGCCAACCGACCGACAGGTCGTGCGCCGTCCCCTGGGTGACGCCCCAGCGGCAGACGTAGTGGTCGTCGCCGGCGAGATCCCAGAGCGTGCCGAAAAACAGGTGCACGCCCGCGCCCTGAGCGTACTGCGTGGCCTGATAGCGATCGGCTCCGGCGGCGTCGTGGAGCAGGCCGATCGAGTACCAGTAGCTGGTCCCCTGGGCGTAGACCTCGGCGTCGTAGAAGTCGTTGCCCGCCTCGTCGACCAGGATCCCGATCCCGCCGCCGGCGCGGGGGCGAAAGCCGATCGCGAAACCCTGGGACAGCGACTGGAAGTCGTTCGGCCTCAACGGCGCGTGGCGATAGCGGCCGCGGGCCGAGTAGGTGTCGTTGCCGGCCCGGTCGTAGAGCAGCCCGATCCCGAAGGTCGAAGCGAAGCCCTGCCCCTGGCGGGCGCAGACGTAGATGTCGTTCTCGTCGTGGCGCACCGGCACGGCGCCCGTGCCGGGCGCGCGGGTGAGACCCGCCTCGAAGGCCCGATCCGGATCCGGCGCCGGCCCCGGCGGCGCCTCCGCGGCCGCCAGGGAGACGAGCGCGCCCCGAAGAGGAACCCGGCGCCGAAGAAGCCGGCGCCCAGCGAGCCGTCGCCCCCGCGGTAGACGTCGTCGCCCGAGAGGTCGATCAGCGCGGCGACGCCCAGGAGCGCGCCGCCGATGGCGTAGTCGCGGCCGAGGCCTTCGTAGACGTCGTTCCCCCCTAGATCGACCAGGGCGCCGAAGGGCCGCAGCAGCCCGCCCACCGCGGAGGCGACACGGCCCTGGTAGCGGTCGTCGCCGCCGGGCTCGACCAGGAAGGCGATCTCGCGCAGCGCCTGCTCGGTGTAGAGATTCGGGCCCGGACCGCCG
>Ga0194127_10006486_pt1 | contig 13274 bp, 12 predicted proteins | sample TA2KigC100mmetaG_FD_148624 | JGI IMG/M metagenome (GOLD analysis project Ga0194127, IMG submission 148624) | Freshwater microbial communities from Lake Tanganyika, Tanzania - TA2015036 Kigoma Deep Cast 100m | ecosystem: Environmental > Aquatic > Freshwater > Lake | place: Tanzania: Lake...
GGGGATATTGAATATACCGCCTATGAAGAAATGGCTTTGGAAAAGGCGCATGAAATTCGGGAAGAGGCATTTGCAAAGTATGACTTGACTTGTATGCACATTTACCACAGCTTGGGCAAAGTGAAAGTGGGTGAAATTTGTTTATTTGTATTTACTTCTTCAAAACATCGAAAAGCTGCTATTGAGGCCTGCAACCAAATTGTGGAACAAATAAAACAGGAACTTCCGGTGTGGGGAAAAGAAATTGTCGATACCCATGAAACAGTTTGGAAGGAAAACAAGTAGTTAAATCATAAATTATGAAAGACTTTAAGAAATCATGGGCAGAGCCTTATAAAATGAAAATGGTGGAACTGTTAAAGGTCACCAGTAGATCGCAGCGTTTGGCACAAATTAAAAAAGCAGGATATAACACGTTTTTACTCCCGTCAGATTTTGTCTATATTGATTTGCTAACGGATAGTGGAACTGGCTCAATGAGTGATAGGCAATGGAGTGCTTTTATGTTGGGTGATGAAGCCTACGCTGGAAGTAAGAGTTTTGAACGAATGGAAGCTTCCATTAAGGAGCATTATGGGTACAAATATGTAATTCCAACACACCAAGGGCGAGGGGCCGAAAATCTGCTTTCACAGATTATGATTAAAAAGGGGCAACTCGTACCTGGCAATATGTACTTTACCACCACAAGATTGCATCAGGAATTGGCCGGAGGAATTTTTACTGATATCATTATTGATGAAGCTCATGATCCGCTAAATGAACATCCGTTTAAGGGTAATGTTGACCTGGGAAAAGTAGAGTCCATCATCAAAAAACACGGAGCAAAAAAAATTGCCTATATCAGCATTGCAACCAATGTGAACATGGCCGGTGGTCAACCCATCAGTATGCAAAATCTGAAGCAACTCAGATCCTTGACACAAAAGCACGGAATTAAAATAATTCACGACATGACCCGGGTTGCCGAAAATGCCTGGTTTATAAAACAAAGAGAAAAAGGGTATGCTAACCGATCCGTGGAAGAAATTGTTAAAGAGTTATGTTCTTACACCGATGGAGCAACGATGAGCGCTAAAAAAGATGCCTTAGTTAACATCGGGGGTTTCATGGCAACAAATGATTATGATGTATATGAAGAAGCTAGAAATTTGGTTGTAGTTTATGAAGGGTTACACACCTATGGTGGTTTGGCCGGACGAGATATGGAGGCTATAGCTGTTGGGATCAAAGAGTCCTTGGATGATAACCACCAAAAAGCTAGAATAGGACAGGTGGAATATCTGGGCAACAAGATGATAGCGTATGGTATTCCAATCGTGAAGCCTATCGGGGGTCATGGAATTTTTGTAGATGCAAAGGCTTTTTTGCCACATCTTTCACAAGATCAGTTCCCTGCACAAGCACTGGCTGCAGAATTTTATATTGATTCCGGTGTCAGAACAATGGAAAGAGGGGTGGTATCTGCAGGAAGAAAGGCAAATGGCGAAAACTACAATCCCGCTTTAGAGCTTGTCAGGTTTACTATACCAAGAAGAGTATATACGCAGGCTCATATGGATGTGGTAGCAGAATCAACGGCCGAGGTTTTTAAAAATAGAAATAAGATCAAAGGGTTAAAAATGATTTATGAACCCAAGTATCTTAGGTTTTTTCAAGCCCGATTTGAAAAAATTAAATAACATAATTTTCCAATTAACCAGCGTTTGTGAAAAAAACGAAAATGAACAACACGGAATTATTGGCGCCGGTGGGCTCTTTTGAAAGCTTAATGGCTGCCATTCAAGGCGGCTGCGATGCCTTTTATTTTGGTGTTGAACAGTTGAACATGCGAACCCGTTCCAGTTACAATTTTGGAGTAGACGATTTGCCTAACATTGCTGAGATTGCTAGGGAGCACAATAAAAAAGCTTATTTAACACTAAATACCATTTTATACGACTACGATCTTCGCTTGATGCAGGAGATTGTACAAAAAGCAAAAGAAGCAAAAATTGATGCTATCATTGCTGCTGACCTTGCAGTTATTTCCTATTGTAAAAAAATGGGTATTCCGGTTCATATTTCCACACAGGCCAATGTTTCTAACATCGAAACTGTTGAGTTTTATAGCCAGTTTGCCGATCTGATTGTACTAGCCCGTGAGCTTACCTTAAGTCAAGTTTTACAAATAATAAAAGAAATAGCATTACGGAAAATCAAAGGGCCTTCAGGGAACTTGCTAAAAATTGAGATCTTTTCTCATGGTGCTTTATGTATGGCAATTTCAGGCAAATGCTATTTAAGCTTGCACACGCACAACAGTTCGGCTAACCGAGGTGCTTGCATACAAAATTGCAGAAGGGAATATCTGGTAACCGATAAAGAGGACGGATTTGAATTGGCCATAGACAACCAATACATCATGTCGGCAAAAGATCTATGCACCATAGATTTCTTAGATAAAATTGTTGAAATCGGAATATCGGTTATCAAAATTGAAGGTAGAGGCAGGGCGCCCGATTATGTTTATAAAACAACCAAGTGTTACCGCCAAGCTCTTGATGCAATTGCAGCAGGTTCCTATAACCAAGAAAAAGTAAAAATCTGGATAGAAGAATTAGCTACAGTCTATAATCGTGGATTTTGGGATGGTTATTATTTAGGAAGAAAAATGGGTGAATGGTCTGCTATCCATGGTTCAGCTGCAACGCAAAAGAGAATATATATTGGTAAAGGTGTCAAATACTTCACTAAATCAGGGATAGGAGAGTTTGTGGTTGAGTCGCACGCCTTATCCATCGGGAATAAAATCATGATTACGGGTCCCTCCTTAGGCTATTTGGAAACCATTGTTGATGAAATCAGAGTTGCAGACCAGGAAGTGGAAACCGTTAAAAAGGGGCAGCATTTCTCGATAAAAGTCAGTCAAAAAATAAGGCCATCTGATAAGCTTTTTAAAATTGTTGATTCATGAAACAGTTTACGGTTACTCAACAAAGAGAAAAGTGCATTGGCTGCAATGCCTGTGTGGAGGTTTATCCTGAAAAGTGGAGAATGTCTCAAAAAGACGGAAAAGCCACATTGGTACGGGCAATCAATAAAAAAGGATTTTATTCTACCACTTTTCACGCCCATGAATGGAAAGCATTTAATTTAGCAGCTCAGCATTGCCCGGTAAAAATAATAAACATCAGTTCTAAACATGATTGATATTACACATAAAAGCACAACCCTTCGAAAGGCCATCGCGCAAGCTATAGTGAAGGTGAGTGTCAAGGAAACTATATTGGCGGTTACGGAAAAACGTGTTCCTAAAGGGGATGTTTTTGAAATGGCTAAAACGGCAGGGCTATTTGCCGCAAAGCGAACCAGTGACATGATTCCGGATTGTCATCCCTTGCCAATAGAATTTACTCAAATTAGGTACCGCATAGAAGAGCTTGACATAGTTATAGAAGCAGAGATTCACACTATTTACAAAACGGGGGTGGAAGTAGAAGCCATGCATACTGCTTCGGTAGTAGCATTGACCATGTATGATATGCTTAAGCCAATAGATAAACATATCAGTATTGAAAAGATTAAACTGCTAGAAAAAAAAGGAGGAAAAAGTGATTTCCCTATAAAAGAGATCAGTGGTTTAAAGGCTGTGGTTATTGTGTGCAGCGATTCAATTTCCAAAGGAGGCAAGGTAGATCGGGCCGGAAAAGCTATTATAGAAAAATTACAATCTTGCAAAGTTGAATTGAGCGACTATATCATCATTCCCGATGAGAAGGAAGTGATTAGCGAGCGGCTACATGCTTATGTTGCGCAGGACATCAACTTGGTAATCTTTACTGGGGGTACCGGCCTTTCGCCTCGTGATGTTACACCAGAAACCATTATACCGCTGTTGCAAAAAAGAGTGCCTGGCATAGAGGAAGCCATTAGATCCTTTGGTCAGCAACGCACTCCCTATTCTATGTTGTCGCGAAGTGTAGTAGGGCTGATTAATAACACGCTAGTTATGGCATTGCCTGGCTCTACAAAGGGAGCTGCCGAAAGCATGGAGGCAGTGTTCCCTCATTTGTTGCATATTTTCAGAGTTATGCAAGGGGCAAGGCACGATTAATAATATGCTAAAGTAGCAGGGCCTTGAAAAGTTGGAAATTTATAGCACAGAGTTTATTCTTGATGATCTTTCATCTTGCTGGTTATAGCTGTCTATCTCAAAATAGCAAATCGTACAGCAACCAACAATGGTTTCAGTACTATAATCAACTTGTCATTTCTAACAAGTACACGCTTTTTACCGATGCTGGCTTTAGAACTGCTGATAATATTTCTCGTTTTTCCCAATGGTTGGTACGTGCAAGTTTAGGCTATCCAATCACAAAAAAACTAAATGGGGCTTCGGGAATTGCATTCTTTTATCACATAGGGAAGGGTTCCAATAATGTTTTAGAATTTCGTCCATTTCAGGAACTCAATACTGAACATTCGCTTTGGCTCTCAACTATCCATCATCGCTTTAGAACAGAAGCTAGAATTTACAGGCAAAACGGAAGTGTAATTAATCGCCTCCAGCAGCAATTTGATTTGAGGACACGGTATCGCCTGCTGTGCAACATTCCTCTTCTCAGCATCAAGACGCAAAAAATCAGTATTAATGTAGGAAATGAATTTTTCTATTCTTTTCGCTTGGTTCCTCACAAAACTCCAATGCTTGGTAATCGTATGTTGCTGGGTGTGGCAGGAAAAACGTCTAAGAATATTACTTGGTCATTCACTTACAATGCGCAATGGAATAAAATGGTCAATCCTGATTTGATTGAAAAAACAGATGTAGTTTGGATTGCTTTAACGCGTCGTATTGCTCGTGTAACAAATTCCAGAGGGCTTCGGACAATCAACTGATCAATACAAGAGGTTCTTTAGTTTTTCTAACTGAATGATGATAATCTTTCCTTCTTTGATTTCAATCAATTTCTCCGATTTAAAATCACTTAGGGTTCTTATCAAGGACTCCGTGGCGGTGCCCACATAATGAGCAATGTCCTCGCGGGAGATCGCAATGCGCGTATTGTTATCGGTGTTATTGAATTTTTGATGAATATCTACCAGCGCCTTGGCCACTCGTTTGCGTAAAGAACTATAAGCAAGGCTTAGCAATCGTTCTTCCTTCTCCTTCATGTTTTGTGCTACTATCCTTATAAACTTAGTGGCTACCTGGATATTGCACTCGATCAGTTCCAGAAACTCCTCTCGCGGTAACTGTACAATTTCTGTGTCTTCCAAAGCTACAGCAGTATCAATGTAATTGGTTTCGTCAATCAATGAAGGGTAACCCAGAAAATCTCCATCACTATACAGATCAGTGATATACTCCTTGCCATCATCATGTGTTTTAAAACCCTTTACCTTACCCCGAACAATATAATAAAGATAGCGGGATCGTTTACCCTCAGAATAAATCACCTGCTTTTTTGCATACAGTTCTGCATTGTACTTTTCCGGATTAAAATTAAATAGCCCATTTTTCCGAAGATCATTGGAAAATTCACTTAATCCTTTCCCATTAGGGTGGTATCGTTTGTTCAGCGTTTCGTACTTGCGAAGGCGAGACTCAATGGCATTCATAAGCTCAATCTCTTCGAATGGCTTGGTTACATAATCGTCTGCTCCCATTTCCATGCCTTTGCGCAAATCACTGCGTTCTGCTTTTGCAGTCAAGAAAATGAGTGGAATATCTTCGGTTTCAGGATTTTTTCTTAGTAAGTGCAAGACCCCGTATCCATCCAACTCGGGCATCATGATATCGCACACAATCAGATCGGGTTTTTGGGTCAGGGCCAACTCAATGCCTTTTTTCCCATTTTCAGCCATGGTTGTTTTATATCCTGCCAAGGAAAGAATCTCTGCTGTATTTTCTCGTATGTCCGCATTATCGTCGATAATGAGGATTGTTTTTTGCGACATCTAACCAGGGTATTACCTTTCAAAACTACTAAAAAACGGACACTTTGATAAAAATCAGCTTATTTTATGAACTTGCTCATCACGCTTGGAAATAAGGGCGCCTATTTTCGTCACTTGCATGATTTCAAACTTTCACTATACCCATACAACTGCTAGCTGCTATCACTGTGGGGAGCCTTGTGCAAACGATAGAATTAAACTGGACAATAAATTATTTTGTTGCGAAGGTTGCAAGATGGTTTTTCAAATAGTGTCCAAACACGAGTTATGTGATTATTACGATTTGAATCAAAATCCGGGAATTACGCTTAAGATCCCGATTCGCGAAGACAAGTTTGCTTTTTTAGACGACACGAAAATCAGCCAACAGCTTATTAGTTTTCAAAATGAGGAGCAGTTACATGTTACGTTTTACTTACCGCAGATGCATTGCAGTTCCTGCCTCTATCTACTTGAAAATCTATATAGAATTAACCCAGGTGTGGTTTCCAGCAAAGTCAATTTTACCCGAAAGGAGGTAGAAATAGTGCTGATAAAAAAAGCCACCAGCTTGAGAAAAGTAGCAGAAACCTTGGCTGGCATTGGATACGAACCTTATATCAGCTTAAGCGATCTTCGAAACAAAAGACCTGGCCTTGACCAACAAATGGTATATCAAATTGGCGTAGCCGGTTTTTGCTTTGGCAATATCATGCTTATGAGTTTTCCCGAATACCTGGGCATAGACACCAGTGAAGAGGGGATGCTTCAACTTTTTCGGTGGGCTAATCTGTTCCTGGCCATTCCGGTATTTCTTTATTCAGCACTGCCTTTTTATAAGGCTTCTTGGAAAAGTTTAAAACACAAATATCTCAATATAGATGCCCCTATTGCCCTTGCGATAATCATCACATTTATACGAAGTGTAATAGAGGTGTTGGAAGGTACAGGAGGGGGCTATTTTGATTCCATGACCGGAATTGTTTTTTTTATGCTGGCCGGACGAATATTGCAAGACAAGACCTATCGTCAGCTTTCGTTTGAAAGGGATTATACTTCCTATTTCCCAGTGGCGGTTGCGGTGCTAAAAGAGGGGAAGCAAGTTCCCACGGCACTACCTGATATACGTGTTAATGATACACTTTTAATACATCAGGAAGAGTTAATTCCTGCCGATGGAATTTTAGTAAAGGGTAAAGCATTTATTGATTATAGTTTTGTTACAGGAGAATCGATGCCGGTGTTGAAGGAGATGGGGGAAATTGTGTATGCCGGCGGAAAACAAACCGAAGGGAATATTGAATTATTGGTGGTGAAAGAGGTGGCGCAGAGTTACCTCACCAAGTTGTGGAACAGAGAGGAGTTTCAGGAAAAAGCTACTCCAAAAAAGTATTCCTTTGTTCATGCACTCAGTCGTTATTTCACCTATATCGTATTTTTAATTGCCGCTATCACCGCAGCCTATTGGTGGCGCGAGGACCTCTCCAAACTTTGGCCAGCCGTCACTTCCATTTTTATTATTGCCTGTCCCTGTGCGTTGTTATTATCAAACACCTTTACCAATGGTAATATCCTAACAATTTTGGCCCGCAATCAGTTCTTTTTACGCAATGCCGAAACAATCGAGTCTATTGCCGGGGTCAATCATTTGGTGTTCGATAAAACGGGCACCTTAACGGCACCTGGAGAGCAAGAAGTTGCATTTATCGGAAAAGATCTTTCAACGGAGGAGCAGCAGCTTATCTCTTCATTGGCCAACCAATCCACCCATCCTTTAAGCAAAGCCATAGTACATTGGCTTAGGCCTGATAATTACCTTCAGGTGGAGAATAAATTAGAGAAAGTTGGTGCGGGTATAGAAGGAATTGTTCAGGGAAAACGTATCCGGATGGGCTCAATAGCGTTTGTAAAGCAATCAACGCAAGACTCCATTGCAGCAGGTACTCAGGTGCATGTAGAGATTGAAAATGTTTATTTAGGATTTTTCAAGTTTGGCAATCAATATCGCAATGAAATACCCGGGCTGATAAAACTATTAATGTCGGAGTATAAAATTTCTGTTCTTTCAGGAGATAATCCCACAGAAAGAGAAACCTTGGAACAGTTAACAGACCATTCTTCAACCCTACTGTTCAATCAACAACCAGAAGACAAGCTGCTTTATATCAAATCGTTACAACAAAAGGGGGATAAGGTGATGATGATCGGAGATGGGCTTAATGATGCGGGAGCACTCAAACAGGCCGATGTGGGGGTAGCTTTAAGTGAGCAATCCAACAACTTTACCCCCTCTAGTGATGCTATTATTGAGGCAAAAAAATTAGTTAAACTCAACCAGTTTATCCAGCTCTGTAAAAAGAACCGGGGCATAGTTATGGCAAGCTTCGTCCTGTCTATTGTTTACAATGTCATAGGTTTATATTTTGCAGTTCAAGGCAATTTATCGCCACTGATTGCCGCTATTTTAATGCCCAGCAGTTCCATCAGTATTTTACTGCTCACTTTTGGCAGCAGTAATTTGGCGGCACGTCAGCTACGCCTTTAAGAAATTACTTGATTAAAATCACTTTTTTTCCTGACTTTCATTACCCTCCCCAAATAAGGCTATTAAATACCTTTACTTAGTATAATCATTTTATTGAATGAGCGTAATATTCATTTTATTGGCAGTGAGCATTTCTGTGGCAGCATTTTTCTTAATTGCCTTTATCTGGGGCGTCAAGTCCGGTCAGTTTGAAGACGACTTTTCGCCTGCTTCTCGCATTCTTTTTGAAGACAAAAAAACATCATCCCCTCATAAACAATAACCCACCCTTAACTGCTATTTATGCAAGTAGAGAGATTTTATTACGACAACAAAATTGTAAAGGCTTTTGGAATTGCCACGGTAGTTTTTGGCATTGTTGGTATGATTGCCGGTCTTTGGGCAGCTATCCAAATGTACTATCCTGGTAGTTCCCTAAATCTTTCGTATACCACTTTTGGCCGTATGCGCCCCTTGCACACCAATGCCATCATTTTTGCATTTGTGGGAAATTCCATGTTCATGGGAGTTTATTACTCATTGCAGCGTTTGTGTAAAGCCCGCATGTTCAGTGACAAATTAAGCTGGCTCCATTTCTGGGGATGGCAAGCCATTATAGCGGCTGCAGCAGTGACCCTTCTACTGGGGTTCACTACCGGAAAAGAGTATGCGGAACTTGAATGGCCCATTGATATTGCCATTGCCCTGGTGTGGGTGGTATTTGGCATAAACATGATTGCTACTATTTTAACAAGAAGAGAGCGTCAGCTTTATGTAGCTATCTGGTTTTATATTGCCACTTGGGTAACTGTAGCCATGCTACATATAGTAAACTCTTTCGAGATCCCTGTTTCACTATTCAAAAGTTACAGCTGGTATGCAGGAGTACAAGATGCGCTGGTACAATGGTGGTATGGACATAATGCCGTGGCATTCTTTCTAACCACACCTATTCTGGGTATCATGTATTATTTTCTGCCAAAGGCTGCCAATCGTCCGGTGTACTCTTACCGACTTTCTATTGTTCACTTCTGGGCACTTATCTTCATTTACATTTGGGCAGGCCCTCACCATTTATTATACACTGCATTGCCTGATTGGGCTCAATCCTTAGGCACTGTTTTTTCCATTATGTTGATTGCCCCAAGCTGGGGAGGTATGCTTAACGGGTTGTTCACCTTGCGAGGTGCTTGGGATAAAGTAAGAGAAGAACCGGTACTGAAGTTCATGGTTGTGGCCATCACTTGCTATGGTATGAGCACATTTGAGGGGCCCTTATTAAGTCTTAAAAATGTAAATGCTATTTCTCACTTCAGTGACTGGACCATTGCTCACGTGCATATAGGTGGCTTAGGATGGAACGGGTTTATGGCTTTTGCCGTGCTTTACTTCTTGATTCCCAAAATGTGGAATACGGAGCTATATTCAAAGAAATTAGCTACCAACCACTTCTGGTTAGGCACAATCGGTATTATTTTATATGCAGTTCCACTTTATTGGGCTGGTTTTGAACAAGCTTCCATGTGGAAACAATTCACTCCGGAAGGACAGATCAAGTACGACTTTTTACAGACGGTAACCAATATTATACCCATGTACATCGCCCGAAGCATAGGGGGTACTTTGTATTTGACCGGTGCTTTGATGATGACGTATAATTTATTTAAGACCATTGCTAAAGGAAGTTTTATAAGCGATGAAGCAGCGGAAGCAGCTCCCTTGGCCAAAATAGAATCAAATAAAAAAGAATATTGGCATAGAGTAATCGAGAGAAAACCAGTAATGATGCTGGTGCTAAGTTTGATTTTGGTTTCTATTGGCGGCCTGGTACAGATTATTCCCACATTCTTGGTAAAATCAAATATACCCACCATTGCTGCCGTCAAGCCTTATACACCGCTTGAATTGCAGGGTAGGGATATCTATATCAGAGAGGGATGTTATACCTGTCACTCTCAAATGGTCCGTCCTTTTAGAGACGAGGTTGCCCGATATGGTGAGTATTCAAAGGCTGGTGAGTTTGTGTATGATCATCCTTTTCAATGGGGAAGTAAGCGCTCCGGACCCGACTTGGCACGCGAAGGATCTCCCAAATTGAAGCGCCCAGATTCTTGGCATTACAATCATATGTATGAACCTCGATCTATGTCGCCGGGTTCACTCATGCCTGCCTATGGTTGGTTATTTGATCAACGGTTAGATACTGGTTCTACTGCTGCTAAAATCAGGGCAATGCAAACGCTGGGAGTTCCTTATCCCGAAGGATATGACAAGCAAGCCAATGCAGACCTGATACGTCAGGCCGATTCCATTGTAAACAATTTAAAGAACGAAAAAATTAATACGGACGCTGATCTGGAAATAATTGCTTTGATCGCCTACCTGCAAAAACTAGGTAGAGATATCACCACTGAGCCCCAGAAAGCTGCAGTAAATCAATAAAAAAGAAACCCGGCTATGAAATTCATTAACTACCTGGAAAAAGTAAGCGGCATTGATGTTTTTGGCCTTAGTTCATTGCTAATTTTCTTTTTATTTTTTACGGCAGTGCTTATTTGGGTGTTGCGATCTAAAAAAAGTGACTTTCAGAAAGCCAGTGAAATTCCGCTTAATTAATAAACCTCAACTTCCACTGACAATAACAAGCATATGCAAATAAGTACTCTTAAAACAGCAACAATAACCTTTGCGCTTATATCCACTACGCCTGTATGGGCAGCAGGACCTTCCGGCTCCTCTATTTTGTCCAACCCCTTGGCCATTACTCTATTGGCGTTAATGGCACTTTTATTGGTTATCATTGGTGTATTGGCAAATATTTTGATAGGTGCTGCTGAACTGAAATACAAAAAGAGTAAGATCAATGCAAAATCCTTATTGCTGTTAATTGGAGCCACTTTATTAAGCCAGGGGAGCTTATGGGCGCAAGAAGCAACCACAGTGGCAGCCCCTAAACTGATTGGGGGAATGAGTGTTTCCACCTTTTATCTCATTGCCACAGTTTTATTTTTAGAACTCTTTATCATCATCGCATTACTAATCAATATTAAATTTTTGGTTAATAAAGAGAAGTCAAAATTTGTTGCAGAAGCCGATAGTGAAGTGGTCAATGAGAAAAAAGCAAAACAACTTTCCTGGTGGGATCGCATCAATTTGTTCAGACCTATTGATGAAGAAAAAGATCTAGATCTCGGACACGAGTACGATGGCATCCGTGAATTAGACAATCGGCTGCCCCCATGGTGGTTATATGGGTTCTATATCTGCATTATTTTTGCAGCTATTTATCTGTATCGCTATCACGTTGTTCATTCTGCCCCTTCCAGTAAAGAGGAATTTGAAATGGCCGTTGCTAAAGGGGATGCAGATGTGAAAGCTTTCCTTGCTTCAAAAGGAGAAAGTGTTGATGAAACTACCGTGGAACTGTTAACTAGTGCAGAAGATTTGAGCGCAGGTCAAAAAATATTCACCACCCCCGGTAAATGTGCTACCTGCCATGCTGAGGATGGAGGTGGAAATGCTGTTGGCCCAAACTTAGTAGACGATTATTGGATTTACAGCGGAGATATCAAATCAATTTTCAAAGTGGTTAAATACGGGGCCAATAATGGAATGAAAAGCTGGAAAGATGAATTATCTGCCAAAGAGATGGCGCAGGTGTCCAGTTATATCAAGTCACTAAAAGGCACCAAACCTAAAGAGCCTAAAGAACCACAGGGTAATTTATATGTAGAAGATGCGGCCCAATGATGAATCATTCAGGGACCGAATTGCCACAGTAGACCCAGAAGGAAAAAGAAAGTGGATTTTTGCCCAGAAACCTAAAGGCAGATTTAGCTCAGCTCGAACTTGGGCTAGTAGAGTCTTTTTTTTGGTTTTTCTAAGCCTGCCTTTTATCAAGTACAAGGACCGGCCATTATTTTTATTCAATATACCCGAAGCTAAGTTCATCATCTTCGGAAAGATTTTCTGGCCTCAAGATTTTTTCATCTTTGGCCTGACGATGGTGACCTTCATCATCATTATAGTTTTATTTACTGCCGCTTTTGGACGCTTGTTTTGCGGATGGATATGCCCACAGACCATTTTCATGGAAATGGTCTTTCGTAAAATAGAATACCTGATTGAAGGAGACGCGTCAAAGCAAAGAGTGTTGGCTAAAATGTCTTGGAATACCGAAAAGATCAGTAAAAAAGCAGGGAAGCACACAGTTTTTTTTGGAGTAGCTTTTATTATTGCCAATTACTTTTTGGCCTATATCATTGGTGTTGACAAACTTTGGCAGATCATCACTGAGCCAGTTTCGCAGCACTGGGTAGGTTTTTTATCGCTAATTGTTTTTTCGTCTGTATTTTATTTAGTTTATGCTTTCTTTCGGGAGCAAGCCTGCACAGTGGTATGCCCCTATGGTCGTTTACAAAGTGTATTACTTGACCGCAATTCCATGATTGTTGCCTATGATTACCAACGTGGGGAACCCCGTGGAAAATTAAAAAAGGGGGAGGGGAGTGAAAGCTTTGGTGATTGCATTGATTGCTTCAATTGCGTAAGGGTTTGTCCTACTGGTATTGATATTAGAAATGGGCTACAAATGGAGTGTGTGGGGTGCACGGCTTGCATTGACGCCTGTGATCAGATCATGGAGTCTATCAACAAACCTCGGGGTCTTGTTCGCTATGATTCTGAAAATGGAATTTCACTACAAAAGCCCCTTCGCTACACTGCACGTATGAAGTTTTACACCTTCATATTGATAGTATTATCAGGACTACTTGCCCTGTTGTTAGCTACACGAGCAGCTATAGATGGCACCATTGTCAGAACCAGG
>Ga0194127_10006491_pt1 | contig 13269 bp, 15 predicted proteins | sample TA2KigC100mmetaG_FD_148624 | JGI IMG/M metagenome (GOLD analysis project Ga0194127, IMG submission 148624) | Freshwater microbial communities from Lake Tanganyika, Tanzania - TA2015036 Kigoma Deep Cast 100m | ecosystem: Environmental > Aquatic > Freshwater > Lake | place: Tanzania: Lake...
GGGACGCCCCTGGTGGACCAGCCCCTCCTCAGCGGGTCCGTCCTCCACGGCGACCTGTTCTGCTCCTACCGGGCCCGCTGGTCCGGGCGCGTCCGCTGGAAGATCCAGCTCAACGTGCGCAACGCGTTCGGCGACGACGGGGATGTGCCGGTCAAGACCAACCCGGACGGCCAGGTGGCCGTCATCCGCATTCCCAACCCGCGCACGTTCACGCTCACCAACACCGTCTCATTCTGATCCCCCGATGATGCTCCCCCGCCCCGCGCTTCTCGCCCCCCTGCTCGCCGCCGCGGCCGCCGCCGCCACGCCCGCGGTCCGCTGGACCATCCACGACCAGCCCGACTACCGCTACGAGTTCCTGCGCGACGTGCGCGTCACCCCGCTGCTCCGCGCCACGCCGGAGACCGGCACCTTCAACCTCCACGGGTACCTCGCCCACCACCGGGGCGTGCTCTTCGCTTGCTGGGACAACCAGGCGCGGGATGAGAACACCTCGGGCCAGCACGGCGTGTTCCGCTTCTCGACCGACGGGGGCGAGAAATTTCCCGCGCTCGCCGACAACGTGCCGGCATCCGCGACCAAACAGCCGAACCCCTTCCAGACCTCGCAGGGTTTCGCCGCGATCGACGGCCGGCTTTACGCCGTGACCTGCGTCGACCGCGCGCTCAAGGCCCCGGTGCTCCGCTTCAACGAGGTCTCCCGCGCGCGCCTCGGTTTCCTGGCCCGCGAGGTGCGGGCGGATGGCTCGCTTGGCCCGGTCTTCTGGCTCGAGAACCCGCCGCCCGCGCCCGAACCCGGCTACCCCGCGCATCCTGCCGGGGATCCGGCGCTCGTGGCGGCGATCCGGGGCCACTTCGCCCAGCCGGCCCACCTGCCGCAACTGCTCTTCGGGAGAACCCGCCGCCCGCGCCCGAACCCGGCTACCCCGCGCATCCTGCCGGGGATCCGGCGCTCGTGGCGGCGATCCGGGCCCACTTCGCCCAGCCGGCCCACCTGCCGCAACTGCTCTTCGGCCCCCGCGAGCACCCGGATTCGGCGGACGAGCACCGGATGACCGAGCCGACCCAGCCCTGGCGGCTCGACAACGGCACCTGGGTCCGGCTGTACCGCGACCAGGGAACGATCCACGGGAAGTCGCGGGCGGAGATCGAGGACTCCCGGCCGCGGCGGCACTACGCGTCCTTCTCCCTCGACGACGGGCGCACCTGGACCGCGCCGACGCGGACGAACTTTCCGGATTCGGGCGCGCGCGCCAACGCCGGGCGCCTGCCCGACGGCCAGTACTACGTGATCAACAACCCGCTGCCGATCCCGGCCCGCCAGGGCGGCCGCGGGGCCCGCGACGGGCTCGTCTTCGACCGGATGGCGGTCCTGCGCTTCCTCACCCCGCCGCAACGCCACGACGGCGTGGCGAAGGGCTCGAACGGGTTCCAGTACCCGCACAGCGTCATTGTGGGCGCGCACCTCTGGGTCATCTATTCGATCAACAAGGAGGATATGGAGATCGCCCGCGTCCCGCTGGCGGAACTCCAGGCCCTGGGCGCGGGCGCGTCCCCCGCGCGCGCGAAGCGGCGCCGTTGAACCACCCCGCCCACCGATGACCATTTTGGACTGGATCGTGGTGGTCCTCTACCTGGCCTCGCAGGTCGGGCTCGGCTGGCATCTGGGCCGGAAGCAGGACGACACCCGCGAGTACTTCATCGGTTCCGGCCGGCTCAACCCCGTCGCGGTCGGACTCTCCCTCTTCGCCACCCTGCTGAGCAGCATCACATACCTCGGCATCCCCGGCGAGGTCCTCGGGATGGGGCCCGCCTACCTCGCGATCTACTTCTCCTACCCGTTCATCTTCCTCGTGATCGCGTTCGTGATTTTGCCGGTCTACATGCGGCACCGCGTCACCAGCGCGTACGAGGGTTGCTGGAGCGCCGCCTCGGGCTCGGGATCCGGCTGCTGGGCGTCGCCCTGTTCCTGTCGCTCCGGCTGATCTGGATGGCCCTGATGATCTATCTCACCTCGAAGGCCACCGCGATCATCGTCGGGTTCGGGCCCGGCGCGGTGCCGTGGATCGCCGCCGTCCTGACCCTCTCGACCGTCGTCTACACGTCGGCCGGCGGGATGCGCGCGGTCGTGCTCACCGACGTGATGCAGTCCCTCGTCCTCTACGGGGGCACCCTGATGGTGATCGCGGTGGTGACCTGGAAGATGGGCGGCCTCGGGTGGTTTCCCGCGGAGTGGCAGGCCGGCGTCTGGGACCCGCAGCCGATCTTCAGCCCCGACCCGGCGACGCGGCTCACGGTCGCCGGTTCGAGGCTCACGGTCGCCGGTTCGATGCTCTGGGTCTTCCTCTGGATGATCGCCACCTCGATGGGCGACCAGGTCTCCGTCCAGCGGTTTATGTCCACGCAGGACGTGCGCGCCGCCCGGCGCGCCATCGCCACGCAGCTGATCGTGGCCTTCATCTGCGGGACCACCCTCGGCCTGGTGGGCCTGGCGCTGCTGGGTTACTTCCAGGCCAACCCCGCGCTGCTCCCGCGGGGCGGCACCCTCAAGTCGCAGGCCGACCTGATCTTCCCGCACTTCATCGCGCACCACCTGCCGCCGGTGGTCACGGGCTGCGTGGTCTCGGGCCTCCTCGCCGCCGCGATGTCCAGCATCAGCTCCGGGGTCAACTCGATCACCGCGGTCGTGATGACCGACCTGCTGGAGCGCTTCGGCCGCCGGCCGGCGACCGACGTCGCGCACGTGCGTGCGGCCCGGTTCCTCGCCCTCGGCATCGGCGTCGCGACGCTTCTGCTCAGCACGGTGATGGGTCACGTGCCGGGCAACTTCCTCGCCGTGACGAACAAGACCTCGAGCCTGCTCGCGGTCCCGATCGCGCTCCTCTTCGTCTTCGCGCTCTTCGTCCCCTTCGCCAATCCGGCCGGCGTCTGGCTCGCGACCCTCGCCAGCGTCACCGCCGCCGTGCTGGTCGCGTTCTCGGGCCTGTTCTTCGGGATGAATCCCGCGACGGGCCTGGACCCGGTCAGCTTCCAGTGGATCGCGCCCGTCGCGCTCGTCACGGGCCTCGGCGTCGGCCTGCCCGCCTGCTGGCTCCTCTCCCGCGTCAACCGCCCGGCCTCCGCGCCGCCCCCGCGATGAGGAACAGCAAGGCGCTCGCCCGTGCCCGCCGGGGGGAGGTCATCCGCACCTTCGGCCATTACATCCCCGCCTTCGTCGCCCAGGCCGCGCGCGCCGGCTACGACTGCATCTGGCTCGACCTTGAGCACCGGATGCTCTCCCCGCGCGAGGTCCAGGCCCTGCTGGCGCATTCCCACCTCCACGACATCGACATCCTGCTGCGGCCGCCGACCCTCGAGAAGACCGGGCTCTGCCGGTACCTCGAGGAGGGCGCCACCGGCCTGATGATCCCCTTCGTCTGCACGCCCGAGAAGGCGCGGATGCTGGTCGAGTCCGTGAAGTTCCCGCCCCTCGGCGACCGGGGCATCGATCCCGGCGGGCTCGACAACGGCTTCCAGGCGCGGGACGTCGACGCCTACACGGCCTGGGCCCTGCGGGAGACCTTCCTCTGCGTCCAGATCGAGACGCCGCTGGCGGTGCGCAACATCGACGCCATCGCGGCCGTGAAGGGCATCGATATGATCTTCGTCGGGCCCGCCGACCTCGGGTTCCGGCTGCGCCAGGCCGGCGGGATGACGCTCGAGGAGGCGTGGGAGCGCGTCGCCGCGGCCTGCCGGCGGCACGGGGTGCCCTTCGGGGGCCCCGCCCTCGCGCCCGACGAGTTCCGGCGCCGCCGGGCCCAGGGCGCGCAGCTGCTCGTCGCCTGCAGCGAGTTCCGCAGCTGGGCCCGCGGGCTGGCGGAGGACATCCGCAGGTACGATGAACCCGGCTGAACTTCACCTATGAGGATGATCATCGGCGGCAGGAGCTGCGGCGCCGCGGACGGCGCCGTGCAGGAAGTGGTGAGTCCCGCGACCCACGAGGTCGTGGACACGGGGGGCCCGCGCCCTCGCGCACGCGCGGCGCGGCTTCGCGGCCTGGTCCCGCGTCCCGCTCCACCGCCGCATCGAGGTGGTCCAGGCGTTCGAGCGCCGGCTGGAGGAGCGGCGCGAGGACCTGGTCCGCCTCAGCCTCCAGGAGGCCGGCAAGACGCGCGCCCTCGCGGCGGGCGAGCTCCGGGTCGCGGGCGTGCTGCTCCGCAACTTCTGCGAGGCCGCGCGTGCGCTCGGGGGGGAGACCTTCCCGCCCGGCAACCACCCCCTCGCGGAGCACGACCTGGTCCTCACCGTCCGCGAGCCCTGGGGCGTCGTCGTCTGCCTCCTGCCCTTCAACAGCCCGCTCTCGCTCTACGTGCAGAAGGTGATCCCCGCGCTGCTGATGGGCAACGCGGTGATCGTCAAGCCGGCCTCCGCCACCCCTTTGGGCAACATCGTGATGACCGAGCTGCTGCTCGCCGCGGGCGTGGAGCCGGAGGCGGTCCAGATCGTCACCGGGGGCGGCGCCGTGGTCGGGCGGCATCTGGTGGGCAGCCCGGACGTGGACCTCGTCAGCCTCACCGGCAGCACCGCGGTCGGCCTCGAGATCGCGCGGCTGTGCGCGGCGCACCTCCACCGGGTCGCCCTCGAGCTGGGCGGCAACGACGCGCTGATCATTCTGGAGGACGCCGACCTCGCGCTGGCCGTGCAGGAGGCGGTGACGGGCCGGCAGGTGAACGCCGGGCAGATCTGCTGCGCGAGCAAGCGTTTCCTGGTGCAGCGGCCGCTGCTCGAGGCGTTCACCGCCGCGCTCCACGAGCGGCTGCGCGCGATCCGGGTGGGCGACCCGGCCGACCCCGCCACCACCTTCGGCCCGCTCATCTCCGAGGCGGCCGCCGTGGAGGTGGAGCGCCAGGTCCGGCGCGCGGTGGAACAGGGCGCGACGCTGCGCTGCGGCGGCCGCCGCTTCAACCGGACGTTCTTCGAGCCGACCCTGCTCACTGGGGTCACCCCCGCGATGGACGTCGCGCGCGACGACGAGATCTTCGGGCCGGTCTGGCCGGTGCTCGCCTTCGACACCCTCGAGGAGGCGGTGGCGATCGCCAACGCGAGCTGCTACGGCCTCTCCGGGGGGGTGATCACCCGCGATGGCGCCAAGGCGCTGCGGGTCGCGCGGACGCTGCGCGCCGGCTGCTGCGTGATCAACGGCAGCGGGCTCTACCGGGCGCCCGGCCAGCCGTTCGGGGGCCCCAAGATGAGCGGCCTCGGCCGGGAGGGCGGCCGGTTCACCCTCGAGGAGATGAGCCAGCTCAAGACCATCGTGTTCAAGAACCAGTTCTGACCGCCCCGATGCCGGAAAACGCCCCATCCCCGCCGGACCCCGCGCCGCCGATCACCCTCGAGCGCGGCGCCGACGGCGTCGCCCTCCTCACCCTCAACCGCCCGCCGCTCAATCTCTTCACCCTCACGATGACGCGCGCGTTCGACGCGCGCCTGCGCGAGGTCGCGGCCGACCCCTCGATCCGCGCGCTCGTGCTCACGGGCGCCGGCGAGCGGGCCTTCGGGGCCGGCTCCGACATCCGCGAGTTCCCGGATTATCTGCGCGCGGGCACGGTGATCAGCGGGAAGCTGCGCTTCGAGAACGAGGTCTTCAACCGGCTGGAGGACCTGCCCCAGCCGACGATCGCCGCCCTCCGCGGGGTCGCCCTCGGGGGCGGGCTGGAGATCGCCCTCTGCTGCGATTTCCGGGTCGGCGCGGACGACCTGCGCCTCGGCAGCCCCGAGGTGAAGCTCGGCGTCTACCCGGGGAGCGGCGGACTCCTCCGCCTTCCCCGCCTCGTCGGGGAGGCGCGGGCGAAGGAGCTGCTCTACCTCGGCGACTTCATCGGCGCCGACACCGCCCTGCACTGGGGTCTGCTCCACCGCAAGGTCCCCGCCGCGGAGGTGGTCCCGGCCGCGCTCGCCCTCGCCGGGGAGCTCGCCCGCCGGCCCGCCGCCGCGGTGCGCATCATGAAGCGCGGCCTGCGCGAGCTTGCGGGCCGGCCGCGCGACGAGGCGGTCGAGGCGAGTTTCGGCCTGAGCGCGAGACGGTCTTCGCCACCGCGGACGCCCGGGAGGGCGTGGCCGCCTTCTTCGGGAAGCGGGCGCCGCGCTTCCGGCACGGTTGAGGGGAGTACATCCTTATGCTGCTCGAGGGAATGAAGGTCATCAGCTTCTGTCACTACCTGCACGGCCCGGCGGCCACCCAGTACCTCGCGGACCTGGGCGCCGACGTGGTCAAGGTCGAGCCGCCGGGCGGCCCCCTTGAGCGCCGCTGGTCCGGCGGCAACTCGTTCGTGGACGGCGTCAGCAGTTTCTTCCTCAGCGCCAACCGCAACAAGCGCAGCCTCTCCATCGACCTCAAGCGGCCGGAGGCGCGCGAGGTCATCCAGCGCCTCATCCGCCGTTCCCACGTGCTGGTGGAGAACTTCCGCCCGGGCGTGCTCGACCGGCTCGGTTTCGGCGTCGAGGCCGCGCGCGCCCTCCGGCCCGACCTGATCGGTTTCGGCGTCGAGGCCGCGCGCGCCCTCCGGCCCGACCTGATCTACGTCTCCGCCACCGGCTACGGCTCCTCGGGCCCCCTCAAGGACGCCCCCGGCCAGGATATGCTCGCGCAGGCGCGCAGCGGGATGATCGCCGCCGCCGGCGACTTCGGGGTGCGCCCGGTTCCGGCCGGCAACGCCATCATCGACCAGCACGGCGCCACCCTGATCGCGCTCGGGGTCGCCGCCGCCTACGCGAAGCAGCAGCGCACCGGCGAGGGCACCCGCATCGAGGCCAACCTCCTCAACGCCGCCCTCGACCTCCAGACCGAGCCGCTCACCTCCTACCTCAGCGGGGCGGGCCTCACCCCCGCGGTGTTCAAGCGGGACCCCCATCTCGCCACCTGGTACCACCCCGCCCCCTATGGCGTGTACCAGCTGGAGGACGCGTTCGTCGTGATCTCGATGAACAACACCGCCGCCCCCCTGGCCGAGATCCTCGGCAACGCGCGGCTGCGCGAGCTGGCCGACCGCGACCTGCTGCGGGAACGGGATGCCTACGCCGCCGAGCTCGCCTCCGCCCTGCGCCCCCGCCGCCTCGACGACCTCGCGCCGCGGTTCGCCGCCGCCGGCATCTGGTTCGCCCGCGTCCAGGACTACGGCGACCTCCGCGCCGACCCGCAGATCCTCGCCAACCAGGTCTTCCGGGACGTGCCCGTCGGCGCCGGCCGCGCCACCCTCGTGAACCACCCGCTCCGGTACGACGGCCAGGTCCCCCCGCTGCGCCACCTCGCCACCCGTTGCGGGCAGGACGGGCGCGCCATCCTGGGCGAGCTCGGGTACTCCGCGGCCGAGATCGAGGCCCACTTCGCGCAACGCGTCGTCTGCGAGCAGACCGGCCCCGCCGCCTCCCCGCCCAACCCCTGAGTTATGCCCCCCCCGCCCCGCCCGCAACCGGACCCGCTCGACCGGGCCCTCGACCTCGCGGTCACCAAATGCCTCCGGGACGCGGCGCGTTTGCCCGCCTTCCCCCACGTCACCCGCGGCGGGGACTGGCTGACCAGCGAGCACGCCCGCTGGACGGGCGGCTTCTTCGTCGGGATGCTGTGGCTCGCCGCCGAGCTCCGCGGCGAGCCCGGGCTCCGCGCCACGGCCCGCGGCTGGGCGCGGCGCCTGGCCCCGCGCGCGCCCCGGACCGCACCACCCACGATATGGGTTTCCTGTTCGAGCCGAGCTGCGTCCGCGGCCACCGCATCGCTCCCGATCCGGAACTTCGCGCCCTCGCCGTGACCGCCGCCCGGGCCCTCGCCTCGCGCTTCGTCCCGGCGGGCCGCTACATCCCGGCGTGGGAGCCCTCCGAGGGCGCCGAGTACGCGGGGGTCGCGATCGTCGACACCGTGATGAACCTCCCGCTCCTCTCCTGGGCCGCCGCGGAGACGGGCGAGGCGCGGCTGCACGAGGTCGCCCGCGCGACCGCTGCCACCATCCGCGCGCAACACCTGCGCCCGGATGGCTCCACGTTCCACGTGGTCGGCCACGACCCCCGCGGCGGGGAAGTGGTGCGACGCGGCACCCACCAGGGCGCGCACGATGGCTCCTGCTGGACCCGCGGCCAGGCCTGGACCCTCTACGGCCTTGCGCGCTGGATCGCGGTCGACCCCGCGGACGAGGTGCGGGAGGCCGCGCGCCGCACGGCGGACTACTTCCTCGGGCAACTGGGTGAACGCGTGATCCCGCCTTGGGACTTCGATCCCGCGGCGGCCGCCACCGGGCCGGTGGACTCCGCGGCGGGCGCGATCGCGGCCAGCGGCCTGCTCGAGCTGGCCCGCCGCTCCGGCGAGGCCCGCTACGCCACCGCGGCCGAGCGGATCGTGCGCGGCCTGGTCGCGACCTGCGTCGACTTCGACGCCCCGGGGCGTCCCGGACTGCTGCGCCACGGCACCGTCGATTACCCCCGCCGCTCGGGCGTCGACGAGTCCCTCATCTACGGCGACCACTACCTGATGGAGGCCCTGGTGAAGCTGCGGCGACCCAGCCTCTGGGGCATCCTCGGCTGTGTGTGACCGTCCTCCCCCCTTGAATCCCCCGCCCAACCTCCTGCTGGTGATGGCCGACCAGGTTAATCCGGCCTTCCTCCCGGTGTACGGCCACCCCGTCGTCCGGATGCCCCATCTCGCCCGCCTCGCCGCGGAGGGCACCGTCTTCGAGACCGCCTACTGCGCTTGCCCCATCTGCGCGCCCTCCCGCTTCGCCCTGCTGACCGGGCGCCTCGCCTCGGCCGCCGGGGTCTACGACCACGGCTGCGAGATGCCCGCCTCCGCGCCGGCCGTCACCCACTACCTCCGCCAGCTGGGTTACCACACCGCGCTCGCCGGCAAGATGCACTTCCTGGGGCCGGACCAGCTGCACGGGTTCGAGGAGCGCCTGACGACCGACATCTATCCTTCCGACTTCGGCTGGGGCCCGGACTGGCGCGCCGGCACCCCGGAGATCCCGTGGGCGCCCACCGGCATCAGCCCGCGCACCGTGATCGAGGCCGGACCCTGCGCCCGCAGCCTGCAGCTCGACTACGACGACGAGGTCGCCCACCGCGCGGTGCAGAAACTGTACGATCTCGCCCGCCGGCCCCGTCCCTCCCCCTTCTTCCTCACCGTCTCCTTCTCGCAGCCGCACAGCCCCTTCGTCGCCAGCCGCGAGCACTGGGAGCGCTACCGGGACGACGAGATCGACCCGCCCCGGGTGCCGCCGCAGCCGCTTGACCGGATGGACGCCCATTCGCGGCGCCTGCACCATATGTTCCGCATCGACGAGTACACCGTCACGCCGGGGCACGTGCGCAACGCCCGCCGCGCCTACTACGGGATGCTCAGCTACATCGATGACCAGCTCGGCCGGCTGATGGCGACGCTCCGGGAGACCGGGCTGCTGGAGAACACGCTGGTCGTGTTCACCTCGGACCACGGGGAGATGCTCGGGGAGCGTGGCCTCTGGTACAAGCAGTCGTTGCGCGAGGGCTCCGTGCGCGTGCCCCTCGTCGTGCGGCCGCCGGGAGCCGCCCCGGCGGCCCGGGGCCGCGTTGCGCAGCCGGTCTCGCTGCTCGACCTCCTGCCCACGCTGGTGGAGGCGGGTGCCGGCGGCGCGCCGGCGGACTACGTCGAGCCGGTCGCGGGCCGCAGCCTGCTGCCGCTGTTGTCCCCGGGCGGCGCGCTGCCGGACCGGCCGGTGTTCGCGGAGTACTCCGCCGAGGGCACGTACGCGCCGTGCCTGATGGTGCGGAAGGGACGGTACAAGTACATCCACTGCGAGACCGACCCCGCGCTGCTCTTTGACCTGGAGGAGGATCCCGACGAGCGGCGCGATCTCGCCGGTGATCCGGCGCACGCCGCGGTGCAGGCGGACCTCCACCGCGAGCTGCTCCGCGTGTGGGATCCCCCCGCCTACCGCGCGCGGGCGCTCGCCTCGCAGCGGCGCCAGTGGTTCATCCAGCGCGTGCTCGCCCGCACCACGCCGGACGCGTGGGTCCACCAGCCGGTGGCCGACGCCCGCGCGCAGTACGTCCGCGGCGGGGCCAACACGACCTTCGTGAAGGGCCAGGCCCGGCTGCCCTTCGTCCCGCCCGCCCAGCCCGACCGGCCCAGAAACTGATCCCGATGCGCCCCGCCCCCGCCCTCCTCCTCGTCCTCGGCCTCGCCTGGACGGCCCTTCGCGCCGATCCCGCCCGGCCGAACATCCTGTTCCTCGTGTCCGAGGACAACGGCCCCGAGCTGGGTAGCTACGGCGATCCCCACGCGCGCACCCCGGTGCTCGACCGGCTCGCGGCCGAGGGGGTGCGCTTCAACCGGGCCTACGTCACGCAGGCCGGGTGCAGTCAGTCGCGCTCGAGCCTCCTCACGGGGCTGTACCCGCACCAGAACGGCCAGCTGGGCCTCGCGACGTGGGGCTTCCGCCTGTACCGGCCGGATATCCCCAATCTCCCGCGCAGCGTCCGGGCCGAGGGCTACCGCACCGGAATCATCGGCAAGCTGCACGTCAGCCCCGAGTCGGCGTTCCCCTTCGATTTCGCGGAGATCCCGGCCGCTAACCGCACCGGAATCATCGGCAAGCTGCACGTCAGCCCCGAGTCGGCGTTCCCCTTCGATTTCGCGGAGATCCCGGCCGCTAACTTCACGCGGCAGGGCCTGCGCGACTACGCGCGTCACGCCGAGGCCTTCATCACCGCCTCGAACCAGCCGTTCTTCCTCAGCGTCAACTTCCCGGACGCCCACGGCCCTTGGCTCTCGCAGGTCGACGGCCTGCCGGCCCGTCCGCACGGTCCGGACGACGTGCGGCCGATGGCCTATATGGGGGTGGATGCGCCCGATGTCCGTGCCCATGTCGCCAATTACTATAGCTGCCTTAGCCGCCTCGACTTGCTCGTGGGCGAGGTCCTGGGCGCGCTGGAGCGCTCGGGCAAGGCGGCCGACACGCTGGTCGTGTACCTGGGCGACCACGGCGCCGACCTCCTGCGCGGGAAGCGGACCAGCTACGAGGGCGGCGTGCGTATCCCGCTGCTCGCGCGCTGGCCGGCCGGCGCGCGGGGAGGGCAGGTCCGCCGGGAACTGGTCTCGACGATCGACCTGCTGCCGACGGTCCTCGAGCTGGCTGGGGCCCCGCCGGTCCCGGGCCTGCCGGGGAGGTCGCTCGTCCCGTTGCTGCGCGGTGCCGCCCCGCCGTGGCGCGAGCACCTGTTTACGGAATTCCACACCCACGCGGCGCGGACCAACTACTGGCCGCAGCGGACGGTGCGGGACGACCGTTTCAAGCTGATCGAGAATCTGCTGCCCGGCGAGGTGAACCCCGGGTACGACTTCACCCTCGACCACCATCGGCCGGACCTGCGGGCGGCGATCGCGGCAGCTCCGCCGGACGTGCGGGCCGCCTACGCGCGGATGGAGCGGCCGCCCCGGTGGGAACTGTACGACCTCGCCGCCGACCCCTTTGAGTTCCGCGATCTCAGCGGGGATCCGGCGCACGCCCCCGAGCTGGCGCGGCTCCAGCGGGTGTTGGCGGACTGGCGCGCGCAGACCGCCGACCCGCTGCTGGATCCGGCGAACCTTGCCCGGCTGACCGCGGAGGTGGGTCGCGCGGGCGAGAAATCGCGCGAGCTCACGTGGGGTTACCCGTACTACTTCTTTGGTCAGGAGGCGCCGGCCGCCGATTCGACCGAGCGGCGCGCGAGGAAGGGTAAGGCGCGCTGACGGCGTCACGCCGCCAGCCGGCCGCGAGGGCGAGGGCGAGGCCCAGCTCCGCGAGCATCACGGGTCCGCTGACGCACCCGTTTAGCCGCGCGTGGGCGGGGGTGGGTAGGGAGGGAAGGGCCATCGCGGCCACATCGGCGTGCTTGGCGTCTTACCGTGCGCATGGGCCCGCCGGGCGTTCAGAACGCGTCGCCGAGTTCCGCGAGGAAGAACTCCAGTTGTTCCGCGCGGTAGCTGCCGGCCTCGGCGATCGCGTGCAGGAGCCGCACGTATCCGGGGTAGAGCCTCGCCGCCGCGGGGCCGGCGAGGTCCCGCAGCTCCGCGAGCTCGGTCCAGGCCCGCCTGAGCGAGCCGGTGGTCGCGGCCGAGACCATCCAGCGGCCGGTGAAGTTCGACGTGGCGGCCTACCTCGGGGCGTCATTCGGGGTGTGGACCGGCCGCGGCGAGATCGTGGTGCGCCTGCGACTCAGCGCGGACGCGGCCCACCACGTGCGGGAACGGCACTGGCACGTGACGCAGCAGGTCACCGAGCGCCCGGCCGGCGAGGTGGAGGTGGGCTTCAAGCTCAGTGACCTGCACGACGTGACCCGCTGGGTGCTGGGGTTCGGGGCCGACTGCCTCGTCGTTGAGCCGACGGAACTCCGCGACGCGGTCGCGGCGGAGGCCTGCGCGATGCTGGACGGTAGCCGCTTCCGCGGGGCTTAGGGCCGTGTCACCGGCGACCTGTGACCGAAGTTGTCCGAGGTCGCCTGGTAGGTTGGGGAGCGATGCCTCGCCCGCACAAACGCGGAAGCGGCGTCGCCCTCCTCCAACCAACATCCCATCCGACGATGCCCACGCCCCAGACCCTCGCCAATGACCACGGATTCAGTCCGATCGGTTCCTTCCACCTGCAGCGCGACGGCTCCGTCAGCCGGACCGCCACCGTGCCGGTCACCCGCCGCCGGCCGCTTGTCTACGCCATCTTCGCGGACGATCAGTGCCGCTACGTGGGCAAGACGGTCCAAGGCTATGGCCGCCCGCTCGGTTACCACAAGAACGACGTGATGACGGCCGTTCGCGATGGCATCCGCAGCGAGCTGCGGAACGGGCGTCGCGTCACGGTCCACGCCAAGACGGAGGGGCTCCTCGCGAAGCACGAGGGACTCGAGCTGAATCTCATCGAGTCGATTGAGCAGGCGTTGATCCGTCGGCTTGATCCAGCGTGGAATCGTCAACGCCTGTCGCTAGCGTGAACCGCCTAGTACCAGTTCCCTCCCTCCGCTTCCGGTCCTAGCGCCAGGCGATCGCGTAGCGCGCGGGGCTGGCCTCTCGGCCGACCACCACGAGCGTCCCGCGGGCCGCGTCGTACGTCCAATCGGCGCCCGGCGCGAGCGCGATGCCGTTCCGGGTCACTTCCCGCGGCGCCTGTGGCACGAGCACGCGCAGCAGGTGCGGCTCGCTGTGGCCGGAGAAGTCCACCCGCACCGGATCCCCCGCGGTCAGCTTGACGGTGGTCGCCTCTGGCTCGGGGTGGCTCTCAGGGTGCCACAGGGGGAA
>Ga0194127_10006492_pt1 | contig 13269 bp, 11 predicted proteins | sample TA2KigC100mmetaG_FD_148624 | JGI IMG/M metagenome (GOLD analysis project Ga0194127, IMG submission 148624) | Freshwater microbial communities from Lake Tanganyika, Tanzania - TA2015036 Kigoma Deep Cast 100m | ecosystem: Environmental > Aquatic > Freshwater > Lake | place: Tanzania: Lake...
TTACCAACTTTGGAACGATCACTACAACAGCCAGTGTTGGTTGTATAATACGCCTATTCAAAAATTTGGGAGTATCTCAATGGCCAAAAAACATAAACCTGCTCGCAGCAGCGCATCACGTAAAACCAGTCGACCAAAACCTAAATCACGCCTGATACCCAAAAACTGGATATGGATAGCTATTGCAGCCCTGGTCGTAGTTTTGATTGGGGGAATTTATCTGTTCGTCCAGCAGAGCAACCAACCCAAAGCAATCAGTGTTGCTGAAGCGCGCCAGAAATACGATCAAGGAGTAACCTTTATAGACGTAAGAACTCAAGAGGAATGGGATACGGTGCATGTGTTGAATGCCAAATGGATCCCCCTGAACGAACTCCCTGACCGTCTCAATGAACTTCCCAAGGATCAAGAGGTGGTAGTGTACTGTAACTCTCAGAATCGAAGTAAGGTAGGAGCACAACTGCTGAAAGATGAAGGCTTCAAGAATGTCACTTATATGAATGGCGGCATTCAAGCCTGGGTTTCCGCTGGTTACCCACAGGAGTAGGTATATAGCATTTTGTGTGTCTGCTCATCCAACCTTTAATAACTTTCTCAGGAGTATAGAGTATGGCGGATATTAAATTCGAAATCATTCAAAAAATTGGTGTGCTATCTACATCATCAAGAGGGTGGCAAAAGGAACTCAACCTTATCAGTTGGAACGACCGTGCGCCAAAATTCGACCTCCGCGAATGGTCTCCCGATGGAACAACGATGGGCAAAGGTGTTACCCTGACCAAAGAGGAGTTAATGGCGCTGCGAGACCTGGGGGACCAGCTAGAGGAAAAGTGAGATGATGCGTATTGGTTTACAAGCCCATTATCGTAAATAATGTCTCTTTAAATTAGACCAATTCAGGTAATGCGATTATTATCCCAACGACCTTTACCATATCTCGCGAGAAGAGCTTGAGGGAGAGCTATGATCATTGATGCCAGTGTTTTACTTTGCGCTTTTTACCCGAAGAATCCCAGTTCCAGGCACAAGCGATATTACGAGCGCACATCTCCGGTCAGACATTTGTGGAAGCTCCATGATTAATAATAATCCTCAGGTGGTCTTATACCTGAACGTAGCAAACCTGATACAATCCCCAATATGGTGATCCATATTAATGATCAACTTTCTATCGATGAAGCTCATATTCAGATCGATTTTGTGCAATCCTCTGGTCCTGGTGGGCAGAACGTCAATAAGCTGGCAACCAAAGCACAATTACGTTTTGATCTTAGCGCCGCTTGCTTACCAGAGGAGATGCAAGCGCGCCTGACGAAACTGGCAGGAAAGCGCCTCACTCAGGATGGTTTCCTGGTCATTACAGCCGGACGCTACCGCAGCCAGGAACAAAACCGCCTGGATGCTATGCAGCGTTTAGAAACTCTGCTGATTCAAGCTACTAAAACACCTAAAACACGCCGCCCCACCCGCCCAACCAAAGCCAGCCAGCACAAACGCCTGGAAAGCAAACGTCGTCGTGGGTTAATCAAACGTATGCGAAGAAATACGACAGATGATTAATCCGTTGCGAATAATTTATAATTTCGGCAATAACATAAGATCCTTTTTGAACAATCTAATAATTCTATTATTAGAAAATCCACTTACTGAAAAAGATAGAATAGTTGATTAACCGCCTGTTTTTGGTGTTGGATAGATCTTTTATGCTAAAATGAAATGTACAAGCTCCATTCCATTGGAGAACTGGAAAGTGGAATTAATTCACTAGAGAAAATGATGGAAACAATAACAGACTTCCGTCCATCACCCATTGCTGGACGTTGGTATCCAGGCAATCCACAGAGATTAGCAGAGAGTGTGGATGCCTATATGGCAAATGCCAAACTTCCCCCAATTGAGGGTAGAATTGTGGCAGTGATTGCTCCTCACGCCGGGCATGTATATTCAGGCCCGGTTGCCGGTTATGCTTTTGCCGCATTACAAGGGTATAACCCACAGATCGTTGCCGTAATCTCTCCCATGCATCATCCCTATCCACAAGCAATACTCACCACCAGCCACCAGGCTTACCAGACACCTCTGGGAGTAGTACCCGTGGATAAAGCTAAATTGAAAATATTGGACAGTTTCCTGGTAGAAACCTTGGGTTACCCAATCAGCCGCGTAGCTCACGACATGGAACATTCCCTGGAGATCGAGTTGCCTTTTTTGCAACGAGCACTACCCGCTGGGTTTTCTCTGCTGCCCATCATGGTGCGGGAGGTAAACCCCCGCGTGGTACATGGCTTGGGGTTGGCGCTGGCAAAAACACCCCCTGGAGAAAACGCCATGATGGTTGCCAGTAGCGATCTCTCTCATTTCTACCCTCATAATATTGCCAATCAACTGGATCATGAAATGCTAATACGAATGGAATCTTTTGACCCTGATAGCATACTAATCGCTGAGGAAGAGGGCAAAGGATTTGCTTGTGGTCGCAGTGCTATGGCTGCAGTTTTATGGGCAGCTCGCGAACTCGGCGCTGACCAGGTAAAAGTATTAAATTATGCTACTTCCGGTGACATCAGTGGTGATTTAAGCCAGGTAGTGGGATATGCATCAGCAGTCGTCCTGGCTACCCAACAGCAAGCGAAATAACCCATGGAAGAAAGACTTTGGATCGATATATTAAAATTAGCAGCGGTCGTATTGCTGGTGCTTGCCAACGCATTCTTCGTATCTGCGGAATTTTCATTGGTGAGTGTCCGGCGCGCTCGGATAGCCGAGCTGGTCAGCCAGGGTAACCAAGGTGCACGTTGGGTGCAACGCGCCATTGATAACCCCGATCAAGTCATTGCCGCCACACAGTTGGGAATCACCTTATCCAGTCTTGGTCTGGGATGGATTGGAGAACCGGCTCTGGCACACCTGATCAAGCCGATAGTCGACTTATTCCCAAAAACCGTACAATCCGGCATTTCGCACAGCATCTCTGCCGGTATTGCCTTTGCAGTGATCACATTTCTGCATGTTGTAGTGGGTGAACTGGCGCCTAAATCCATAGCTCTGCAATACTCTGAAAAAACATCCCTGGCTGTAGCCCAACCCACTATGATAACCGAATGGATTCTAAAACCATTTATCTGGCTGCTTAATGGCGCCGGTAACTCGATCTTGCGGTTAATAGGGGTAAAACCTGCATCCGGATCCCTTTTGGTGCATTCGGTAGAAGAACTCAAAAAGCTCGTTTCTGCCAGCGCTCAGAGCGGTGTCTTTGATGGCGATGAGGGCAATATGCTGCAATCGATCTTTGATCTTAGCGGTTTATTGGTACGCCAGGTGATGATACCAAGAACCGAAATCATCGCCGTAGAAGCTCAAACCCCGCTGAATCAACTTATTGAGTTGGTCACCCAAACCAGCTATACCAAATTCCCAGTATATGAAGATAACCTCGATCAGGTTCTGGGAGTGGTGCATGTTAGGGATATTATCAAGGCTATGCAAGAACCAGAAAGCCAAAATTGCACCGCGCGTAGCCTGGCACGTGAACCGATTTATGTGCCAGAAACCGTATCAGTAAACCTTCTGTTACAGAATTTTCGCGCCGAACGCCAACACATTGCCATTGTATTGGATGAATACGGTGGTACTGCCGGGTTGGTTACACTCGAAGATTTGCTGGAAGAAATCGTTGGAGAGGTGAGTGATCCATTTGACGAAATCACCCCTGAGATCCAGGTTCTACCTGATGGCAGCTCGTTAATTGATGGACTGGCTTTGATCGAGGAGGTCAACGAGCAGTTGAATCTGGACCTTCAAGACCCAGATTATGATACCATCGCTGGTTATGTCCTGGGACGCTTAGGGCACATTCCGCGCCTTCACGAGGTGATAGAAGAAGATGGTGTACGTATTCGTGTGGAAGATTTGGATGGTATGCGAATTGCCCGTGTCTCATTGAAACGCCTGGCTTAGTGCACATCACACAACCAGATATTAATACTAATCACAAATGTTACTTCAAGTATGTCCTTACTAAGAATTTAAATTATCACCAAGCGCCATGCATCGTTATGTAGAAATTGCGGTAAATGTTCCCCAGGTTTCCGGGGTTTTTGATTATCACCTACCCGAGGAATTGGAAGAACAAGTGGAAATTGGTAGCCTGGTGGAAGCGCCATTCGGTCAACAACACGTTCAAGGGGTTGTATTACAGTTTATCGATCATCCCTCGGTGTCCGAAACACGAGCGATAATAAGATTGATTGAGCCACAACCAGTCTTAACAACACTGCAGATCGAACTGGCAAAACACCTGGCACAAACTACACTGGCTACGCTTGCAGCCTGGGTAAATCTTATGTTGCCGCCTGGGTTGGCGCAACAATCTGATACGCTTTACAAACTGAGTGGGCAACTGGGAAACAACCAAAAGTTCGGACCATTACAGAACCGTTTACTAAAGCTATTAAATCAGCGTGGAGCTCTGCGTGGGCGCCAAATCGACCAGTTCTTACCACGCTTGAAGTGGCGCAGTAGTGCTCGTTCTTTGGTTCAGTCAGGCATTGTCGAAACCATATCGGTGCTCCCCGAAAGCACCGTTCGTCCCAAGCAAATCCGTATGGTTGAGTTGGCTTGTTCCCCCGAGCAGGCCCGTCTTGCCTTTGATCATATAGGGAAGAAAGGATCAGCAGTTCAACATCGCCGCCAAGCCATACTTGAATACCTGATAAAAGAGATCACCCCAACACAACCCGCCTGGCTATACGCCACCAGCGGTGGCAATGCCAGTGATCTACGCCGCCTGTCTGAGATGGGATTGGTACGATTGGTAATGACCGAAACCTGGCGGGATCCGTTGGAAAAAATTGAACCGTACTTGTGCCAACCTCCTGCTTTAACTCACGATCAACTAGCATTATGGATGGATATTCAAAATCACCTTAACCAAAGCGCCGACGGTCATGTGACTGCGCCTCTGTTACTACATGGAGTCACAGGATCAGGAAAAACGGAACTGTACCTGCGAGCTGTGGAACGGGTTCTCCAATACGGACGTCAGGCGATCATGTTGGTACCAGAAATCGCCCTTACACCCCAGGCAACTCGCCGTATACTGGCGCGTTTCCCCGGGCAGGTGGGTTTGGTACATTCACGCCTTTCTCCTGGGGAACGCTACGACACCTGGCGACGGGCACAACTGGGTGAGTTACCGGTAATCGTTGGTCCTCGTAGTGCCTTGTTTACTCCTGTGCCTAATCCTGGTTTGATCGTATTGGATGAATGTCATGACGATTCGTATTATCAATCCGAACCTCCCTTTTACCATACACGCGAGGTAGCCATCGTATATGCTCAACTCGCGAAGGCTGTATGCCTGTTTGGCTCAGCTACACCAGACCTGGTAAGCCTGTACCAGGCACATCAAGGAAACTGGAAATACCTTCACCTACCTCGACGTATTCTGGCACATCGTCAAGCAGTAACCATACAGGCAAAGCAATTGGGAATTACTCCGCAATACCACGCGCTGGAAGCGGACGCTGTGAGCATCGAGTTACCGCCAGTTGGTATCGTAGATATGCGCCAGGAGTTAAAATCCGGCAACCGCTCCATATTTAGCCGCCGGCTACAAAGTGCCTTACAGAATGCATTGGAAAACCATCAACAAGCCATTTTGTTTCTTAACCGGCGAGGAACTGCTACGTATATCTTTTGCCGGGATTGTGGGGCGGCACTTAAATGTCCTAACTGCGATATTCCCTATACCCTGCATGCTCAGGCACCTGGAAAAGTTACAAAAATAAACACTGCATCAGAACAACATAGGAATATATTGCTTTGCCATCATTGTGGGAAGCAGCGTTTAGTTCCTGCCCGTTGTCCAGCGTGCCAAAGTGAGCGCATCCGCCATTATGGAACTGGCACTCAACGGGTAGAGAGTGAAGTGCAAACTTTATTCCCTCATGCCCGTATCTTGCGCTGGGACTCCGAAACAACACGCCAGAAAGGTGCTCACGACTTAATCCTGAATCAGTTTACCAATCACCAGGCAGATATCCTGGTAGGCACCCAAATGCTGGCGAAGGGTCTTGATCTACCACTGGTTACACTGGTGGGCGTGGTTTTGGCGGATGTGGGTTTGACACTACCTGATTACCGCGCCAGTGAGCGTACATTCCAGGTGCTTACCCAGGTGGCTGGGAGAGCTGGTCGCAGCCCACTGGGTGGTCAGGTGATCCTGCAAACTTTTCAACCAGATCATTACGTTATCCTTAATGCAGCCCAACATGATTACGAGAGTTTCAGTCGCCAGGAATTAGAATACCGCCGCCAACTTGGTTATCCACCCTTTGTGGAACTGGCTAGATTGGAATACCGCCACTCTGATGCTCAACGCGCTGAATCAACAGCCAACCGGATGGCACAACAATTGCGAGCCTGGATTAAAGCAGAAAACCGCCAGGCCACTGATGTCAGCGCGCCACTTCCTTGCTTCTTCGCCCTCAGCGGCGGACAATACCGCTGGCAAATTCTCATGCGAGGACCGGATTTACTCAACCTGCTACGTGGACGCTCGCTGGCAGATTGGCGGGTGGAATTAGATCCACCCAGCCTGCTTTGACCATTCCACCCACAATTATGGAATTGGAAATTATGAAATCCATCCAATCAAAACTGGACACCCAATTGATTCACGCTGGTGAACCACAACCACGGTTTCTTGGGGTAGTTTGCCTGCCCATCTTTCAAACAGTGTATTACGAATACACCAGTGCTGGGGATGAACAGGAATTAAGATTTATTCGCCTGAATAACACCCCCAACCATGTGGCATTATATAAAAAGCTAGCTTCTATCGAGAACGGCGAAGCAGCCCTGGTATTTGCCAGTGGTATGGCAGCTATCGCCACTACCCTCCTCACCATCCTAAAAAGTGGCGAACATTTCTTAATACAAAACAGTTTGTATGGTGGCACCCATTCTTTGATCACTCATGACCTGCCAGCTTTTGGCATCCAGTATGATTTTTTTAACCCTGCCGACCCGATATCTTGGAAAACCAAATTACGACCCAATACCCGCGCAATTTATGTTGAAATGATCACCAACCCATTGATGCAGGTTGGCGAACTACCAGAGGTGGTCATGTTTTCTCGAGAACATCGGTTGATTTCGGTCAGCGACAATACTTTCGTCAGCCTGGTCAACTACCATCCTTTGGAATGTGGTTTTGATCGGTCGCTTCATTTGGCAACCAAATATTTAAACGGTCACTCCGATATAGCACCTGGCGCGTTGGTTGGCAGCCAGGAACTGGTTGCGCAGGTTAAAAACCGTTTAGTAGAGCTAACTACCTGCAAAACCACCCCGCCATTCAATGTGTCAACTATCCTGGATTACCTAACAGCCCAGGACATTCCATTGCCAATCAATTATTCAATGGTTTTGGAGGTAAGTTTAGCTTCGAACTTGCTCGAGGGATTAAGGAGGCTGAAAAATTTTTAAGGCGATTAATCCTGCCAGTGTTAGCGCCTAGCCTTGGTGGTGCCATATCTCTGGTGACCCGCCCGTCTGCCACCACCCACACATCTCTTACACCAACAGAACGCCAACAAGCAGGCATATTTGATAGCTTGATCCGATTTTCGGTTGGGATTGAAGCCGTGGAAGACCTACACGCAGATCTATCTCAAGCGTTGGAAGATTAATAAACAACATTAAAAAACCTTACACAATAACTTATATAATTCTAGATGACAATTTTGATTCCAAAATTAAATCTCTGAGTGGAATATTCGTGTAGAATTCTTTGGTTCCACACCCCATTCAGAAGTTATAATATCCGTTTATACAGAATTAAGATATGATCAGGTTAGGAAAAATCCACCTAATCCACACCATCTGTGGATAAAAAAGAGAGGCACTATGGATAGCTTACGACGAGGTTTTAGTTTTCTTAAACAATCCTGGCAAATGGTTCTTGCAGATCGCGACTTGATTAAACCTTCCATTTATACATTGGTGGTAGGATTCCTGGTCACACTGGTAGGCAGCATACCCATTGTATTGGCGTTTGTGATTTTTGGTGACCAGGGTTTTGGGCAAGTGATAGGCTACATCTTTGGTGCAGCTTTGATCTTTGCTCAATACGTGGTCAGTTATATATTTTCCGCCATGACCATCTACCTGATTTATGGCTACCTTTCTGAAGGTGATGGACGAATGGATAAAGCCTGGCAAATCATCCGAAGAGATTTTATGGATATTGTCAGCCTGGCTGGAGCATCCACAATAGTTAATCTGGTTAAGAGTTTTATTCAAGGAAAGGGTAAGTCTGGCGCACGTAATTTTCTGGCAGGATTGATCGATACAATCTGGACAGAGGCTACCTATCTTGTGTTGCCGATTATGGTAATAGAAGACGTCGGGTTACGCGATGGATTGAAACGTGCCACCCAGATTGTCAAGGATAACCTGTTGCTGGTGGGTGTCAGCACGGTGGGTGTTAAGGCGGTCAACGGGTTGGTTGGCTTTCTGTTGGGCGGAACCGGAATTGCATTGGGTCTAGGAATTGGACTGGGATTGGTATCCCTGAGCGGTGGCGCCATTGCTGGGGTGATTGCAGGTATCAGCCTGGGTGTTTTGGTAGGTGGAATTTTCGTGATGATCGCAGTTGTGATCACCTCCTATACAGCCACAGCCTACCATACATGCCTGTACCTGTGGGCACGTGATGTAGAAAAAGCTACCCAAAGCGGGCAAATTTCAAGCTCCATCCACGCACCCGCGCCATTGGCTGCTGTATTGGATTAGTGGTTCTATGTCTATGGAGCGCCGAACAGAAATTGTATCCTGGAGCGAAGTAGACGCTCTCATCGATCATTTGCTGCCACAATTTGAAATCGAATTTGAAGCTATGGTCATGATAACGCGCGGCGGGATTATCCCCGGCGGTTTATTAGCAGAGGCAATGGGTATCACCCATGTTCTTACAGCGGCTGTGGACTTTCCCGCAGATATCGAAAACGATAAGGCGCGATTGTTCGCCTGGCCAAAATTTATGCAATTTCCAGATGATAACCTGCTGGTAGGTCGTCGCACACTGGTGGTGGATGATGTCTGGGGACATGGCAGAACAGTGACTACTGTTAAAAATCGGGTATCGGCAACAGGTGGCTTTCCCTATACATGTGTATTGCATTACAACCCTTATCGTAATTTATTTGGTAATTACCGACCGGATTACTACGCTGCCATCACCGATGCACACATTATTTATCCGTGGGAGAAATATCGCGGTGGACCGGATCGGTTGTTGCTAAACCATCCACCACAGCCCTCCTCTTAATACATATTATGCCTACACGCATAGCATTGATTGGCGATATCCACGCCAACTTACCTGCGCTGGAAGCCGTTCTTGCGCACGCTCGCGGTCAGGGAGTAAAAACCATCTGGAATACTGGCGATTCTGTTGGATATGGCGCGTTCCCAGATCAAGTGGTCCGCTTGCTTCAATCAGAAAGTATTGTGAGCGTTATCGGAAACTATGATCTTAAAGTATTAAACTTCCCCAGCCATCAAAAGAAATATATTAAACACAAACGACCCGAAAAATACCTGGCTTTTCAGTGGGCGTATGATCACCTAAGCCAGGAATCCCACTCCTACCTTGCATCGTTACCTCATGAAAGATTGTTGGAAATCGAAGGAAAGCGTGGTCTGCTAATTCACGCCAGCCAGGCATCAAAAGAAGAAATATTGACGCCGGAGACTCCCAAGAGCCGGTTGAAGGCTCTACACAAGATGGCTGAAAAAAAATTCAAACGCGTCGATATGCTCATTTTTGGCCATTCACACCAGGCTTTTTTCCGCCAGGTGGGCGCAAATTGGTATATCAATACTGGTAGCGTTGGTCGCCCTGATGATGGCGATCCCCGCGCGGCTTACGTTCTGTTGGATATGACTCCTGATCGTGTGCAGGTTGAACTTTTTCGTATTGAATATGATCTAAACCGTGCAGTAGAAGCCATACGCCAACAGCGTTTGCCCGAAGCCTTCGCTCAAATGCTCATCCAGGGTGTGGATTTGGAAAATGTCCATCCATCGTCATAGCGTGAGGAAACAATTTCATTCCTTTTCCACAGCTCTGAAAATCGATATCTAAGAACACTCAAAAAGCAGATAGAAATTTAAAGAAATCTAACAGAAAAGAATCCTGCTATAACACAGCCACTGCTTGGGCGAGTTTTTCTCGGAGTTCCACCCGATTAAATTTATCCCAGACTTCCTTAAATCCAAGCATCAAACGCTGGCGTTCAGCATACCTGGAAGACAAATAAGTAATCACCGGGTCGGGGCTTTTACGCTGTTCCACAGGAAGATCTTGCTGGCGAAAATCCCATTCCACGAGAAAATCGCGCAGGATTTGGGTGGCTACCTGAGCATCATTCAAATCACCCAGGTGATCCTGGATCCTCTTTATTTCCGAAATCACCACGCCAATTTCATCACCTAGAACTTCACGGAAAAACTCTAATGTATAACGTAATTTCTTGAAATCAATACGTAAGGCATGCAATTGTTCCAATGTTGCTTGACCAGCAATAACATCAAAAACACGCACACACGCCAAGCGCTCATAAATTAAAACCGGCGCCAGTTCTCTCACCCTTCCACAAGGTGATTGCTGAGTGTCATTTACTCCCATCCCAGGGGTGTTCAAGAATGTATAGAATTTCTTTTTAAAATACTGATAACGATCGCTATCCAGGTGTACCAGCATTTTCATTCGGTTGTTATCACGCTGCTCTAGCCAGGCAGCCACCAACGGTTGCAAATCATTGTGTTCCGATTCTGGGCGGCTGCAGATATATTTTTGCGCTTTATCGATAAACACATCCAAATCACGCACATTCCCCAAGGCGCGTCCAGTCGCCCTCAATCCCTTCAGGTGCGTTTTAACCACTTTGGGTTGAAAATAAACTGCAAAGACTTCAAAAGCGGCACGCATACGTCGTGTTGCCACCCGCATATCATGTAAACCTTCAATATCCTCTCCCAAACGTGTACTATCCTCATTAGCAAGCATTTGGATGAAGTGGTATCGCAACACCTTCCTTCCAGCTTCCGCCAGCACATCATCCGCTGCCACACCGGCTGTTTTTATCTTTGCCAATTTATCAAGCATCGCTTGATCTGGTAAATCAGTGCCTGCCGGACTTTTGATTTTCTTAATAACCACCGGTTCGTCACCAAGAACAAGGGGCATTTCTAGTTCCTGTTCCGAGATGCTTTCAGCAGGATTGTCCTGGCTTAACTCTACTTGTTTATCTGACTCCGGTTCATGATTAAATAGCGCCAGCCCTTTTTGTTGAAATTGCCTTCGCCAGTATCGCGCCCTGCTACGAGAGATACCCACCTTTTGAGCTACTTCTCGGGTTGGTAATCCCTGTGCGTAATGTAACGCAATTAGTGCTGCTCTCTGCTTGATCGGACTTAGATGTAGTCGACACACCTCTTCCAGCTGTTGAACGATACTAGTACCCGATTGATCTTCTGTCACTTTTTCTCCTCCACGTTTTTACTTCCCAATTAATTCTTTTAACCAATAAACACATCTCAACCACGCGCAATTTCCTGGCGGCGCTGCAGCAGCCATTCCTGACTGTTGAGCGGCTTTTCTTTTGCAACTGGCTTAATGCGTTCATAACTGCCATTGCTCAGCATACGACGCGCTTTGATATTATCAGCCAGGTAAGTAGCCAACATTTCATCACGCAAATATCGAATCATACGTTTATCCTGTACTGGAAAAACCACCTCCACCCGGCGATTAATATTCCTGGGCATCAAATCCGCACTTCCCAGAAAAAATTCTTCCTGCCCTCCATTATAAAAATAATATACTCTTGAGTGCTCTAAAAAACGACCAACTATACTGGTTACACGGATATTATCACTTATTCCCGCTAAACCAGGTCTCAAGCAGCAGATTCCACGCACCAATAAATCCACCTTGACGCCTGCCATGGATGCTCTATAAAGTTCCATGATAATTGGCATATCCACCAGAGAATTCATTTTAAAAATTAAATGACTCTTCTTCTTTTTTTGCTGATGGGCAATTTCCCTTTGGATCAATTCCACCATCCGGGTGCGCAAGTTGATTGGCGCTACCAACAATTTTTGGTAATCCTTCATCACAGAATAGCCTGTCAAGTAATTGAACAAGTTTGTAGCATCTTGACCAATAGCCTCATCGCAAGTAAACATACCCAGGTCTTCATAGAGTTGAGCCGTTAACGCATTATAGTTACCGGTTCCCAGGTGGATATACCGGCGTATGCCCTCCCCTTCCCTTCTAACTACCAGAGCAATTTTTGAATGTGTTTTAAAACCCAGCAAGCCGTAAATCACATGCACACCCGCACGTTCCAGAGTTTTAGCCCAACCGATATTGCTCTCCTCATCAAATCGTGCTTTAAGCTCGACCAACACCGCAACCTGTTTCTTTCGTTCTACCGCTTCCAGTAACGCCTGAACTACCGGTGGATTTTTGCCTACCCGGTAAAGGGTTTGCTTGATGGCTAACACATCCGGATCCCGGGCTGCTGATTTGAGAAAATCTACCACGGGCAAAAATGAATCGTAAGGGTGATGGAGTAGGATATCCTCCCGGCGAATGGTATGAAACAGGTTGTTTTCTGGTAAATCACTTCTTAAGTGTTGTGGTAGAGCTGGTCTAAGTGGAAGTTCTTTTAGATCATAGCGGTCAATCTGATATAACTGCATCAGGTTGCTCATCCCCAATGGCAATCCAACCACATAGATATCATTTCGATCCAGTTCCAGGTTTTCAATTAAGATATTCCGTACAACCTCCGACATCGCTTCGTGGATGGTAACGCGAACCACCGAGCCAAATTTTCTCTGGCGGACACTTTCCTCCATCGTTTCAAGCAGATCATCCGCCTCTAATTCTTGAATTTCCAAATCTGCATCGCGCGTCACCCTGAAAGGATGTGCTTCAACTATTTCCATTCCAGGAAACAACATCCCCAAATTGGCGGAAATGACATCCTCCAAAAATACAAAATAATGATGATAGGGTACTGTACCATCTCGGCGCACACTACCGGATGAACGTTTGATTGGAATCAGCCGCGGAAAAGTGGATGGCACTTTTACCCGCGCAAAATGTTTCTCGCCATCTGGACCACGGATCAATACTGCCAGGTTAAGGGACAAATTGGATATGTGCGGAAATGGGTGACCTGGATC
>Ga0194127_10006493_pt1 | contig 13265 bp, 10 predicted proteins | sample TA2KigC100mmetaG_FD_148624 | JGI IMG/M metagenome (GOLD analysis project Ga0194127, IMG submission 148624) | Freshwater microbial communities from Lake Tanganyika, Tanzania - TA2015036 Kigoma Deep Cast 100m | ecosystem: Environmental > Aquatic > Freshwater > Lake | place: Tanzania: Lake...
ACGACCCGCGCACCCGCGCCAGACGCCGGCGCACCGCATCGCGTGTCTCGACGTACTCGGCGATACAAAGCCAGCGGGCCATGATGTCGAGCACCACCAGCGCCACCGCGATCGACGCACCCACCCGGAGCAGGATGATGGAGAAAGTACCGGCCGGCAACGCCCAGGCGACCGCCGCGCTGGTGCTCCAGGCCGTCAGACCCATGACCGCCGACGCGGCCAGGATCTTCATGAGCGCGACACCCGTGGCCCGGCCGTCGAGGCCGCCGATTCGGCCGCGCAGCACCAGGAGCAGCGTGCCGGCATTGAACAAGGCCGCGAGGGCCGTGCCGAGCGCCAGGCCCTTGTAGCCGATGAGCGCGAACAAACCGAGATTGAGCGCCACGTTCATCGCGACCGTGGCCATCGACACCGTCACAGGCGTCCGGCTGTCACCGAGCGCATAGAACGACGGTGCGGCCAGCTTGACCGCCGAGTACCCAATCAGCCCCGGGGCGTAGAACGCGAGCGCCGCGGCGGTGGCCGCCGTGTCCGCGGCGCCGAACTTCCCGCGCTCGAAGATCAGGGCCACGATCGGCGAGGCCAGCGTCACCAGCCCGATCGTGGCCGGGACGTTGAGCATCAGCATCAGGCGCAGTCCGTGGGCTATCGTCTTCCGCATCTGGGCGAGATCGGCCACGGCCGCCTGCCGGCTGATGGAGGGCAGGGACGCCGTGGCGATCGACACCCCGAACAGGCCGATGGGCAGATACATCAGGCGAAACGCGTAGTTCAGCCAGGATGCCGGACCGTCGCCGGCCCTCGTGGCGAGGCTCGTGTTCACCAGCACGTTGATCTGGACGGCGGCGAGGCCCATGAGGCCCGGACCCATCAGCCTCAGGATCTCCCGCAAGCCCGGATCGGAGAAGTCCACGACCGGCCTGAACCGAAACCCTTCCTTCCGCAGCAGCGGCCACTGCGCGACCACCTGTCCGACGCCTCCGACCAGCACGCCAATGGCCGGCGCCATGATGGGCGGCAGGCCGACGAGCGGCATCACCGGCACCAGGGCGATCGTGGACACGATCGACCCGACGTTGAACAACGCGGGCGACAACGCCGGCACGAAGAACCGGTGCAGCGCGTTCAGCATGCCCATGAAGGCGGCCGCCACCGCCACCAACGGCAGGAACGGGAACATCACCCGCGTCAGGAACGCCGTGAGTTCGAGCTTGCCCGGGACGTCGGCATAGGAACCGGCGAAGGCACGGGCGATGGGGCCGGCCCCCAGCATGCCCAGCACGGCAATGCCGCCCGTCACCAGCACGAGCACCGTGATCACCAGGCTGCCCAGCCGCCACGCCTGCTCGCGCGACTCCGTCGTCAGCCGCCGCGTGAACGCGGGGACAAAGGCGGCGCTCATCGCGCCTTCGGCGAAGAGATCACGAACCAGGTTCGGAAAGCGGAAGGCGACGTTGTAGGCGTCCATCTGGCCGCCCGCGCCGAACAGGTAGGCCATCACGGTGTCGCGCACCAGGCCCAGCACCCGACTCGTCATCGTGGCCAGGCCGATGAGTCCGGCGGACTTCGAGATCCGTTCCGTGGAAGAGGTCGAAGACGCGCCAGAATCCGCCATGATGACAGGTGTCAAGCGTACCACATCGGGACCCACCAAGAAGAAGGGGCGTCAGCTCGGGCAAGAGCGGACGCCCCCAAGGTGAGGAGGTGGAGGATTCAGACCCATACGGTCTGCTTACTGGATTAGACGCACGTTCCCCGGAAGAAGTTTGGTGGCGACTCAGGCGCTCAGAATCGTGCGGACGAGGTCGCTGACCACCTTGCCGTCGACACCGGACCCGGCGAGTTTGGACATGGCCGCCTTCATGGCCTTCCCCATGTCCCTGAGTGACACCGCCCCGGTGTCGGCAATGGCTTCCCGGACCAGACGCTCGACCTCGGCTGGGTCGAGGGCCGGGGGCAAGAACCCCTCCAGCACCCGGAGCTCGGCCGACTCCTTGTCCGCCAGATCCGTGCGCCCCGCGTTCGTGAACTGCTCAATCGAGTCCCGGCGTTGCTTGATGACCTGGGAGACGACGGCCAGGGCCTCGGTGTCGTCGAGCGTCCGCCCCTTCTCGACCTCCTTGTTCATCAAGGCTGCCTTCAACAGGCGCAGGGTCGACAAGCGCACCTGGTCGTGGGCCTTCATGGCCTGTGTCATGCCGGTCTGGACGTCTTGCAGCAATCCCATGGGGTCGTTTCCTTTCGTCGGACGCGATCACGTGCTGTGGCGTCCGACTCTAGTCGGACGTGACAACTTGGCGATAGATATCCATGAACCGTCCCGCCGACACCTCGGGCGCGAACTCCCGGGCCAGCACCTGGTCGGTTACCGCCTTCGTTCGCCGAGGCGCCGCCAGGAAACCCGAGATGGCTGTGGCCAGACCGGGGGCGTCGCCACGGGGAACGACCTGCACGTCCTCCCCGAACAACCGGCCCAGTTCGACGCCGCCCGGGTTGTCGGTGGAGACCACAGGAGTCCCGCTGGCCAGCGCTTCGACGGCGACCGTCGGACAGGCCTCCAACTGCGACGGCAGCACGAACAGATCGGCGGCCGCGTAGAACCGCGCGACACGTTCGTTGTCGACCAGGCCGGCGAAGACCACGCGGTCGCCGATGCCGAGGCGCACGGCTTGGGCCCGCAGGTCCTCCGCCAAGGGGCCGGTGCCGCAGAAGACGAGCTGGGTGTCGGGTCGATGCCGCAGGACGTCCGGCATGGCGTCGAGCAGCACATGCTGGCCGGCCAGCGGATGCAGGCGTTTCACGTTCACCAGCACGTGGCGGGCACTCAGGCCCAGTCCGGTTCTTGCCTCGGCCTGCGCCGCAGCATCGCCGCGCCGGAAGTGGGGCGCCACCGGCGGGTACACCACGGACAGACCGTCGCGGTGCAAACCCAGTGCTCGGGCGCGGTCCAGCAGGCCCTGCGAGTAGAACGTGACGTGCCGGGCTCGCCGGTACATCCGCGTGAACAACTGGGGCGGGAACCGGCGCGCACGGTAGTGCCACACCTCCGTGCCGTACAGCGTGAGAACGACGGGCTTTCCGAGTGACGCCGCCTTGAGCGCAGCCACTTCCGGCAGCAGGCCGTTGCTGTGCACGTGCACGATGTCGGCATCGCCGAAGGCCCGGGCGCCGACACGGCGAATGGCTGCCGCGTGTGCCAGGGACGACAGCTTCAATGCCCGGGCCAGGGCCGAGGACGCCGCCCGGGGCGCCAGCCAACTCACCGGGCCAGGCAGACCCGCCGCCACCCGCGCCAAGGTCTCGTCGTTCGGCTCGCCGACTGCACGCGGCGGGTACGCCACGTACGACGGCTGGTGCCCCCGTTCCCGGGCCCATCGGCCCAGGTGAAGGGGCAGCAAGGCGTTCGCCGCCTGGTCGGGCGGCAGGTGCGCGGTGACGTGGCAAATCCTGAGCGGCCGTCCGGTCATACCCGGTCCATCGCCCCGCAGTACCGGGCGCGGAATTCGCTGAACGTAACCGGGACGGCTCCCAGTTCGCCGGTGGCGACCACGAAGAACCGTTCGAGGCGCTCGAAGAAAGCCTCGAGTTCCCGCGCGGTCCTGTTGTACGGACTCCCGCCGACGATGATCTCGCTCGAGTGGAAGATGACGTTCAGTACCGGTACGTCGTCGGCCTTCAGGCGCCTGGCCAGCGTGCACATGTCGTCAAGGGACGAATACGACGGACGCAGCCACATCAGGCGGGCGAGGCCTGCCTTCCGGAGCACGCGCTTGGTGGTGTAGTTCCACGGCGCGCGCGCCCACAGGTGCTGCAGCGCCGCCGGCAACCGGCGGTGCAGCGCGGCCGACACGGGGATTTCCAGGAGTTGGCTCGACCCGGCGGCCGTCGCATCGTCGTACGACAGGAAGTACGGCGTGTTCGGCGCCCCGACGAAATCGGGTCCGTGCTTGTGAGCTTCGTAGAAGAGCGGCGCGACGCTCGACTCGACCAGATAGCCCGCCTGTTCGAGGACGGGCACGTGGCGCACCGAGAACCCGAAGCGCCCGGATCGGTAGGACACCGGGCGCTGGCCAACCGCCTCACCGATCGCGTTGGTGAGCGACGCCACCTGCGCCGTGAACTGCGCTTCCGGCAGCGACATCGCGTACGGATGTCGCGCGACATCGTCGGCCGAGCAGGGCGGCGTTTCCCAGGCGTGATGGTGCGCGCCGATCTCGCTGTGGCCCGCTTCGAGCAGTCCGCGCAGGATGTCGGCCGATCGCGGGTCGCGCGCGACCGGATGCGTGATCAGGTAGGTGGGCCGCACGCCGTGGCGGCGAAACAGCGCATGCAGCGTCGGCAAAGCGTAGATGTTCTCGAACCGCTGGTTCGCCCGCGCCTCAGCCGACCACTGATTGTCGCCTTCCGTGTCGATCCCGACGAGGAGGTAGATCATGCGTCAGCGATCCTGGTCCGAGTCGCCCAGCGTGACGTGCCACGTGCCCGTCCGTCCGTAGAAATCCGGCGTCACCTCGACGGCGTTGATCTTCGCGGTGAACTCGACGGTGGACTTCACCTGGAAGTACCCGGAGCGCCGCATGATCCGGCGGAACTCCTGGTGCATGCACACCGTGCGCACCTTGTCGGAATCGGCGTTCCGAGCCTCCCGATCGATCCACCGCAGCAGGGTCTTCAGGCCCAGCTCGTCGCCGGGATCCACCAGGAAGTCCACGAGCTGCGTGACCCGGCCTCGAGGTTCGTGCAGGTGGCGGTACACGGCGTACCCGTGGACCTCGCCGCCCCGCTTCAGGGCGACGTGGTTGTAGCGCACGTGGGGTGGCTCGAAGAACTTCCAGTTCAAGTACGGGGCATCGCGACGGACGACGAAGTCGAACTTCGGGGCCAGCCGTTCCCAGAGGCCGTTGAACTCGTCACCGAAGCGCGACACCGGCTCCACCTCGGCCCGCAGCGGCTTCGTCCGTGAAACGATGCGCACGAGCGGCAGCGTGACGGCCGACACCAGGCGGTTGGCCCACATCGGCCAGCTCGGCTGTCGCAGCGCGCGGCGGGTCAGCGGCTTGACCAGCACCGGCACGGGGCCGACATTCGGCCAGCGCATCTTCTGAAACAGCCGGTACGACGACTCGGACAGGCCCAGCCCCAGCGCCGCGCCGACATTCTGGTCCCATGTGCGAAACAACACCTCACCCAGGCCCTGGCGCTGGCGCTCGGGCGCCACCATGACGTCCATGCCCCAGGCCGCCTGGATTTCCTGGCCCCGCACGACGAGGCGCACAGGCATCGTGGCGTACTCGCCCCCCACCGTCGGGCCTTCTTTGGCGACCCACGTAAGGGGCCCTTCCGGCGGGACACAGGGATTGCGGCGGTACTGCCACTCCCAGCGCAAGCGGTTGGCCTCCGCCGCGTCGGCGCCGAAGACGCGCCGGTACAGGGCGAGCACGGGCTTCAAATCGTCCTGGGTGAATCGAGTAATCTCGGCCATGGTCTTCGGCTCTGGGGGCTGCCGCGGCTACGCGTGCCGCAGCACGTACTCCATATTGCTGACGACGATGTCCTGGACGACAGGCGTGCGGCGCAGCCACTCGGGAATCGGTCCGGGCAGGCGGCGAAACGTCGTCGTCAGGTGCAGGTCCTCCCGTAAGACGCGCAAACCCGCGTCGGCGATGCGCCGCCGCAGGCCGGGCGCCGTGACCAGTTCCAGCAGGTCGTCGTGTTTGTTGGCGTTCTGCTTGGCGAGCTTGATGAACGAGTTCTCGTGCTCCGGTTCCTTCAGCGTCCAGGCGGCGTGGCGCGCGAGGGCGCGGAAGATGGCGAACGCTGCCCGGCGGCCCAGCAGCAGGTGCAGCGGGACCGGCACCTTCAGGCGCGGCAGGTGAGCGCCGGCGAACGACAGGTACGGCGCGGTGGACAAGTACATCCAGCCGTCGTGCGCGAGCACGCGCGCGCACTCGCGCAGGTAGAGCCCGGCGTCTTCGACGTGTTCGATGACCGCGTGCGACAGGACCAGATCGAACGACTGGCGGCCGAAGGGCAGCGCCATCCCGTTGGCTTGGGCAAACGCGAGATTGCACAGGCCCATCTCTCGGGCAAGGGCCGTCCCGGCGCCGATGAAACGATCCGACAGATCGATGCCCACCACGCGCGCGGCCTCTCCGGCGAGCGACAACGGGGTGCCCCCGCCGCCGCAGCCGGCGTCGAGGACGCGGCCGCCGACAGGGACGCCAGCCTTCTCCAGGACGGCCAGCACCTTGGCGCTCCTGTGGTACTCGAAGAGCGCGTAGTGGTACTCCGACTTGAAACGCTGATGGGCGTGAGCTTTGATGGACTGTTCGTCGATACGTCGCAAGTTCTTCCGATTGTAGCTGAGATCCTGGGGCGTGGGGCGTGGCCCTTCGGCTCGCACGTTGACAGGCTCGCTCAGGGCCACCCCGAGCAGGGTCGAGGGGTGGGGCGTGGGGCGTGGGACGTGGGACGTGGGACTCGGGGCTCGGGACTCGGGGGACATCCTCTGCCTTCCCCAACCCCCAATCCCCGATCCCCAATCCCCCGCTGTCCCCCTACCTGACCGGCGTGAGCGCGATCGTGCGGCGTCCGCGGAGCTCGGCAGGGACCGGGACGGCCTCCGGTGACAGCTCCACCTTGCAGCAGCGCCGGCAGACCGGGAAGAGCTTGCGCTCCAGCAGCAGCTTCCGCATCTCGACGTAGCGCGGACTGTTCCAGATCTCTTCGAGCGTGGAGGTGGTGAGGTCGCCCACTTCCACCCGGATGAACGGGCAGAAGTACATCTTGCCGCTGAAGCCCACCCGGGCGTGCAGGAACGGGTAGAGGCAGCGGCCCAGCAGGGGCGCGCCTGCTGTGTAGTACTGTTCGACGATCGTCGGCCACACCTTGGGGCGAAAGTCGAACCGCAGCCCCTTGCGCCGGCACGTCTCGGCGAGGGCGTCGACCTTGCGGCGGACGACGGCGGCGTCGATCCCGGGCCCGGGCGTGATGAACGTGGCGATGCAGGACGTGTCGCGTTCGCCGATGATCTTCGCCGTCTGCTCGGCCTCCTCCGGGGTGGCGAACATCAGATGATTCAGCCCGATGGCGTCCACGCCCAGTTCTTCGGCCACTTCGGCCATGGTGTCGAGCGCCTCGAGGCTCTCGGCTGCGACGGTCGTGTTGATGCTGACACGCAGCGGCGCGCCGGTGCGCCGCGCCGCCTCCTGGAGGCGCCGCAGACCGGCGGCGGTCCGCTCGAACGTGCCTTTCAGCCCGCGCGCGGCGTCGTGCAGCTCGCCCGGACCGTCGATGGACACGCTGATGTGCTTGAGGAAGCCTCGGCTGGCCAGCTCCGCCAGGGCGGCGGCGCGGGCCTCGTCGATGATGGTGCCGTTGGTCGTCAGGTAGCCGCACACGTACTGCTTGCGAGCGAAGAGATCCAGGACACTCATGATGTCCTTCCGCATGAAGATCTCGCCGCCCGTCAGGCTGACTTGCAAGCCCTCGCGCTCGGGGAAGGCCCGCTCGAGCGTGGCCACCGACAGTTCATCGCGCCACTCGCCCTCGATGTTCAGCAAATCACCGACGTAGCAGAATTCGCAGTGCAGGTTGCAGCGCATCGTCGACTCGTAGACGATGCCCGTCGGCAGGCGGTCCGCCCGGCCCGTGCCCTCACGAATGAACCGCGAGACCGTACGCTCGTAGTGGGACTTCCGAAGGCGGGCGTACCAGCGGTTGGCGACCGGCAGGGTTCGCAGCCAGACGATGAGGGGATCGGCGACGCGGCGGAGCAGTCTCATGCGGGTACGTTCATTGTAGCCCCACTCCTCGTGGCGTCCGACTCTAGTCGGACGCGCTGCCTTCAGTCGGACGCGCTGCCTTCGGTCGGGCGCACGGGCGCTACGCGGCGTCGACGTTGCCGGGCGCCGGCTTTCTGAGCCAGACGAGGTTGAGGAAGCACCAGCCCGGCACCGGCAGCAGCGCCGTCAGGGCGCGATGCAGCCACGCGAGCCGCCGCGGATGCCGCCGGATGAGGCGCGCCAGCACCGGCACCGTGGGGAAGATCCCCGTGCGGCGTACCACGACGAACCCGGCGCGCCGGGCGACGTCGAGATACTCGTCGATCGGACGATCCCCGGGGTGTTTGGCGGGACTCGCCGTGCGCACCAGTCGGCCTCGCAGGAGGAACTTCATCCGCGACTGGAGGTGGGCCAGGTTCGGAATCGACCAGAGGGTTTCGCCGCCGGGCTTGAGGACCCGGTACAGCTCGGTCATCGCCCTGGTCTGGTGGTCGTTTTCCAGGTGCTCCAGCACGTCCAGGCACAGGATGCGGTCGAACGCCGCGGGCCCGAAGGGCAGGTCGAGGATCGATCCCTGGCGCACGCGCGGCGACGAGAAGTGCGCGTCCACACCGACGATGTCGAGGCGCGCCGCGTACTCGTCCACGAGGATACCCTCGCCGCAACCCGCGTCGAGCACGTGGGTGTGGGGGCGCAGCGCATCGAGGTACGCGCGCACAGCGGCCATCTTGGCGAGATACGTGGGGTAGTAGTCCCAGTCCGGGTCCAGATTGCGATGGTACTCGCCCCGCCGGGCGTATTCGCCCGTCGGTCCCGATCCCGCGCTCACGTCTTCGAGGACCATCATCGCTCCAGGTGCCGGACACCGTATTGTATCCCGCGCCCGTGGTCAGGCGCTCGCGCCCTCTCCGTGCCGGCGGTGGCGGGTTGGGAGCGGTTGGCTTGCGATGAAGAAGCCGGATCGCGCGAGCGGACCTCAGGAGAACAACAGGGTGAGCACTGCTTCCCGATCGAGATGATGATGCCGCGCCAAGTCGGCGGCGATCGCTGAGAGCGTCCCGATGCGGAGCGACGGGTGACGCGGGATCGTGACGTGGTGCTCGCCGTCCAAGCCGGTGGTGAGCCTAAGATGACTGCCGGTCTGTCTGGTGACACTGTAACCCAACCGGCCCAGCCGCGTGGCGAGGTCCTCGCCGGACACGTCGCGAGGCAATCTCACGTCGTGAGCACCTCGTCGTGAACCATGTGCAACCGAATGACCTTGGGCGCGGCACCGGGCTCGTAATGACATCGAACCGCGTCGCGTACGGCCTGCCGAAGCTCATCCATCGTGTCGGCCTCGGTGAATACGGCTTCGCCGACACCGCGAGCGGTGAACCCGCCCTCCTGAGCTTCTTCGACGAGAAACACGAGTTCGATCACGACCTGTCTCCCCTGTGTCATCCCAGAATACCCCAGCGGTCGCGGATAGTCATGTGGACGGTCTATGCTGAGCGATAAAACGCATTAGGGCACCTTCCTTGGGACCTGTAGTCAGCGAGGTTAACCGAACGCCCGATATGCGACCCGGTTCTGCGCGCCGGCTCCCGTCCCCGGACGCCTGGACTGCCGAGACACGGCGTGGCTCGAACATCACCTGCGCGACTACAAAGGCACCGTCATCGCCGTCACCCACGACCGCTACTTCCTCGACAACGTAGCAGGCTGGATCCTCGAACTCGACCGCGGCTACGGCATCCCCTACAAGGGCAACTACTCCTCCTGGCTCGAACAAGAACAGGAGCGCATCAACCCGGCCGCTTGCCATCGCGCCCGCCGGAGGCGCAGAATCATGCCGCATCGTCCCCTGGTGCGCTCCCCGTCTGGAGGCAGGTCATGCCGAGCAAGCGGAAGCGTCGTTCGCCGGTTCCCCGCCGCGACTTCCTGAAACTCTCAGCGGCCACCGTCGGCGCCTTGGGCGCCGCCGGCGTCGGCCCGGCAGCGGCGGCGACGCGCCAGGCGGCGAAGAACACCACGCCGGGCACGAAGGCCACGAAGCCGCCGCGGGCGGGCGCCGCGCCGAAGTACGACGGCGTGTACTCGGGTGCGAGACTCAGCCGCGTGGCCTTCCCCATGGGAGGGATGGGCGCGGGAATGATCTGCCTCGAGGGCACCGGCGCGCTGTCGCACGTCTCGTTGCGCCACAAGCCGGAGGTCTTCAACGAGCCGCTCACGTTCGCCGCCGTTTGCGTGAAGGGCGAGGTGAACCTCGCGCGCGTCCTCGAAGGACCGGTGCCGGACTGGAAGAAGTTCGGCGCGCCCGGCGCCGGCAACGGCGCCGCCGGCACGTCGTTCGGCCTGCCCCGTTTCCGGCACGCAACCTTTCGCGCGCGCTTCCCGTTCGGCACCGTGCATTTGACCGACGAGGACGTGCCGCTCGCCGTCGAGATCACCGGCTGGAGCCCGTTCGAGCCTGGCGACCCGGACGCCTCGAGCCTGCCCGTGGCAGCGCTGGAATACCGTTTCAGCAATCCCACCGCGCGATCGATCGACGCCGTGTTCTCGTGGAACGCGAAGCACTTCATGGCCGTCGGCGACAACACGCGCGCGGTGGCGCCCGCGCCGGGCGGATTCACGCTGTCGGGTGCCGGGGCGAGTGAGCGTCCCTGGGAAGAAGGCGCGTTCACCGCGACGACGGCCGACCCGGCCGTCAAGGTCAACCACGCGTGGTTCCGCGGCGGGTGGTGGGATCCGCTCACGATGGCGTGGAACGACGTCTCGAAGGGCGCCTGCGTCGATCGGCCTGCGGTCACCGAGGGCGACCCCTCGCCGGGCGCGACGCTCTTCGTGCCGTTGACCCTCCCGCCGGGTGGCGCGAAGACGATTGTCCTGCGGTTCGCGTGGTACGTCGGCCGGACGAATCTGCGCGTCGGAAAGGACCCAGAGCCCGCCGCGGCCGCCCCCTCGGCCGCCGGCACGTACACGCCGTGGTACGCGGGCCGCTTCACGGGCATCGCCGACGTCACGTCGTACTGGCGGGATCACTACGACGAGCTGCGAGCGAAGACGCAACGCTTCAGCGACTGCTTCTTCGACACGACGCTGCCGCCGGAGGCCATCGACGCCGTCGCGGCGAACCTCACGATCCTCAAGTCGCCGACCGTCATGCGCCAGTCCGACGGCCGGCTGTGGGCGTGGGAAGGGTGCAGCGACGCCTCCGGCTGCTGCCACGGGTCGTGCACGCACGTCTGGAACTACGCGCAGGCCATCCCGCACCTCTTCCCGTCGCTCGAGCGCACGCTGCGCGAGACCGAGTTCGGCCTCTCGCAGGACGGACGCGGGCATCAGCAGTTCCGCAGCGCCCTGCCGATCCGGTTCGTCGCGCACGACTTCCACGCCGCGGCGGACGGGCAGCTCGGCGGCATCATGAAAGTGCACCGCGAGTGGCGCGTCTCCGGCGACACGGCGTGGCTGAAGTCGCTCTGGCCGAAGGTGAAGGCCAGCCTCGACTACTGCATCGGCGAGTGGGACCCGGGTCGCAAGGGATGGACCGAGGAGCCCCACCACAACACGTACGACATCGAGTTCTGGGGCCCGGACGGGATGTGCACGAGCTTCTACCTCGGCGCGCTCAAGGCCGCGGTGGCGATGGGCTCGGCGCTCGGAGAGGACGTCACGGAGTATGCGACGCTGCTCGACAAGGGCACGCGGCGCGCGGAGGCTGAACTCTTCGACCCCGAATACTTCGTCCAGAAGATCCAGTGGCAGGGCCTGCGCGCGAAGGACCCCACCCAAGTCCAGAGCTTCAGCGGCAAGTACTCCGCCGAGGCGCTCGAGCTGCTGAAGAAGGAAGGGCCCAAGTACCAGTACGGCGCAGGCTGCCTGTCCGTCGGCGTGCTCGGCTCGTGGCTCGCGCTCGTGTGCGGTGCCGGCCAGGTGCTCGACGCGGACAAGATCACCAGCCATCTCGCGGCCGTGCACCGGCACAACCTGAGGCGCGATCTCTCGGCGCACGCGAACCCGCAGCGTCCCAGCTACGCGTGCGGTCCCGAGGGCGGGCTCCTGCTCTGCTCGTGGCCCAAGGGCGGAAAGCTCTCGCTGCCGTTCGTCTACTCGGACGAGGTCTGGACCGGCATCGAGTACCAGGTCGCGTCGCACCTGATCCTCATGGGCCGCCTCGAGGAGGGGCTCGACGTCGTCCGCGTGTGCCGCGACCGCTACGACGGGCGCGTGCGCAATCCCTTCAACGAGTACGAGTGCGGCCACTGGTACGCGCGGGCCATGTCGAGCTACGCGCTTCTGCAGAGCTTGAGCGGCGCGCGTTACGACGCGGTCGACCAGGTGCTGTACCTGCAGCCGATCGTGGCCGGCGACTTCCGTGGCTTCCTCTCGACGGCGACCGGCTACGGCACGGTCGGCGTGAGGAACGGCAAGCCGTTCCTCGACGTGCGGGCGGGGACGATCCCGCTGCGCGACATCAGGCTCCAGAAGGGGTAGTCTTTCACCTGCACCGCGCCGACGCGCTGCACGGCGTCGGCGCGTCCGGGAAACACTGAAGACGAGGCCGCGACTCGCCGCGGCGAATCGCGGCCTCCTGCTTACCGCACTTCCAGCGCGTCCTTCGACGGCAGCGTCGGGAACGCCGCGTGCGGCTCCGCCTGATACCAGAACGCCGTCGACGCGATGTCGTCCTGCAGCGGGAGGTAGCGCCCGCCCGACCGCCACCCCAGCGCCTGGATCGTGACTCGCAGGTCGTGCTCGAACCGGATCGGGTCCATGATGTGCCACCGGTACAGGCCGAAGCGCTGCTGCGAGTTGTACACGCCGTCGGGCTTGATCACCTGCGACAGCCCCGAGTACGGCGTCGAGAACGGCTGGTACTGCTTCGTGTCCCGGTTCTCGAAGTTGTAGGAGCCGCAGAAGTAGTCCTCGGTCCCCGTGCCGCAGATCGTCGGGTACGTCGTGTCGCCGTCGATGAAGAACTTGATCTCGCCCTCGCCCCACCAGCCCGTGTTGTGCACGCCCCACGCCATGTAGGTGCCCACGTAGTGGCCCCAGCCCTTCACGCCGTCGAGGATGACGTAGTCCTGCTTGTACGGCAGCGGGTTCGCGCGGCGGAATTGCGCATGGAAGTACGCCGCGTCGGCGGGCACGTCGGTGAGCGCGTAGTCGATCTGGTAGTAGAGCGTCATCTCGAGCTCGTCGAGGTTCTCCATCGTGATGCGCGCGGACTTGCGGAACGGCATCTCCCAGTAGCTGTTGAACGCGCTGCCGGGATTGACGCACACGGCCAGCGACGACAGCTGCGCGTAGCCGCCCCATCCCGACGCGAAGAAGTCGCCGACCGGGGCTTCGACGGACGGCGTCGTCTCGCCGTCCCAGTACATCCGCACGATCGAGTAGCGCCAGTGGCCCGTGGGCGTCATCCAGATGTGCTGGATGGCCCCCTGCCCGGCGATGTCGGCGAGCACGAACGTCTCGCCGGGCTTGATCCTGATCCCC
>Ga0194127_10006494_pt1 | contig 13263 bp, 13 predicted proteins | sample TA2KigC100mmetaG_FD_148624 | JGI IMG/M metagenome (GOLD analysis project Ga0194127, IMG submission 148624) | Freshwater microbial communities from Lake Tanganyika, Tanzania - TA2015036 Kigoma Deep Cast 100m | ecosystem: Environmental > Aquatic > Freshwater > Lake | place: Tanzania: Lake...
CCCCGAACAAGCGGCTGTCCATGCGGCAGACGGCTATGCCCGCGCTTCCGGAAAGGTGGGCGTCGTAGTCGTTACCTCCGGGCCGGGCGCCACCAATACTGTGACTGGAATTGCAACAGCCTATATGGACTCGATCCCCATCGTCATCCTCACCGGTCAGATTCCCACCCACCTCATTGGAAATGATGCCTTTCAAGAGGCTGACATCGTGGGAATCACCCGGCCCTGCACCAAACATAATTACCTGGTAAAAGAGCTTAAAGACTTAAGCCGGATTCTCAAGGAGGCTTTTTATATTGCCCGGAGCGGAAGGCCGGGGCCGGTTCTCGTCGATCTCCCCAAAGATATTCTCATCGATTCCGCGGAGTTTAAATATCCTGAAAAAGTGTCCATTCGCGGATACAGGCCTACGCTCGAAGGTCATCCCGGCCAGATTCAGAGAGCGATCCATCTCATCCTGAAGTCGAAGAAGCCGCTCTTCTATGTCGGCGGCGGAATCATCTCCTCCAACGCCTCGAAGGAGCTCTTCCACCTGGCGGAAAAGTTTGGAATCCCTGTCACCATGACGCTTATGGGACTGGGAGGCTTTCCCGGGAATCATCCCCTCTCCCTCGGAATGCTCGGAATGCATGGGACTTATCAGGCCAATATGGCGGTGATGGAGTCCGATCTTCTTATCGCGGTCGGAGCCCGATTTGACGATCGTGTCACCGGAAAACTCGAATCCTTTGCCCCACAGGCCAAGGTCATCCATATCGATGTCGATCCCACTTCGATCAGCAAAAATGTGAGGGTTGATCTTCCCATCGTGGGAGACTGCAAACGCATTCTTTCAAATATACTCTCCCTGCTCGAAAAGGAGGAGATCCGCTCTTTCAGGGAAGGGCTTCAGAAATGGCACCGCCAGGTTGAGAACTGGAAAGCCAGTTATAACATGAACTACCAGCAGGAACAGATCATCAAGCCCCAGTATGTCATCGAGAAGATGGATGAGCTGACCGGAGGAGAAGCCATTATTACCACCGAGGTGGGACAACATCAGATGTGGGCCGCCCAGTTTTACAAATATCTGAAGCCGAGAACCTTTCTCACCTCCGGCGGACTGGGAACAATGGGTTACGGTCTTCCGGCTGCCATTGGAGCCCAGGTCGCTTTTCCAAACAGGCTGGTCATCGGCATCTCTGGCGATGGAAGCTTCCAGATGAACTCACAGGAACTGGCCACGGTTGTCCAGTATCGATTGCCGGTCAAAGTGGTCATTCTGAACAATGGCTGCCTTGGGATGGTCAGGCAGTGGCAGGAGTTTTTCTACGGAAAACGCTATGCCTCTTCCTCTCTCGAAGGAGTTTCTCCTGACTTCGTTAAACTTGCAGAGGCGTATGGCGCGGTGGGCCTGAGGGCGATCAGGCCCGAAGAGGTTGTCCCTGTCCTGAAGAAGGCGTTCTCCATTCCCGAGCCGGTGGTGATCGATTTCGTCGTCGATCCGGAGGAGAATGTCTATCCCATGGTCCCGGCAGGAGAGCCCCTGAACCAGATGAGGCTCGTTTAAAAATTAAAGGTCAAATTCCAAAGCTCGCACGGAGTGATGAACCAAAGGTGAATCAAGTTCAAATTAAACCTAAAATTTAAAATTATAACTCCAATCGAGTGAAAATGTTTTGACAAAATCCCCTCTAACTCCCCTTTGCCAAAGGGGAGAACTCATTATTATCCCCCTTTGGAAAAGGGGGAATAAGGGGGATTTTAAAATAGGGTTTAACAAACCTTTAAATAGCCCAACTGACATGTTTGCAGATCAATCGAGCAAATTTTTTTCACTCAATTGGGGTATAAGTTTTTTGAATTTTGACATTCCTTTGACATTTGGATTTTGACATTTGAACTTGAATGCCGATCCAAGTGGATCTTATAGATACGAGGCTTTAATGAGGCATGTGATTACCCTTTTAGTTGAAAATGAATTCGGCGTTTTGGCCCGGGTCGCTGGCCTCTTCAGCGGCAGGGGGTTTAACATCGAATGCCTCTCGGTGGCAGAAACCCTCGACCCTGCCGTTTCGACCATGACCATCGTCACCCGCGGGGACGATCAGATCATCGAACAGGTGCTCAAACAACTGAACAAACTGATTCCTGTCATTAAAGTGGTCGACCTCATTGACAAGGACTTTGTGGAAAGAGAGATGATTCTGGTCAAGGTTTTAGCCACCGAAAAAACCCGTGAGGAGATTCTCCGGATCGTCGATATTTTCAGGGGGAAGGTCATCGATGTGGGAGCCAAGACCTATACGATTGAAATAACAGGGGACGAGAAGAAAATCGACGCCCTCCTCTCTCTCCTGAAGCCTCTGGGCATCAAGGAGCTGGTCAGGACCGGCCGTGTGGCCATGTCAAGAGGAAGCAAGGCCATGACCGAACTGACTTAATAGCAAAGGTCACGGTTAGGAGGCCCGTATCGTTTAGCGTCAATCGGTTAAGGTGACCACCAAAGAAAATGGGTTTACGGTGACAAAGCTGGTATCGAAGCAAGAAGCTTTGAAAACGAAGCTCGAGCATCCAGTTTCTATTGACGAGCCTCGATACGAGCATCGACAACGACAAACGTTGGTTCCACTAAGAGTCATTTGGTGAAAGACGTGACCCCTTGACGAAACGGGCATCCCTGCCTACCGGCAGGCAGGTTAACCTTTACCTTTTGACCCTTGGCATTTATTTTCTACCCAAATTGAGCGATTTTCTTGAATTTCATCGTAGGGCAACCCTTTAGGGTTGCTTCCAAGGCAAGGCTAAAGCCTTGCCCTACAAATCACCCTTTGGGTGATTTTGAAACGCAGGCTGAAGCCTGCGGCCACAGGAAATTCTCAAAAGAATCGCTCAATTTATTTTCTATCTAAGCAAGACACAGGTGGGGGAGTTAAAAAGGAGTTGCAAAAATGAAGATCTATTACGACAAAGATGCGGATTTCAAAGACCTGAAAGGGAAAAAAATCGCCATCATCGGCTATGGGAGCCAGGGACATGCCCAGGCGCAGAACCTGCGCGACAGCGGCCTCGATGTCATCGTCTCCCAGCGAAAAGGGGGCGAAAATTATGAGCTCGCTCTTAAGCATGGCTTCAAGCCGGTGCCAGCGGCCGAAGCCGCCCGTCAGGCTGATCTCATCCAGATTCTCACTCAGGATCATATCCAGGCCAAACTCTATAATGAGGATGTGAAACCCCATCTCCGGAAGGGGAAGACCCTTTTATTCTCTCACGGGTTCAACATTCATTATGGCCAGATTGTCCCTCCGAAAGAGATCGATGTGGTGATGATCGCTCCGAAAGGCCCGGGCCATCTGGTGCGAAGGGAATACGAGAAGGGAGCCGGGGTCCCATCCCTTCTTGCCATCTATCAGGATTTTACAAAGAAGGCCAGGAAGACCGCCCTCGCCTATGCCAAAGGTCTGGGCGCCACCCGTGCCGGCGTGATTGAAACCACCTTCAAAGAGGAGACCGAGACCGACCTCTTCGGAGAACAGTCCGTGCTCTGTGGAGGCGTGAGTGAACTGATCAAAGCTGGATTCGATACCTTGGTGGAAGCGGGTTATCAGCCAGAAATTGCTTACTTCGAGTGCCTCCACGAACTGAAACTGATCGTGGATTTAATGTATGAAGGCGGCCTCTCCTACATGCGTTATTCAGTTTCCGACACGGCCGAATACGGAGATCTGACGCGTGGCAAACGGATCATCACTGAGGAGACGCGGCAGGAAATGAAGCGCATCCTCGAAGAAGTCCGGAATGGACAGTTTGCCAGGGAATGGATCATAGAGAACCGGGTGGGCCGGCCGGTCTTCACCGCCCTGAGAAAGAAGGAGGCCGAACATCCCATTGAAACCGTGGGAAAGAAACTGCGCTCCATGATGGGCTGGCTCAAAGAGAAGAAACGCTAATGCCGCAGAACCGATGGCCTATTGCCAGAGAAGGTTTCCCCTTCCTCATCCCTTCAGCTATCCTCACCCTCTTCTTTGCGGGGATGGGATGGACGGTTCTGACGATCCCGGGGATCCTTCTCACCCTCTTCATCGCTTACTTCTTCAGGAATCCGAAGAGAAAGATTCCCCCCCTCCCAAATATCATCCTCTCTCCTGCGGACGGCAGGGTCATTTATGTAGGAGAATGCGAAGAGGACCGTTTCTTAAAGCAGAGGGCATTAAAAGTGTCCATCTTCATGTCTCCCCTCGATGTCCACATCAATCGCGCCCCTGCCTCCGGAAAGGTTCTTGAAGTGAGTTATCATCCGGGCCGGTTTTTAGTGGCAAGCCGTGACAAAGCATCCCTTCTTAATGAGCAGAATGCTTTTGTCATGGAGACAGAGGACCGGTCCAAAATCCTGCTCGTTCAGATTGCCGGTTTTGTGGCCAGACGGATCGTCTGTTATGCAAAAACGGGCGACCTCTTGAATCGAGGAGAAATATTTGGTATGATTCGGTTTGGGTCAAGGGTTGACCTCTACCTCCCCATTGATGTCCGGCCCATTGTGAGGGTGGGACAGCATATCAAGGGAGGGGAATCCATCATCGGGTATTGCCATGAAGAGAAGAAGAACTCCAATTAAGATGCGAAAAGGGGTCTACATCCTCCCCAACCTCTTCACCACGGGAAACCTCTTCTGTGGCTTCTGGGCCATCATCTCCGTCTTCCAGGAGAAATTTGAATATGCTGCCTATGCCATTCTTCTTGCAGGTGTATTTGATGTTTTGGATGGAAAAGTGGCCCGGCTTTCCGGAGCCACGTCCAAATTCGGCGTCCAGTATGATTCTCTGGCTGACCTGATCTCCTTCGGAGTGGCCCCTGCCCTCCTCGCCTTTAGCTGGGCCTTGCGGCCCTATGGACGATTCGGCTGGCTCGCCGCCTTCCTCTTTGTTGTGTGCGGAGCTTTAAGACTGGCCCGATTCAATGTGATGTCCGCCTCCGGCGAGACAAAATACTTCAAGGGCCTTCCGATTCCAGCAGCCGCCACGATGATCGCCCTGACCATCCTTCTCTACCTCCGTCTGATCGAGACCGGATGGGTCAAAGACATTGTTATTCTGGTGATGATTTACTTCTTGGCCTTCCTCATGGTCTCCAGCATTCGGTACTTCAGCTTTAAAGAATTCGATCTGGCTCGAAGAAAACCTTTCAGCCTCTTCATCTTCATCGTCCTCTCCATGATCGTCATTGTCATGGAGCCGGTGATCGTCCTCTTTGTCTCCATCTTCTCTTACACCTTTTCAGGTCCGATCAACATGGTCAGAACCTGGCACAAGAAGCGGGCGATGAGAAAATCGGAGCCACACCTTGAAGACGAGGCCACCGTCCGCGGCTAAGAAAATTTCCCCTTGCCATCCCTGAAATTTTCTTTTAAACTAAAATCATCGATCCATGGCTTGATTGGAATTTGGTGTGGGTCATTTTGAGATTGGATCATTCGAATTTATTTTGAATTTGGGATTTGGTGATTGGTGATTAGTCAGATTCCCCGATAGCTCAACCGGCAGAGCGGGTGGCTGTTAACCACTAGGTCGTAGGTTCGAATCCTACTCGGGGAGCCATTCGATGCGAAAAGGGTGCCTATCTTGCTAGGGCACCCTTTTCTTACTCATGGCCGATGGCCAGAAAAAATAACCATTACGCATCGAATGGCCGTGAGCCGAGTCGAACGGCCAGTTTCAAATTGGGGGGAAGCCTATTCCTGCATGGTTTTATATCCTTCGTTTGAAATCCGGCAAGCTCTACATTGGAGCAACCGCTGATTTGAAACAGCGTTATGAAGAGCACAACACCAAACGAGCATGCAGGACCACAACCCTTGTTCCACCTATTGCCCTCGTCTATTCGGAAGAATATGAAACGTTCAGTGAGGCACGCAGGCGCGAGGCTCAGGTTAAGCGTTGGTCTCGGGCCAAAAAAGAAGCTCTTGTTGCAGGAGACTTATCCTCTTTACGAAACCTTTCAAAATCAAAATAGAGCAAATGTCCTGCGTCAGGAACCCGAAGGGAAGGTGACGCAGGGAGAAACAGAATGTTTCGACCGTAGTGACCGAGTTTATCCTGAGCCTGTCGAAAGGTCCTCCTCGGGAAGCCATTTCGACATGCTGTCCCCTCTATTTTGCTCAGGACCGTTCAGGCGCCCAGTCATTTAAACCACCTTCCTTTCCTTTTCTTGCGTTGCATTTAACGCTTGACGTTAAACGTTCATTGTGGTAATTTTATAACATGATACGGTCCTTTAAGGATCAAGAGGCCGAAAAGATATTTAAAAGGCAGAGGTCTTCGAAGTTTCCCGAAATACTGCAGCGAGTAGCTTTGAGAAAGTTGAGAATTTTAAATCGTGTTGCAAGCTTGAATGATCTCAGGATTCCGCCAGCTAACAGACTCGAGAAGCTCAAGGGAGACAGGCTTGGACAGCATAGTATAAGAATCAATGACCAATGGAGAATTTGCTTCAAATGGCACGACAGTGATGCTTTTCAAGTGGAAATTGTTGATTATCACTAAATAGGAGAAGAAAATGGCAACAAAGAAACTTGATCCGGTTCATCCTGGGGAAATCCTGCAAAAAGAATTTTTGGAGCCGATGGATCTCAGCCAGAACAGGCTTGCCCTGGCATTAGGAGTCCCCGCAAGGCGAATCAATGAGATTGTTCTGGGAAAACGAGGGATCACCGCTGATACTGCCTTGAGACTTGCCCGGTATTTCAAGATGTCCCCGCAATTCTGGCTTGGTTTACAGATGGACTACGAACTGGATGTGGCAGAGGACATGCTTGAAGGCAGGCTCGAAAAAGAAGTCACCCCCATGTTGTCTACAGGATAGCAAAGATCCCCAGGGGTTAGCCTTTGACCGGGACAAAAATATACGGCCGAGACTCTTTTAAGGAAATACCGCTGGATGTGCAACGGATCCTCCAATCGCTCAAGGCTTACGAATTTGGTTCCAGCAGCGATAAGTTCCGTCAAGCGAGCGATCATCGCCGAATTGCACGCCTCATGAAGCAGGCCCCTTGTTCTCCGTTCACCATCATCATAGAAGAGGAATTGCTTGATCCTTCACATTTTTGGGACAAGCGATATGTGAAAATTACAACAGAGCAGATCGTGTCGGAGCTTGACGAAATCGTCTTGCGCTATTTTGAGCGTGAGATCAACGCCCGGATGGCGAAATTTCTGGAGCATGACCGCGATGCGGAAAACCGATACTTCCGAAAGCTTTTAAAGGAATACTATCCACAGGCCAGAAGGATTCTCCGAGATCAGTATAAAGAGTTTTATCCGCGTGCATGGAAAAAGAAAATCACCATGGAGAAAATCTCAAAGCCCCGAAAAAAAAGGCACAGAGAGCGTCTTTATGCCATTCCCGAACCCCTGAACTACTGGGACAGCCGTAATTCGTACCAGCAGTACTTTGCCGTGCCGGAGTATAAGGTATTGTGGCAAGGAGGGGGAGGAAGCTCCGGCCAGCGGGAGACGCAGAGCAAATTCGGATTCGCTTTTGCGCTATTCAACCAGATACAGGCGATTCCCAGCCACATTTTCGTATACGATAAGGATAACATCCTGCGTTATGTCGACACCCTTGAAAAATTGTGCCTCGCCCCCACTGACATGGGCAGCAATTACCATTTGAATCATAAAGAGATGCAACAGTTATTGCGTGACACATTGCGGGTGGAGCGCGGCAGTATTATCGAGCCCATTCACGCCATTGAAGTAAGGCCTTTTTTTGAAAATGGAAGCAAGGGTTCCTCGGCTTTGTAAAGGCGGAATAGGTCCCCACGGGAAGGAAGCTATTCTGTCAGGTGGCAGTGCGGAAGTTGGGATAGACGGCGGCGTAGGTGGCTCGGTTTCTGGGAATGGCGACGTCGCCGGTGAACCGGATGGCGAGTCAGGAGAAGATGGCGGAGTTGGATGGTTGGAACAAGTAATTCCCCTTTGCCCCCAAAGCATGCGAAGAATTCTGGCTGGCATCCAGGAGTAAAAGTTCCACGATTTTTGGGGGTCACGACCTCCTTGGTGAATCGGTATGCTGCTTCGGATAATCTTCTTGAATTGAGGAGAGATAACCAAGTTGCATTTGAACCAACGTCCCCTCAATGCAGTTCCACGGTTTTATCCGCCCGATGTCTTTATCTCATTGGTAACAAAAATCGAGGGACTGATTGGTGCTGGACAATGTTCTGCCGTTGAGCTTGTGAAGGAAGAAATCGATGCTGTGGGAACTCCCGAATTACGGGTGTGGGCGAAAAAGAATCCAGCTCTTTTTGTGACGCTCGATCCCCTGGTGCAGACCGAAGCAGCAAATATTGAATCCAAATATCCGGACTTGATGGATCCTAAGAGCCTTCATCAGTCAGCCGATGCTTATGTTATAGCACTTGCCAAGGTGAAAGGCGGCACAGTTGTGTCGCAGGAAACCTCGGCTTCAGAAAAGAAAAGCGCCAAGAGAACTCACTACATACCCGACGTATGCCGTGATCTCGGCATCCCATGCATAAACTTGCTGGGGCTGATGCGACGAGAGCACTGGACCTTCTGAGATCCAGGAAACGCTAAAAATAAGAACATGGGGTCTGCCCTCGACTTGGAACTAAAATTGAGAGACCAATAAAATAGTTTGTATCTAATTGTTGATGAACCAGAATATAAGAACCGTCCCCAAGATATGCCTTGGGAGCCGGTGCCAATAGCGCAGCGGTTCTCGGGTTCATTGCGTCTGTCGAAAGTCATTCGTCATAAAAAGTGTCAATTTTCCCCTATGTTCCTCAGGGCTTGCCCTTCAAATCAAGAAGGCAAGAAAAAATACCTTGTTACGATTGCCTGACCCACATTTATCTCCCGAGACCTTGGCCATCTGAGAACAGCATTCAACGTATCTAACTTCATATTTCTTTTATCATTTTCGCGGGAATATCATTTTTGGCTTTTCCCAAAAGATCCTTGAACTCTTCTTTGGTCAAAGGAGCCTTAATTTCGACATCCTCGTCAGGAAGTCTGTAAAAACCCAAAGCTTCCATTTGCTCAGGCCAAGAATCAAAATCAAAAGCGTAAACAAACGTCTCCCTTACAATTGAAACTTCGCCATCAACCAGGTCCCAGATGCGACTGAGTGGAGCCATATCTTGCTGAAAGCACCTGAAATATTTAGAATGAGAGGAAAGATAGTCATCAAAATCTTCTTGTGAAAATCCATTCATCCCCACAAGGCTATACCTTATTCTCTTATATTTGCCTTCTAACTCTCCTATTCCCACAGCTATCTCATTCTCGCCTAACACCAAATCCAATGAGTAAATATCTCGGATGACTATGTTCTGAATGGTTAGTCCACCAAATAATCTAAAAGGAGTCAAAATGCAGGTGTTAATTTCTAACTCTTTCGTTTCATCCATCCTAATTCCCGGAAACCAACCACTCAAATAACTTTGCCGTTCTGTTGGATTGTCGAGGACGTTCTTTGCGAGGCTCAATTGCTGGACTCCCTTCAAAATATCCTCCCAAATATCCCTTAATTCATGCGGATCACACGGATGAACTGAATATTTACATTCAAAAAGATAAAGCTTTTTGCCCTCACAAACTGCTATATCGATGTCGGTCGATTTATTGCCAAGAGCCACCCTCTTGTTTATGACCACCCTTTTGAACTTACTTTCAAAAATGCTTTTGCAAAGTTGAACAAACTTCTCGGCCTGACCAAGCACCCTTATCTTGTTTGACACTTGGATATTGCGATAGATGTTTGCGGAAATAAATATTGTCGGGAGCATTAGGTAAACATTTTCATTCTTGATTAACGGTTGGTATTGAAGATCGTAATACGCCTTCTGCTTGGTCTCCAAGCAGATCAGTTCAATAAAACCCTTGATCTCTGCGGTTGTCCTTCCAGATAAGGCCAACATTTCGATAAGGTCTTTTTCCTCCATTGCCTTGACTAATGAATTATAAGAAAATTTCCGTTTCTTTTCGTGAAACACCTTTAACGCATGAATGTTAAACATTGAGAAAACGAAAAAGGTCCTGGCAATGTCGAAAAATGCCTTGATGCTAAGGACATTTGGGATTAAGTATTTCTCCTCGAACTCATCCTGAGTCACCAAATATTCGTTCCTCAGGGTTTGAAAGTACCTTCCTTCTTCATAAAGCAGAGGTTCCTGAACAAAAGGTTTCCAAAATTGTTCGGCCAGAGGGAATTTAGTAATAAGCCTTGGGTAGGGGTAATCTTTCCATTGCATGAAAAAATCTGGATGATCAGCTATTAGGGAAGATGTAACGGTATCAATGCTGATGGTGGGAAAATTGCTACGTTCCCTGAATAATATATCCGAGCGCTGCCGGTTCATGTCCTCCCGTATGTAACCAAGGCGAAGAAAATACTCGAAATCTTTGTCAGGAGGAAGAACCTTAAAGATAACCTTCTTATTGACCCTTTGAGCTTCGATTTCATATCCAAAGAAGGATATATCTTCAGCCAATTCATGCAACGATTGGAGTATAGATGCTCCACAAATTGCTTGTTTCAATTCTTCGGAGCGAATGCCCTCATAAATAGGGACTTGAAGTTCTATGGGCCTAATAGGAAGTAATTCATTACCTCTTCCTATCAACAGGGATATTATTGAAGCCAGTTCTTCCGGTGTGTTCGAAGTCTCTAAAATCACCCTTACCTCTTTGGGAAGGGAATCAACACTTAAGTTGAAAAACTTGCATAAGAATTTCATCTCCACTGTCCCAAGGGCCGATTTCAACAACGAGATAGAGCGCTTTCTCAGTATTTTATCTAAGCTCCTTAATTCTTTTTCTACTGATTTATTTAAAATCACAAAATTCCTGTATGTTTTTAACCGGTTGTGAAATGTCCGCAATTCAGCGATATTACAACTTTCTAACTCGTTCGAAATATCTTCGATCATGTTCATGAGTTTTTGTGATTCAGTCGAATGACTCGGCAGTAGAAGACCTCTTGCTTCCAAGTCCTTCAAAAAAGTCTGATCCTCGAATAAAACGGCAAGTAATAATCCGGTCCGTAGTTTCCCGAAATGAGCGTTCTTTTTATAATTTATTAGAAGCTCGGAAAAGGCAGAGCGCAACTTCTTTGTCCCTCTCTGAGAGCGAATGTCTTCGGGTACATTTTTTATGAAATTAAAAAGAGGAATGGTGGCCTGCGAGGCCAGATGTCTGATTAGTGAATCAAGGTTCTTTGAAAGTGGTGAGAGGTTTGACATAAGGTACCCGATTTATAGCTTCAAATTCCATGCTTTTCCGACCCGATGGTTTCGGGTGCAAGCCATTGCATAAGACTCAACCGTACCCCTGTGGTTAGCCCTTTGTATATGGTAATTCAGACAGCGCCAGGGATCTGATTCGAGATGACCCTCGCTATTAGATCTTTGGCTTCCTGATAAGCGCCTCTTGCCATGGGATGCCTGTCTATGAAATTTGGAGCATCGATGTAAGTGAACTTGGCAGATTTCTTCTCATTCCTTTCTACCTGTAAAGCCACCTTGACCTTCTCCCTAAACCACCATGTCATTCGAATACGTCCGTTTATCCTTGCAGCAAAGTGAGGATCATGGGTTATGAATGCCTTTGGATAGTAATTCGGTGGTAAGGTCATGCAGTAGACAGAGAAGGCGTTGTCAGGACCCCCAAAGAGTTCGTTCGCGTACGTGAAGCGAACCAAGCTACCCTTGATTGTGCCCTGCTGTCGGTACTCGTGAATCTTGATGTCGTCTTCGTCAACATCGAAAACCATTAGAGTGCCATCTAATAATGCAACTGCCTTGACGCGCTCTTTGATGTTTACTCGATCAAAGTGATCCGAGATAAATGGCACCCTGGAGAATGTGACTATATGAGCTGTCTCCACAATTTTGTCTTCACGGACCTCCAGAATGGAGGCAAGTACAGACGCGGCCTTACCCATATGCATCTCCTCCTTTTTCTCGATAAAAGCTTCTCGATATCAAGAACTCATAATTCCCGATCTATGGCCACCGAAAAAAGCCTTTTTATTTCTCTTGCGGTGACGGCCCGGCTCACTGCGAGCCCGCTTCTTGTCGAGCCAGTGGAGCGGCTCGTTGAACACCTTTTCTTAATCATGCTGGGTGTGAATCGCCCCTTGTCCCCTTCTCCACAGAGCGCAGGCTCATTTCTGTTTTTGAATGGCAAGATCGACGATTTCATCTGGCTGAATTGGGGCGTCATTTACGCCCAGCCATTCAAATAGCATTCTTGCACAATCCTGTTTTATTAGAACGAATATTCGGTGCATGCCCTCGTAAGAAACGTGAAGTGGCTGATCGACAATGAACATGTCGCCCAATTTCTTCAACTCTTTGTGCTTTTCGGAATGTATAATTCCCTTTGAATGAAGAATAACGTTTCTCAAGATTCGAAGGTCGCCCATTATATCTGACCGGATTTCCTGTAATTCAACCCCCCTCGAAGTTGCCAGTCGTGGCCTAATTTCATCTTCCCAATATGTGAACAAAAATACCAAGATTGCTTGTGAGTGTTGCTGTTCGTTAGAACCACCTTTAGAATTGGCAGCGATGTAGTCAGTTGCCCGGATTATACGGTTGTGGATTACGTCTGGTTGTGTGGGATCCTCGTAGCTTGCGTAAACGACGATGCGTTGTCCCTTATTATCTACATGAGAATTTACAGGTCGATTGATGCGGTGAACTTGACGTTCGATACGCGTGTGATGTCCTGCAAATCCAGCCAGCGCATCCATGTAGACGCCAACTTGCCGGTTCACAAAGTCTATGTATTCACGGATCACATCGTCAAAGGCTTCACTCACGGTACTCCTTCCTTTGGCTGGACTGATCAAGGCATCCTGCAATCTTCTCGGTTAAATTCATGGCCCAACCAGGATATCAGCGTCAGCTCTCAACAAGAGATCGAGCGCAGCGTTTATGGCTCTTTCCATTCGTCTTTTCATGTCATGAATAACGTCAATTTATAAGTCGCTGCTATGTTTTTCTTAAGACCAGACCTTTCGGTCTCTTTGAAGGCTCGCATCCACCTATTGTAAATTGCCATTATAAGAATGACCGTCTTTTAGCCGTCTGTTATGTGGCGTATGCCCGTCGTAGTTCCTTTGTGAGAGTTTTGGCCTTGTCAAGCGCATCTTGAAATCGCTTTTCAGCACTTTGTTGATAGAAATCGATGTTCCCGGATGAGTTGGCCAAGAAATCAATGATTGAAAGTAAGTCTTCACAAATGCTTGGAAGTCCCC
>Ga0194127_10006503_pt1 | contig 13246 bp, 13 predicted proteins | sample TA2KigC100mmetaG_FD_148624 | JGI IMG/M metagenome (GOLD analysis project Ga0194127, IMG submission 148624) | Freshwater microbial communities from Lake Tanganyika, Tanzania - TA2015036 Kigoma Deep Cast 100m | ecosystem: Environmental > Aquatic > Freshwater > Lake | place: Tanzania: Lake...
TTTTGCTCGTGTAGATCTCCTCGCTCGCCTTCCAGGCGAAGCCCGTCGCCTGGGTCGGTTCCCCGGCCGCGGGCCGGCTCCAGAGCGCCTTCGCCGCCAGCTCGAGGCTGAGCGAGGGCCGCAGGCCGTAGCGCAGGTGCAGGGCGAAGTTGGGATTGACGTCGCTGTAGTCGCGCTCGCCGCCCATCAGCTTCATCGCCGCGGCCTCGCCGCCGAGGCCGAGGCGACCGCTCACGTCCTCCGCGCGCAGCGGGGACGCCCCCAGCAGGAGCGCAAGCAGCAGTGTCCAGCGCTGAGGCGGCAGGCTTCGCATGGCTCTTCTCCCTCGTTACTTGCGCAGCAGGTCGCGGATCTCGGTCAGGAGGACTTCCTCCTTGGTGGGCGCGGGCGGCGCGGCCGGCGCTTCCGCTTCCTTCTTCTTCAGCGTGTTCATCCACTTCACCATCATGAAGATCGCGAAGGCGATGATCAGGAAATCGACGACCGTCTGGACGAAGGCGCCGTACTTGAGCGTAACCGCCGGGGCCTCCGCCGTCGCCTGCTTCATCGTGACAGCGAGGTTCGTGAAGTCGACGCCGCCGAGCATCATCCCGATGGGAGGCATCAAGACATCGTTGACGAAGGAGGCCACGATCTTGCCGAACGCGCCGCCCATGATGATGCCCACGGCCATATCCATCACGTTGCCCTTCATCGCGAAGGACTTGAACTCGCTCATCATGCTCACGACCGTACCTCCTATTGGTTGCGCCAGTGCGATGAACACCGCCGACGATCGAGCGGGCGGCAGTGTAGACGCTCCGCGGGCGCGAATCAAGGTGCCCCGGGCTCTTGACAGTCGGGGCGGTCCCATAGATTGCTCGCGCTCGCCCGCCGTGGGCACAGACGCACCAGCAGAATGTCGACGCCGAAGGCGAGCGCAGCTGGGACGCCCCGGAGAAGTCCACCGACCTCGTAGATCTGGAGTCGATTCTCCGCTTCACGCTGGGCAGCGATGTCGATCCCTTCGTCATTGGGAGAACATCTTCACCGCGGCGATCACCAAGCACATCGCGGTGAACCTCTACCTGCGCTGGGCCTATGACAAGTACGACAACAGCGTGAAGCCGGATGTGGGCCCGGACGGCACGCTGCTCAACGCGGCCGCCGTGGGCGCCGCCGTCCGCAAGGGCGGGCAGTTCAAGCAGACCCTGGCTCTGGGATTCAACTACCGCCTCTTCTAGGCGGCGGCGGGGATCGGCGCGCGGGGTGGGCCCCTTGGACTCACCCCGCGTGCGTTCTGACGGCCGCGCGTTGGCCGATGAGCTGCGAGGCCAGCATGCCGACGAGCATCAGCGCGCAGCCGGCCAGGCGCCGGCCGCCGAGCTGCTCTTCGAGCAGCCACCAGCCGCCGAGCGCCGCGAAGACCGCCTCCAGGCTGAGCAGCACGGCGGCGTGGGCGGGCGGCGCTTGCCGCTGCGCCACCACCTGCAGCGTGAAGGCGACGGCCGTCGAGAGCAGACCGGCGTAGAGCACGGAGGGCGCGCCGCCGCGCAGGTCGAAGGGCAGCCCGTGTTCGTGGACGATCGCGAGACCGGCGCTGAGGACGGCAACCGTCGCGAACTGCAGGAAGGCGATGACGAGAGGATCGTGCCGGCGCGTCCAGCGGGCGATGACCAGCACGTGCACCGCCCAGAAGAAGGCGCCGCCCAGCACCAGCAGCTCACCGTACTCGATGCGCCAATCCGGGCGCACGCTCAGCAGGAAGAGGCCGCCGACGGCGAGCAGAGCGCCCAGCCAGGTGCCGTAGCCGGTGCGCCGGCCTTCCAGGCCGCCCAGCACCGGCACCACGATCACGTAGAGCCCCGTGATGAAGCCCGCCTTGCCGGCGTCCGTGTTGACCATGCCCCACTGCTGGAAGCCGGCGCCGAGGTAGAGCGCGAGCCCCGCCTGCAGGCCGCCGAGCAGCGCGGGCCGCAGGCCGGCGCGGCGAGCGCCGAGGAGCACGAAGGGGGCGAGGGCGAGAGCACCGAGGGCGAAGCGGAATGCGTTGAAGCTGAAGGGTCCCAGGTGCGCCATCCCCTCCCGCTGGGCGACGAAGGCGAAGCCCCAGATGAGCGCGGCCAGGAGCAGGAGGGCATCGGCTTTCAGTTTCACGGGCGGGCGCTCCGCGCGCAGAAGGGAGCGGGAGCATAGCCTTTCTGGGGCTGCCTGTCGATGCCTTGGCCGGCCGGTGGTGGCCTCGACCCGGCGGGCGCTTCAAGTCCGTCGGAGCGCCGTGCTATACTCATGCCCTGCCACCGGCGGCGCCGCTACCACGCCCGAGGCCCCATGCTCCGCTCGCTGCTCGCCTGTCTCGTCCTGCTGATCGCCACGCCGGCCGGCGCCATCACGCTGCGCGCTGCCTTCGAGGCCGCCGGTCCCGGCGAGGGCTACGACAAGCTCGTCGTGCTCGAGGCCGGCGTGGTCTACACGGGCGGCCTGCACGTGGGCCCCATCCTGGTGCCCGAGAGCACGAGCTACTCCGGCGAGGCGGGGTTGAACGTGAAGATCGTCGGGGGCGGCGCCGTGCTCGATCTCGGCGGCAGCCAGCTCGCGATCTCCTACTGCCCGAACCGGCTCGACGTCGAGGACTGCGTCATCGTGAACGGCAGCCTGCGCTACCGCGGCCTCGACTACGAGCCCGATCGCCAGCCGCGCGGCACGGTGCGCCAGGTCACCTTCTATCGGCCGCACGACTACGCGCTGCGCCTCCAGCGCACGGGCAGCGGGATCGTCTTCGAGCGCAACCTCCTGGTCGATGCCGTCGAGACGGGTCCGGACTGGATCTTCAACAACGGCTACCCGATGGATTGGCTGCAGACGGGCCTGAACGTGGCGCTCGGCCTGGGGGGCGCGCCGCTGGTGCGCGACAACTGGAGCTTCCGCAGCAACGCGCACGAGAACGCCGACCCGCTCCTGCACTTCGGCTTCCTCTGAGAGTACGGCTGATTCGCGCCCTTCGCCTGGCAGGCTGCCGGGTCCCCGCCAAACAGCAACCTGATCGGCACGGATCCCCAGCTCAGGGATCCCGAGCACGGCGATTACCGCCTGCAGCCGGGCTCACCAGCCGCCGGCTATGGGTGCCTGAGCTTCCCGGGTCTCCCGCCCGCCCCGCGCCCGCTCGCGCCGGCCGCGCCCGCCGCGGCGCGGCGGCCGGGGCTCGTTCTGGCCGGCGGCGCGCTCCCCGTGCGCAGCGAGATGGTCTGGGACGCCGACACGGTGCGCGTGACCGCCGACGTCCTCGTGCCGGCCGGCAGCACCCTGCGCGTGCTGGCCGGCGTGCGCGTCGAATTCGCGGGCTTCCACACGCTGACGGTAGCGGGCCGGCTGCTGGCCCTGGGAGCGCCGGCCGCGCCCATCCACTTCGACAGCGCCGAGCCCTGGCGCTTCGCGCCCGACTCGACAACAGCGGGCGCCTGGGGCGGCCTGCGCTTTCCCTTCCCGGACGCGCAGCTCGGCGGCTCGCAGCTCGTCTACTGCGTGATCGAGCACGCCAAGGGCATTGGGCCCGCGGCGCCGGGCGGCGCGCTCAGCTTCGCCGCGGGCGCCGACCACCGCGTGGAGAACTGCATCCTGCGCGAGAACGCGGCGGATTACGGCGGGGCGCTCTACTGCTCGCACTACGCGCAGCCGCTCGTCGTCGGCTGCCTGCTCGAGGGGAACCACGCCTTCGTCTCCGGCGGGGCGGTCTACTGCCTGGAGGCGATGCCGCGCCTCGTCGCCTCGACGCTGGTCGGCAACATCGACCACAACCCGCAGATCGTCGATCGCGCGGCGACCGTGACCGCGCTCATCGCGCGCCCGCAGCTCACGGGCTGCGTCGTCTGGGGCAACAGCTTCAACTACTTCGAGAACACGGCGCTGATCAACACCAAGCCCGTCTACGTTCGCTACAACGACCTGCAGACGCCCCACGCCGGCACGGGCAACTTCCTCGCCGATCCGCTCTTCGTCGGCGAGGGTGCGCATCCCTGGGCGCTCGGGGCCGGCTCGCCCTGCGTCGACGCCGGGCCGCCGGACACCACGGGCCTCGCCCTACCGCGCTTCGATCTCGTCGGCCGCGCGCGCGTGCTGGCTGGCCGCGTCGACGCCGGCTGCTACGAGGGCGACGGCAACCTCACCGGCGCGCCCGTCGCGCCGCCGGCCAGCCTGGCGCTCTTCGCGCACCCGAACCCGGTGTCGGCCGGCGGCACGTTCGTCTTCCGGCTGCGCGAGGCAGCGAGCGTGCGCCTGGAAGTCCTGGACATCCGGGGCCGCCTTCAGTCAACACTGAGCGCGGGCTGGCGGGACGCCGGCGAGCACCGCGTCGCCTGGACGCCCCGCGACGCCTCCGGCCGGCGCCTCGCCGCCGGGCTCTACCTCGCGCGCCTGGGCGCCGGCGGGCGGCAGCTCGCCACCTGCAAGCTGCTGCTCCTCGACTAGCGCCTGGGCCGCAGCCACCCGACCGGGAGGGAGCCATGAATCTGAAGGACGCCCGCGCCCTCGTCACGGGGGGCAGCGAGGGAATCGGTTACGCGATCGCGGAGGCCCTGGTCGCCAAGGGCGCCCAGGTGGCGATCATGGGGCGCGACAAGCCGAAGCTGGCGGCGGCCGCCGAGGCGCTCGGCGCGCTCGCCCTGCCCGGTGACGTCGGCGTCGAGGCCGACGCCGTGCGCGTGACCGCGGCAGCGATCGCCGGCCTCGGCGGGCTCGACGTCCTGGTCAACAACGCCGGCTTCGGGCACTTCCTCTCGCTCGTCGACATGACGACCGCGAAGTTCGAAGCCGTCTTTCGCACCAACGTGACCGGCGCCATGCTGATGGCCCGCGAAGCCGCGCGCCACTTCATCGACCAGGAGCGGGGGCACATCGTCAACGTCGGCTCGACCTCGGGGCTCGGCGGCGGCAAGTACTCGACGGCCTACTCGGGCTCGAAGTTCGCGCTGCGCGGCATGAGCGAGTGCTGGCGGGCCGAGCTCAGGCCCTACAACATCCGCGTCACGCTCGTGAACCCGAGCGAGGTGCAGACGGCCTTCTTTGCCAAGCTCGGCCGCAGCCAGGAGCTGAGCGAGAAGAAGCTGCGCCCGCAGGAGATCGCGGACGCGGTGATCGGAGCGCTCGAGATCGACGATCGCGGCTTCATCCCGGAGTTCGCGGTCTTCGCAACCAACCCCTGGTAGCGCGGCGCGCTGGGACCCTTGCGGCCGGCGGAGCGAGGGGCTAGCATCCCCGGCACCGCTCGTGCGGCCCCCTTCAGCCCAGGCAGGTCGGCATGTCGAGTCCTCACCAGTACCCCACGGAGCCGCTCTGGCTGCGCGCCCTGCTCTGGGTAGTCGCCGTCCTGCTCATGCTGGCGGCCGTGGTCTACCAGCGCAGCACCGGCCCTACCTACCCGCGCCAGGGGAGCTTCGCGGCTGGCGGGCGCAGCTTCGATTATTCCCTCGTGCGCAGCGACTGGTCCGAGCGGACGAACGACGCGGCGCGCGTGAGGCTGCCCGATCCCGGCCCGCAGGCGAGCGGCACGCTCTACTGGAAGCGCTACCGCACCGGCGACGCCTTCACACCGGCACCGCTGGCGCGCGAGACGGTGGAGGGCGAGGCCATGCTCGTCGGGCGCCTGCCCGCCCAGCCGGCGGCCGGCAAGCTGGAGTACTACCTGGAACTCGAGACCGGCGAGGCGGCGCTGCGCGTCCCGCCGGCGGCGGAGGCGAACGTGGTCATCCGCTTCAAGGACCACGTGCCCGCCGCCATCCTCGTGCCGCACGTCATCCTGATGTTCTTCGCGGTGCTGATCGGCATGCGCACCGGCCTGGCCGCCATCTTCGCGCCGAGCAGCATGCGCCGCTGGTCCTGGGTGGCCCTGATCGGGATGACCGTGGGCGGCATGGTGCTCGGCCCCATCGTCCAGAAGTACGCCTTTGGCGAGTACTGGACGGGCTTTCCCTGGGGCGGCGACTGGACGGACAACAAGATGCTCGTCATGTGGCTGAGCTGGGTCTTCGCCTGCGCGGTGATCGGCTTCCGGCCCAAGCGGCGCGAGCTGATCCCGCGGGCGGCGGTGCTGCTCGGCGCCCTCGTGATGAGCGCGGTCTACCTGATCCCGCACAGCATGGGCGGCAGCGAGCTGGACTACGGCGCCGTCGAGCAGGGCGTGGATCCGGCCGAGGCGATCCGGACCGGCAAGCGGTGAACTCCGCTCAGCTCCACCTGCTGGCTGTGCATCTGCCGGTGCTGGCCTGTCCGGCCGCGACGCTCCTGCTGCTCCTCGCCCGGGTGCTCCGCAACGAGACGCTCTTCCACACGGGCTGCGCCTTTCTCGTCTTTGGCGCCCTGAGCGCCGCCGCGGCCTACTTCAGCGGTCCCGGCGCCTACGCGAGCCTGGCCCTGCCCGCCGGCCCCGAGCGGGCGCTGGCCGAGGCGCACGGCGCGCTCGGCAAGGGCGCCTTCATGGGGATGGTCCTCGGCGGTCTCGCCGCCCTGCTCGCGCTGCTGCAGGTCGGTCAGGGCGAGCGGGTCTCGCCCTGGCTGCGCTGGAGCCTGCTCGTCGCCGCGCTCGTCCTCAGCTGGCTGCTCGCCTGGACGGCCCACCAGGGCGGGCTGATTCGTCACGACGAGCTGCGCGCCCTCTCGCTGCCGCTCTTTCCGCGTCTGTAGCGCGGTCGCGCCGAACGCGAGGGCGCAAGCGAACGGCCGCCCCTGCCAGGCGGGAGCGGCCGTCCAATCGGTAGCGGAGCCGGAGGGCGCTACTTCTTGCGCTTCTCGACTTCCCTCTTGAGCTCTTCCCTGTTCAGCACCGCGAACTCGACGCGGCGGTTCTTCGTCCGGCCCTCGACGGTGCCATTGTCCGCCACGGGCTTGGTCTCGCCGTAGCCCTTGGTCGTGTACTGGCTGGCGCTGATCTTGGGGAAGTTCTTGGTCAGGTAGTCCAGCACGGCCTTGGCGCGGGCCTCCGACAGGGTCTGGTTGTGGGCGTCGCCGCCGCTGCTGTCGGTGTGACCGCCGATCTCCAGCTTGAGCTGCGGCCACTGCATGAGGATGTTGCCGATCTCCTTGAGCGGCTTCTCGGACTCGGGCTTGAGCGTGGCCTTGTTGGTGTCGAACAGGATCGCCGAGCTGCGGATCATGCCCGTGTCCAGGAACTGGGTCTCCATCTCGGAGACGTCCACCGGGCAGCCCTTGGCGTCGACCTTGGTGCCGGCCGGGGTGTTCGGGCACTGATCGATGCCATCGTAGACGCCATCGCCGTCGCTGTCCGAGGGGCAGCCCTTGGCATCGACGGTAGCGCCCTTGGGGGTGTTCGGGCACTGGTCGACGCCGTCGGGGACGCCGTCGCCGTCGCTGTCGACCGGGCAGCCCTTCATGTCGACCTTGACGCCGCTCGGGGTGTTCGCGGAGAGGGGGAGAGGTCGATCCCATCGAAGACGCCGTCGCCGTCGCTGTCCGAGGGGCAGCCCGTGGCGTCCACCTTGGCGCCCTGCGGCGTGTTCGCGCAGAGGTCGATCCCATCGAAGACGCCATCGCCGTCGCCATCGAGGGGGCAGCCCGTGGCGTCCACCTTGGCGCCCTGGGGCGTGTCGGGGCAAGCGTCCACGTCGTCGGAGACGCCGTCGCCATCGCTGTCGTGGGCCATTGCGCGTCCGAAGGGCCAGGGCCAGCTCAGGTCGTGGACGACTTCGCCGGCCTGGGCGCGCTTGGCGGCGCGCTCAGCGCTGTCCGCCAGCGCGGGAGCGGCCAGCAGGGCCGCCAGTGCGAGGGCCAGGATCCACTTGCTCATCTGCATCTCTCCTCCTTAATACGAATGTCCGCCTAGCGGGGGCCGCCGCCGCGCGATGGCGGACGGGGCGACTGCCGGCGGCCACAATGCAACGGAAGTCGAAATCGGTCAAGTGCCGCCTTGCGCTTCCCGGGCGAATCCTGCGTTCGCGGCGGGGCACATTCATCGCTCGTCCGCCGGGAACCCGCGCAGTCGTATGTCAGCGCGCCGGTTACCCCGGCGAGGGAAGGCGAGGGATGAGGGCGACTGGGAAGGTAGCGGCTCAGGGATTCGAACCCCGGACACGCGGATTATGATTCCGCTGCTCTAACCGACTGAGCTAAGCCGCCAGCGGGACACAGGCTAATGCCCGCTCGGGGCCAAGTCAAGGGGGCCGGCCTTGCCGGACCCCGCGCCATCTGCTAGACCCAGCGCCATGGCGCGCATCTTCGACTGGCGGGACGCCCCCGCCGGTGGCCTGGCCGGCCGCCGGCTCGCGATCATCGGCTACGGCAACCAGGGCCGCGCCCACGCGGCCAACCTGCGCGACGAGGGGCTGGCCCCCCTGATCGGCGCGCGCGCGGGCGGCAGGGCCTGGAACTCGGCCCGGGAGGCCGGGTTCGAGACGCTCGCGCCCGCGGCGGCCGCCGCGGCGGCGGATGTCGTCCTCCTGCTTACCCCTGACGAGACCCAGGCCGCGCTCTACGCGAGCGAGATCCGGCCGCAGCTGAGGCCCGGCGCCGCGCTGGGCTTCGCGCACGGTTTCGCGGTGGGCTTCGGGCTGCTTGACCCGGGGCCGGGGATCGACGTCTTTCTGGTGGCGCCGAAGGCGCAGGGGCGCATGGTGCGGCGGCTCTACTGCGAGGGCCGCGGGGCGGCGGCGCTCGTCGCCGTCCACCAGGACGCCACGGGCGGCGCCTGGCAGACGGCCCTCGCCTACGCCGCGGCCCTGGGCTGCCTGCGCACGGGGGCGCTGGCGACGAGCTTTCGCGAGGAGGCGGTGAGCGACCTCTTCGGCGAGCAGGCGGTGCTCTGCGGCGGGCTCAGCGAATTGGTGCGGGCGGCCTTCGACACCCTGGTGGCGCGCGGCTATGCGCCCGAGATCGCCTACTTCGAGTGTCTGCACGAGGTGAAGATCCTGGCGGATCTGCTCTACGCGAAGGGAATCGACGGCATGCGCGGCCACATCAGCGGCACCGCCCTCTACGGCGACCTCTCGCGCGGCAAGCGCGTGATCGACGCCGCCCTGCGCGAGCGCCTGGCCGGCCTGCTCGCCGAGATCGAGTCGGGCGAGTTCGCGCGCGAGTGGGTGGCCGAGGCGGCCGCCGGCGCCGCGCGCCTGGCCGCGCTGCGCGCCGCCGACGCCGCGCATCCCATCGAAGCCGCCGGCCGGCGCGTGCGCTCCCTGATGCCCTGGCTCGCCGATGACGAGGAGGCTGCTCGATGACCGACCGCGCCTGGCCCGCCCTGCTCGCAATGGCTCTCCTGTTCGCAGGGGCCGCCGCGCGCGCGCAGTCCGCAGCGCCCGAGGGGGAGGAGGCGCCCGCCGTCGTCGACACGACCATCACCACGCCTGAGGGCATCATCATCCGCTACAAGGGCGTGCTGCCGCCCGAGGACGCGCCCGGCAGCCCCGAGCGCGTGGCCCAGGCCTTCCCGCCCGACGACCGCGTGCCGCTCGGTTACGGCTTCAAGTCCCTGCGCTTCTGGAAGGAAGGCGATCCACGCCCGGGGCCGCAGGCGAGCGAGACCCGCGTGATCACCGAGTTCGTCGACCTCCAGTACGCGGGGCCCTACGTGCCCAAGGACAACGCGCTCGCCATGGCCGAGTTCGCCGACTACACCTACTTCGGCATCAAGGAGCGGCTCGGCTGGGCGCTGGACGCGCCCTTCCCCCTGGCCGTGCCGCTGGACCTCGAGCACTGGGGCAGCGAGATGGGCCTGCCCTGGTGGGTGCCGGGCGACGTGCAGAACGGCCGCGTCGTGCTGCAGCCGATCTCGGTGATCACCTCGCGCGGCATGGCGCAGCAGTGCCTGACGCACTACTACGTCGAGTGGCAGCTGCGCCGGCGCACCGGGGAGCGCATTCCCTACTGGTTCCTCTACGGCGCGGGCGCCTTCTTCGGCGACGAGGGAAGCATCCTCGAAGGCCAGGTCGTGGTGCTCAAAGACCGCGAGCTGGACGTCGACTTCGCGACGATGACGCGCGACCTCGAGATCTTCCGCGACCGCGAGCTGATGCTGCGCGAGGTGGCGAAGCCCGGCCTCCTCGAGGAGGAGCGCCTGACGAGCCGCATCGCCTACTGGCGCGCCTTCCGCCTCGTACGGGGCATCATGCTCGGCGAGGGCCTGGGGCCCTTCAAAGCGCTGGTCGCTGCCATGGAAGCCGAGCCCGCGCTGAGTTTCGCCGATGCCGTCCAGCGCCACTATGGCAAGAGTCTGGACGACCTGATCGCCGCCTACAGCCCGCGCTAGGCAGGCGCCCGGAAAGGAAGCCCCCTGAACGTGAGCAGCAGCGCGCAGAGCCCCGCCGCCGCGCCGGTGCGCGTCCGCTTCGCGCCGAGCCCGACCGGCCATCTGCACGTGGGCGGCGCCCGCACGGCGCTCTACAACTGGCTCTTCGCCCGGCACGCGAAGGGCAGCTTCATCCTGCGCATCGAGGATACGGACGCCGCGCGCTCCACCGACGAGTCCGTGCGCGGCATCCTCGAGGCGATGCGCTGGCTGGGCCTGGACTGGGACGAGGGCCCCGAAGTGGGCGGCCCGCACGGTCCCTACTTCCAGAGCGAGCGGCGGGGCCTCTACCGCGCGGCGGCGGACGCCCTGCTCGCGGCCGGCCGCGCCTATCCCTGCTTCTGCACGGCCGAGACCCTGGCCGCGCTGCGCGAGGAGCAGAAGGCCGCCGGCGACGCCGAGCAGGGCTACGACGGCCGCTGCGGCCGCCTCGACCCGGCCGCGGCCACCGCGCGCGTGGCGGCGGGCGAGCCGCACGCCATCCGCCTGCGCGTGCCGCGGGAGGGCGCGGGCGAGGTCGCACTCGACGACTTGATCCGCGGCCGCAGCGTCTTCAAGCACGCGGTGATCGAGGACTTCGTCCTGCTCAAGAGCGACGGCCTGCCCACCTACAACTTCGCCGTGGTGGTGGACGACGATGCGATGGGCATCACGCACGTGATCCGCGGCGACGACCATATCTCGAACACGCCGCGGCATCTCTTGCTCTACGCCGCCCTCGGCTACCCGCTGCCCGCCTTCGCGCACCTGCCGATGATCCTGGGCGCCGACAAGACGCGCCTGTCCAAGCGCCACGGCGCGAGCAGCGTGCAGGAGTTCGAGCGGCAGGGCATCCTGCCCCAGGCGATGCTCAACTACCTGGCCCTCTTGGGCTGGAGCCTGGACGGCAAGACCGAGTTCTTCACGCCGAAGAAGCTGGTCGAGAGCTTCTCGCTCAAGCGCGTGGGCGCGAACCCGGCCGTCTTCGACCCGGACAAGCTGGCCTGGCTCAACGGCGAGCACTTCGCCAGGCTCGATCGCGACGAGAAGGTGCTCGGCACCTACCGCGAGCTCGAGCGGCGGGGGATCGCCCTGCCGCCCGTACCCGAGATCCACGAGCGCCTGGGCGCGATGATCCAGCTCCTCGGCAAGCGCCTGAAGAGCTTCCCCGAGGCGGCCTGGAGCCTGGAGCACTTCTTCCGCGCGCTGCCCGAGTACGACCCGGCGGTCGTGGCCGAGCGGCTCGGGGGAGCGGCGGCCGAGCGACTGGCCGGACTGGCCGCGGCCTTCGGCGCCCTGCCGGCCGGCGGCTTCGCTGCGGCCGAGCTCGAGGCCGCGCTGCGCGGGGAGGCCGCGCGCACGGGCGCCGACGCCGCCGAGCTGATCCACGCCCTGCGCGTGGCGGTCAGCGGCCGCGGGGTGAGCCCGGACATCTTCCGGATGTGCGAGCTGCTCGGGCGGGAGGCGGTGCTAAGGCGCCTGACGGAGCGGGCTTGGGAGCGAGCGGCCGGGGTCGAGGGGGCCTGATTCCGGCGGCCGGGGGGCTTGCACGCCCCCGGGGGATCTGCTACTTTTCGCCGCGTTGCTGCCCCGTCGTCTAACGGCAGGACAACGGATTCTGGTTCCGTTGATCGAGGTTCGAATCCTTGCGGGGCAACCTCTCCTGCGACCGACGGGGCGCTGGAGTCCGGCCCCATCGTCTAGCCCGGTTAGGACATCGGATTCTCGATCCGGTAACAGGGGTTCGAATCCCCTTGGGGCTACCTCAGAGGCCTCCCGCTTCCGGCGGGGGGCCGTCTTGTTGATGGCGCCGGGCCCCCGGGCAGAAAGGTCCACATGGCGAGCACGCCGAAGAAGAGCCAGAGCGCGCGGCCGCGCCTGAAGGCCGTGACGGGGCGCCTGCCCGTGGACGGCGAGGCGACGCTCAAGAAGCGCGTGCGCACGGTGATCGACCAGCTCCCCACGCGCGAGGCGACCAAGCTGCTCCAGGAGACGCTCATCGCCCACTAACCCAGGGCGAGGAGCTGAAGCCCTACCAGGCCGAGCTGGTCAAGCTCCAGCAGCACCTGGAGCGCACGGGCGGCAAGATGATCATCCTGATGGACGGCCGCGACGCCTCGGGCAAGGGCGGCACGATCCGCCGCGTCACCCGCTACATGAACGAGAAGCGCTACCGCGTGGTGGCCCTCGGCAAGCCCAGCCCGCGCCAGCTCAGCGAGCTGCACATGAAGCGCTACATCGAGCACTTCCCGATGGCGGGCGAGATCGTGCTCTTCGATCGCAGCTGGTACAACCGGGCGATGGTCGAGCCCGTCATGCACTTCTGCAGCGAGGCCGAGCACCAGCAGTTCATGGACGACGTGGTGGGCTACGAGGAGAGCTTCATCGCCGACGGCAAGACGCTCCTGCTCAAGCTCTACTTCTCGGTGTCCAAGGACGAGCAGGCGCGGCGCTTCCAGCGGCGCCAGAACGACGCCCTGCGCCAGTGGAAGCTGAGCGAGGTGGACCTGCAGGCGCAGGACTTCTGGGACGCGTTCACCGAGGCGAAGTTCAACCTGCTCAAGCGCACGCACACGCCGCGCACGCCCTGGTTCGTGATCCGCTCGGACGACAAACACCTGGCCCGCCTGGAGACGATCAAGCTCATCCTGGGCGCGATCGCCTACCGCGGCCGCAGCCGCAAGCTGGCCTTCGCGGACTTCGCGCTCAATCCGGCGGTGGTGATCCCCGGCGACGTCGAGCTGCGCAACATGATCGCGCAGCGGCGGCGGCACGGGAAGTTCCTGTACTAGGCTTGGTCCGTCAAACGGCCCCAGGCGAGAGGGACGCAGCGCCTGCCGCCGCCCAGCCCATGCCGGTAGCCATGCCCGACGGCGTGTGGCGTCGGATCTTCTCGCGGCGATGTGCTTGACTTCCGGACATGTTCATACTATAATGCTAGCCTCCCCGCTTCCCGCGTCCTCGATCCTGCGAGGGCTCTCCATGTCCGAGTTCCTGCCG
>Ga0194127_10006504_pt1 | contig 13245 bp, 6 predicted proteins | sample TA2KigC100mmetaG_FD_148624 | JGI IMG/M metagenome (GOLD analysis project Ga0194127, IMG submission 148624) | Freshwater microbial communities from Lake Tanganyika, Tanzania - TA2015036 Kigoma Deep Cast 100m | ecosystem: Environmental > Aquatic > Freshwater > Lake | place: Tanzania: Lake...
CCCCCTGGCGACCACCATCGGTGCCGTCGTGGCGCTGTTTGCAGGCTTCACGGTGAACATCATCCTCCAGATTGCGGTGTACTCGCTCCTGTTGTTCAGCGGGTGCATGGTGTGCCACGGCGAGATGGTGCGGCTCAAGCCGGGGCCGGAGCGGCTGACAGCGTTCTACCTGCTGATGTCGGCGGGGGGGGCGGCGGGCGGGCTGTTCGTGAGCCTCGGGGCGCCATTCCTGTTCGTCGGCCTGTGGGAGCTGCACGTGAGCATCTGGGTCGCCTGGGCGCTCTTCCTGGTGGTGATCTGGATGGAGCCGGTTACGTGGTTCAACGAGGCCGCTGTGTCTGCGTTGCGCAAGGGGATGGTCGGTCTCCTGGTGGTGCTGGGAGGCATCCTGTACTGGCATGTCCGGGAGGAGACTTCGGGTGTGCTGGCCGCGTCCCGCAACTTCTACGGCACGCTGCGGGTCCGGCAGATGCGCTGGGGAGAGCCGCAGCACGCGGCGTACAAGCTGTCGCACGGGGCCATCGTCCACGGATTCCAGTATGCGGCCCCGGCCCGGAAGCAGGAACCGGCCTCGTACTACGCGCCGGGAAGCGGCATCGCCCTGACCATCCGGCAGATGCGGGAGTACCGGAAGGAGCACTTCGGAGACGGCAGCCTGAGGATAGCGGTCTTCGGGCTCGGGGTGGGGACGCTCGCAGCCTTCGGAGAGCCGGGGGACTACATCCGGTTCTACGAGATCAACCCGGACGTCACCTTCCTGTCCACCGCGGACAACCCCTACTTCACCTACCTGAGGGGAACGCCGGCCCGCTGGGACGTGGTCGAAGGAGATGCCCGCATCGCCATGGAGCACGAGCTGGCCCGCGGCGAGCTCCAGGACATGGACGTCATCGCCATGGATGCCTTCTCCAGCGACTCGATCCCCATCCACCTGATTACCCGGGATGCCCTCGAGCTCTACCGGCATCACCTGCGGCCGGGCGGGGTCATGGCGATCCACATCTCCAACCGGCACCTCGATCTGAGACCGGTCGTCCGCCATCTGGCCGAGAGCCTCGGGCTCGCCTGGGAGATCATCTCGTGCGGCGGTGACGACGAGGGCTTCTGGAGCAGCACCTGGTCCGTCGTCACCGACAACCGGGAGCTGCTCGAGCGGCCCGCCATGAAGGAGGCCGCAACCGATGCCGACGTGGGACTTTCGAGCGCGGTGTGGACCGACGATTTCTCCAATCTTTTCGAGACGTTGGACTAAACGCTCCCACCTTCTCGGGCGATGTCGGCAATGGTCGTCGTGGACAGGAATTCGACGAACATCTCCTGTACCCTGAACCACCCCTCATGCGCACGGCAGGCGGTCTCGCTGCCGCACTCAGTGACGTTGTCGAGCAGACAGCGGGGGACCAGCATCGGCCCCTCCGTCAGCTCGACCACCTGGATCAGCCGGACCGTGCCGGCCGGGCGCCCCAGGCAATAACCCCCACGTTGCCCCCGCGTCGCCCGGACCAGACCCGCCCGACGCAGTGTCACCAGCACCTTGGAGAGATACTGGGGGGGGGCGCCGATCCGCTCCGACAGGTCGCGGCTCAGCACGCTCTCTCCGTCTTTGAGACCGGCAAGCTCAGCCAGGGTCCTCAGCGCGTACCGTGACGTCTTCGACAGCATCGATGTCCCCCAATCCGCAACCCCCTGATACCACAAACACGGCCCAGGGTCCACTCCCCCTGCACCAGTCGGCGAGCCCACCGCGCTCCGGTGACAATCTAATCTTGACAAAGGTGTCCAAGAAGTCCATATTCCGTTCCGGAGCAGCGGTTTGAGACGAACCAAAGGAGGAGAGACCATGCGAACAGGAAGGAGGGGGTTGTGGGTTGCGGGAGCAGTGTGTGCGGCGATCGGAAGCTGGCTCGTGCTGGGGACCCAGGAGGCCACTGTGGACAGCGCTCCCGGGTGCGTCCAGTGCCACGAGCAGGTGACCCCGGGAATCGTGGCGGACTGGAAGGAGAGCGTTCACGCCAACGAGGGCGTGACCTGTGAGACATGCCACGGCACGGGACACGTGTCGGCCGCGGACACGGACAAGGCGGGGGTCGTCACCCCGGCAACCTGTGCCAAGTGCCACGACAAGCAGGTGGAGCAGTTCAGCCACGGCAAGCACGCAGTGGCCTGGGCTGCCATGAAGGCCATGCCGACCGCGCACTTCCAGCCGATGGCCATGACCGACGGAATGAAGGGATGCGGCGGCTGCCACAAGATCGGCCCCCAGACCGACCAGGAGATCCAGGAGCTCAAGAAGAACGGGAGCGGCTTCGGCATGGCCTCGTGCGATGCCTGCCACACCCGCCACACCTTCTCGAAGAAGGAGGCGCAGCAACCCCAGGCGTGCCAGACCTGCCACATGGGGTTCGACCACCCGCAGTGGGAGATGTACTCCTCTTCCAAGCACGGCGTGCGGTTCCTGCTCAAGCAGTCGGGTGTGCTGCCCAAGGGGACCGTGGCGCCGAGCTGCCAGACCTGCCACATGCCGGAAGGCAACCACGCGGTGGACACGGCCTGGGGCTTCCTGGCGGTTCGCCTGCCCATGCCCGAGGACAAGCAGTGGGCCGCGGACAGGGCCACCATCCTGCAGGGGCTGGGCGTCCTGGATCCCGAGGGCAAGCCCACCGGGCGGCTCGAAGTGGTCAAGGCGGCCAACGTGGCCAAGCTGGACCAGGAGAGCTGGCAGAAGCAGCGGGATCGGATGATCAACACCTGCGGGCAGTGCCACTCCAAGGAGTTCGCGAACGAGCAGATGAGCAAGGGGGATGACATGATCCGCCAGGCCGATCACCTGATGGCCGAGGCAATCCGGGTGGTGGCCGCATTGTACAAGGACGGAATCCTGGCCAAGCCCGAGGGATACGCGTTCCCGTTCCCCGACCTCCTGACTTTCCACGATGCCCCCTCGACGATCGAGACGAGGCTGTTCCGGATGTTCCTCGGGCACCGGATGCGGGCGTTCCAGGGCACGTTCCACGGCAACCCGGACTATGCTTTCTGGTACGGCTGGAGCGAGATGGTCCAGGACCTGACTTACATCAAGGAGAAGGCCGAGGAGCTGCGTGCAGCCAAGGGCAAGTAGTCAGGAGCGTTTCTTCTTCCTGCGGGCCAGTCGCACACCGAGCGCGACAAGCACGACGAGAACGATGCCTGCACCGGCAAGGGTGGGCCAGCCGCCGATGTCGGTCAGGATCTGGTTGAGCCGGCCCCAGCCGGGTTCCCGGGCGGGATAGACCGCGAACCGATACGTCTTCTGGGCCGAGCTGTCCTGCGGAAGCAACACGTCGCGGACCCTGTCCCGGCCGTGAATGACGAACTGGAGGGTGTACTCTCCCGGTTTGGGAGGCTCGAAGCGCAGGCCGAACACGGCCCCGTCGCGCTCCATGGGGACCGTGGTCTCGCCGCCGCTCCAGACGATCACGGCGCTGACCATGGTCTGCTCGGACAGCTCGAAGCTCCTCCGGCTGACGGACGGGAACGCTGCCGCGACGACCAGGCTGCCCAGCTCGTACTCGGTCCTCAGGCCGTCCACCCGCATCGAGACGGACGGCAGCTCGGGGACCTGGAACTCGAACGGGCCAGCGACCGTTTCCGGGAACTCCCGCCCGGTTCCCTTCTCCGCCGCGGCCAGCCGGAAGGTGAGCCGCATCGGGCCGCTGCCCGAAGCGACGAGCCGCAGCTCGAACCAGTCCGCGGTCTGGAGCAGCGGGACGGTCAGGTCTTCACCCTGGCCCGAGAGGACCGCCTGCGCCCGGGCGTTCTCGAGCAGTGCCACCGCCGGCTTGCCCGAGATGATCGGAACGAGATACGCCGAGATCGACTCGCCATACTCGTACTTGTTCTTCAACCCCTCCAGCCGAACGGTCAGCTCGGGCAGCGGGGGGAGCGGAGGCGGCCCCACCTGGAACTTGAACTCCCCCACCTTCACCGGAGGAAGGAGCCTCCCGTCCCGGGCCCACCGCGGGCGCAGCTCCACCGCCAGCACGTGGCCCCCCTGGGACGACGCAGTCAGCTCGAACACGTGCTTCCCGTCCTGGAGCTGCGGCTCCACCTTGGTGTTCCCGTCCGGCCCGCGGTCCACCACCGACCAGCCCACTTCGGGGCTGAGCACCTCCTCCCGGGGGGCTTTGAGCACGGAAAGGAGGGCCTCCGCCCGCACCGACTCCCCTTGCGCGTAGCTCCGCCTGAGCCCCTCCACCGTGACCAGCGGTCTCGGCAGCACCTCGACCCGGAGCGGCCCCAGGAGTGGCGGGCGGAGCCGTTGCCCCGTATCCCTGTCCCTCGCAGTCAGCGAGATCTCGACCGAGTACACCCCGGTGCCGTCCGCAATACGGCTCAGGCGGAACTGCTCCCCGTCGTTGACCAGGGGGATGATCTCACCCGTCTCCAGGAGCCGCGCCTCGACCTCCACGTCGTCCGACAGCCCGGCCGGAACGAGCGGAGGCGTAGCGACCAGGCGGACCGGAATGCCCAGCGGCTCCCCCTCCCAGGTCACCTGGGGGTAGTCGCCGGCCTGCAGCTCGAGGCGGCTGAAGCCCGCCAGGTACAAGACCGATGGACCGCCTCCCGGAGCCAGCGTACAGCGCCATACGCCCATTCCGCTGAACATCGGCTTCTCGGGCCCGCCGACGGCGGGAGCTGGCTGGGGCGTGGTCGCGGGTTCGCCGGTACCCGCCGGTAGGGCTGCGGGGGCCGGTTCTCCATCCGCAGGCTCCGTTCCGGCCGAGGGCTGTCCAGCGGGGGCGGCACCGCCGTTCCCGTCGGGAGCCGGAAAGGCCAGCACGGTTGCTGGGCCGCCGGGGTGCGCGCGGGGGTCGTATCCGGGAACGACGTAGACGGCCATCCCCGGAACCGGGCTCTGCGGAACGACCTTCTTTCCGTCCGGGCCGATGAGCGTGAGCCGGCCGTTCCCGACGACCACGAACCGGGGCGAGTCGAGCCACGGGCCCACGAAAGCCTCTGCCGATGCTTCCTGAGTCCCGTCCGAGGTCAGCACCGGGGCGAGCAGCGCCTTGGAAAGGAGGGTTCCGATCTCGAGCAGAGCGGACGGAAGCCCCCCAGCCTCGCTCGCGAGGTAGCGGTGGTTCCGACCGGGGGTGAGAGTCGTGGCCTCGGAGATCTCGGCCAGCAGGTCACCGTCTGCGGCGGCCCCAAGGCCGACGGCATACACCTCGACCCCCTGGGTCTTCATGCGGGGAACCAGGTCGCCCGCGAGCCATTCCCGCAGGAAGGCGGAGGCATCTGAGCCCGGCGGGACCCCTACGAGCCGGCCGGGGTCGGGCAGGAGCGGGGATGCGGTCAGCAGCAGGATGCTCCGCCTGCGCTCGCTGCTCGTGTCCAGGAACAGCGTCATGGCGGTCTCGAGGCCCGCGACCAGGTCCGAGTGCGGGCCCCGGCTCCGGACGGAACGCAGGGCTGCCTTCAGCTTGCCGAGGTCGTCCGCTGCCACGAACGGCGTTGCGAGCTGGCCGGTGCGCCCCGCGACCACGAGCCCGATCCTGTCCTGAGGGGTGAGCGTCGTTGCCATGCTCATCAGGGCCGCTTTCCACGTGCCGGCCGGGTCTGCCGCCTTCATCCCGGCCGACCCGTCCACCACGACTACGACATCGACCGGCGTCGCACGCAACAGCGTCACCGGCTTCCCCTTCTCCTCGGCAGTCAGAAGACCCGGGTCCCCAAGCGCAGGAAGAAGAAGAAGAACGGCCAAGACAGGACGCATGAGCCCCCTCCGTCTCGCTCCCGAGCCTTCTATCACGGAGCAGCGATCGCCGTCAATGCCGACTCCCCGCCTCGGGGAGCGTCAGCATGATGCGCCGGCTGGTGGTCGTGTTCGTCAACGACAACGTCAACGAGCGCATGGCCCGGGCAGTCCCCTATGGACAGAACCCAGTCAGAACGGCCTCCGAGCGCAGGGGCCGCCCCACGATTCCAGCGCAACTCCCCGGCAGGCCGTTGGGGATCCCGCATCCACGGCCCACCCGGGCAGGGCCGGACGAGGCGTCAACTTCCTGTACAGGCCGGCCGGATCCGTGTAGACTGTTGCGGCCTGGAACAGGGGCCGGCGGAGAGCGCGCCGGTCAGGGACTTGAGAAGATGTCGGGTCCCACGAGCGAGCACCCCCCAAGGGCGGTGGCGCGTGCATTTCTTCGAACATCTCGAGCGGGCGGACCTGCCGCGGGTGGAGCATGCCCAGGTGCGGCGTGCGACGGGATTCGTGGACCGTCTGCTTGGCGGCTACGTGAGCCTGTTCAACGAGCGCCTGAAGCCGATGAAGCCGATTGCCCTGGTCAACGGCATGGCCGCATACGACCTGACACAGCCGCCCATGGGAAGCGAGCCCGGCGCTCGGGTGCTTCGTACCGGTTTCGAGTACGTCGTGCTGCGGCGGGAGCCCAGGCCGATCAACATGGTCCTCATGGTCAACTCCGCGTGCAACATGGCGTGCGCGCACTGCTCGGCCAGGACCTACCTGAAGTCGGGGCGGCCCTCGCTCACGCTGGACGAGATCAAGAGCCTGATCGACCAGTTCCTCGACCTCGGCGGCGCTTCCTTCATCCTGTCAGGAGGCGAGCCCACGCTGCATCCCAACGTGCTTGACATCGTGAGCCACGCGGACAAGTCGAAGGCGGTGGTGGCGATGTTCACCAACGGGACGCGGCTTCCCGACCTGGCGAACGAGCTGAAGTCGGCCGGGCTGTTCGGGACCCTGGTGAGCATCGATTCCGCTGACCCTGCGCACCACGACCGGCTGCGGGGCTTCGACGGGGCGTTCAGGCAGGCGGTCAGAGGCATCGAGAAGCTGCTGGCCGAGGGGATGCTGGCCGGGATCAGCACCTACGTGAGCCGCCGGGGGCTCGATGGCGGGGCGTTCGAGACCGCAGTGGACCTCGGGACCCGGCTCGGCGTGCACCAGCTCTTCGTGTTCGATGCCGTCCCTACCGGTGCGCTCATCGACAAGCAGGACGTGATGCTTGGACCGGACGGCCGCGTCCGGCTGAGGGGGCTGATCAAGGCGCAGAACGCCAACCCCTCAGGACCGGCCGTCATGGGGCAGTCGTGGGTCAACTCCCGAGAGGGATTCGGCTGCTTTGCCGGCTTCTACCAGATCTACGTCAACGCGGCGGGGGACGTGACGCCGTGCGATTTCACCCCCATCACGTTCGGCAACGTGCGGAAGGAACCGCTTGCCGTCATCTGGAAGCGGCTCCGGGAGAGCGAGGACTGGGGGGAACGGTTCCACGAGTGCCGCATGCAGGACCCCGACTTCCGGCGGCGCACCATCGACCTGCTTCCCCCCGGGACCGAGTTCCCTGTCCCCTATGAGACGATCCGTCGGCTCCGCCGCGAGAAGCTCGGAGAGTAGGCCGATGTTCGGGGTGGATGTCGACCGCCGACCGCCGGCTCCGGGACGGCTCGTCCGGGTGGGGTCGATCCGGTGGCACGTGGAGGAGGCTGGGACCGGGAAGCCTGCCCTCGTGTTGTTCCATGGTTACCTGGGCAGCACCGCAGTCTGGTACCGGGCCATGCCGCTGCTGGCCGGGCGTCTGCGGGTGATCGCCGTGGACCTTCCCGGCGCCGGCTACTCCGATCGGCCGGCCGATGTTCCCTATGACCTTTGCTGGATGGCATCGCTGGTACCGGCTCTGCTTGCCGAGCTGGGGCTGGAAACGTGCCTGCTCGGCGGGCATTCGATGGGGGGGGCCGTGGCGCTCCATGCCGCGGCCCGCAATCCGGAGCTGTGCAAGGGGCTCGTGCTGGTCGCTCCGCTCGCATACCGGCAGAAACCGCCTCCCGGCCTGCGCTTTGCCAAGCGTCACCCGGGAATCGCCGGCCGCTTCTTCGCCAGCCCGATCGGCCGGGCAGTGATCCCGCGGCTGGTCCGCAACGCAGCGTTTGCGTCGCGGGAGGCCCGGGGTGCGGTCAACGTGCGTCGCCTTCTGGACCACCTGGATGCCCCCGGAGGATGGCATGCGGCAACCCGCATGGGCCTCGCTGCCGGCGAGTCCGCCCCGTCGGCCGAGGTTCTCCGGCAGATCCCCTGTCCGGCCCTGGTGCTCTGGGGAGAGCAGGATGTCGTGCACCCCGCTACGCTTGCAGACCGCATCGCGGCCGATCTGGGCGGCGGAGCCCAGGTCTCCCGCATCCCTGCCACGTCCCACAACTGCCACGAAGAGGCCGCCGAGCGCTTCGCCGAGAAGGCGCTGGCCTGGGTGGCGGAGCAGTTCCCGTAGGTACCTCGGCCAATCGCACTCCGCTGCAACCGGTCGCCCCGCCACGGACGACAAGGAAAGCGCACGGGCCCTTGGGAGGCTGCCCGGAATTACTTCGATCAGCCTCCTTACTGTCCCGCCATGGCAGCGGCCCACTCGGCATCGTTGAGCCAGACCGAGTAGACCCGGACCTCGTCGATGTAGGACTCGAACCCGGTCCAGTTGTCGATGCCGTAGCCGCCGATCTGCGGGCAGTACATCACGTTCGTGTCGGTGTACGGGGCCTTGTTCGGGTACGCGGGGATGTTGGACTCGCCGTTGCTGCCGTCCACGACTCCGTCCACCAGGATCTGGACCTGGCCCGACTTGACCCGCACGCCGACGTGGTGCCAGCTGCCGTCCTTGACGTTCTTCGAGCCGGAGCAGTTGCGGTTGTCGTTGGCGACGTCCACGCCGCCCCAGAAGCGCACCGTGCCGTTGCTGTTCACGCTGAAGGTGTAGCCCTGGCGGTTGTTGCAGCAGCTCCCGAGCATGACCACGCCACGGCCTCCGGAACCGCCGGTGATCCGGACCCAGGCCATGAACGAGTAGGACACGGTCATGCTCAGGTCGGAGATGTTCCCCTCGATCTGGAGCCGGTCAGCGGCCCCGCTGCCCGCCGGGGTCTTCATGCCGAAGCTGCCGTACTTGGCGGTGTTCGAGTAGGCCGTGCTGCCCATGAACTGTGCGGGCGTGGCGTTTCCCATGGCCCCGTGGTCCAGCACCTTGCCCGCCCCCTCCTCGAACGAGTAGTAGAGCACCAGGTTCGGGTTTGCCGGGGTGCAGGTACCCCCGGTGCACTTGCCCCCCGGAAGTTCGGTGCACGGCGTTCCGTCCGGGACCGGCGCGTTCTTGCAGCCGGTCGCGGCTTCGCAACTGTCCGTCGTGCACTCCTTCTTGTCGTTGCAGTCGACCGGAGAGCCCACGCACTTGGTCAGCGCACACTTGTCGTTTGCGGTGCAGGCGCTGCCGTCGTTGCATGAGACGGTGTTGGCCGCGTGCTGGCAACCGATCGCGGGCAGGCAGGAATCATCGGTGCACACGTTGCCGTCCTCGCAGTCGAGGGGCGTGGAATCCTGGCACTTGCCCGCCTTGCAGTGGTCGTCGAGCGTGCAGAGGTTCTTGTCGTCGCAGGCAGAGGCATTGTCGGCATGGATGCAGCCGGCCTTCGGGTCGCAGGCGTCGTCCGTACAGAGGTTGCCGTCGTCGCAGTCCAGCGGTTTCCCCGGGGTGCACTGTCCGAGCGCACATGCGTCGCCCACCGTGCACGCATTCGAGTCATCGCATGCCACCTGGTTGGTGGCGAACACACAGCCCGACTTCGGGTCGCACGAGTCGTCCGTGCACAGGTTGTAGTCGTTGCACACGAGCAGCCCGCCCGAGACGCACTTCCCGCCGACGCACTGGTCGCCGAGCGTACACACGTTGCCATCCTCGCAGAGCCCTGCCTTGGGCGCATACACGCATCCCAGCGTCGGGTCGCACGAGTCGGTCGTGCACGAGCTTCCGTCGTCACACGGCAGCATGCCCGCGGGTTTGCACTTGCCGTCCACGCACGCATCCCCCTGGGTGCACGCGTTGCCGTCGTCACAGCCTCCGGTCTTGGCCGCGTGCTGGCAGGTACCGGTCGGGCTGCACGTGTCCTTGGTGCAGGGGTTCCCGTCGTCGCAGTCCTGGTAGGCCCCGGACTGACACATCCCCTGGTCGCACGCGTCCCCGATGGTGCAGGGGTTGCCGTCGCTGCACGGGGCCTGGTTGAGCGTGTACGTGCACCCCGCTGCAACATCGCACGACTCGTCGGTGCAGGGGTTGGCGTCGTCGCACGAGACAAGCCCCGTGCTCTTGCAGCTTCCCGTCTCGCAGTGATCGCCAAGCGTACAGGGGTTGCCGTCGCTGCACGGGGCCTGGTTGGGCACGAACTTGCACACCCCCTGGTTCGTGCAGGAATCGTCGGTGCATGGATTGCCGTCGTTGCACACCGCCGCGGTTCCGGGAACGCACTTGCCGCCGACGCAGGCATCATTGACCGTGCACGGGTTGCCGTCCGAGCATGTGCCGTCGAACGGCTGGTGCGTGCAGCCGGTCTCCGGTTCGCAGGCATCCACGGTGCAGACGTTGCCGTCGTCGCAGCCGATGACGGGACCCGGGTGGCACCAGCCGTCACCGCACTGGTCGTTCTGCGTGCACAGGTTGGCAAAATCGCACGGGGCCTTGTTCGGGACGTGGCTGCAACCGGTCTTGGCGCTGCAGCCGTCGTCGGTGCAAGGGTTGCCGTCGTTGCAGTCCGCTGCCTTGCCGGGGTTGCACTTGCCCTCCCCGCAGACGTCGCCTACGGTGCACGTGTCCCCGTCGGAACACGGCATGGCGTTGGCCGAGTAGATGCAGCCCGCGTCCGGGGCGCAGCCGTCGTCGGTGCAGGGGTTGCCGTCGTTGCAGTTGAGCGACTTGCCCGCAGCGCACTTCCCTTCCTTGCAGGTGTCCGCCGAAGTGCAGAGATCCCCGTTTTCGCAAGGGTACCCCTCGTGGGCAGCGGCCGTGCCGCACTTGCCCGTCCCGGGATCGCACACCGCATCGAGGCAAACCGCATCCGGGCCGATCGGAGCCGGACACTGGACCACGGTGGCCTCGTCCACCCTGCACTGGTACGGGATCTCGGTGGTGTCGCAGAACAGCGTCCCGTTGCACGGGTTCCCGTCGTCGAGCGGCCCGCAGTCCGCATCCTTCGCACAGTCGCAGCTCACCGAGTAGCCGTGGCATTCCTCGTCCTTGCACGTGTCCCCAACCGTGCACGGATCCTTGTCATCACACACCACGGTGTTGGCCGCAAACAGGCACCCCCCTTTCCCGTCGCACTCGTCGTCGGTGCACGGGTTCGAGTCGTCGCAGAGGACGGGGCTGCCAATGCAGACCCCATCCTTGCACACATCGGCAGCCGTGCAGGGGTTCCCGTCCTTGCATTCCACCTCGGAGAGGGGAGCGTGCTCGCAGCCGGTCTCCCCCAGGCACTGGTCTTGCGTGCAGTCGTTGCCGTCATCGCACAGGGCGACCGCCTTGCCGCCGACGTCGTCGGCTTCGTCGCTCTCGTCGTCGCAGTCGTCATCCTTGCCGTTGCATACCTCCAACTCGGCCACAGCGGCATCGCACGCCGAGAGTCCCCCCTCCCCGCACACCCGCTTGCCGTGGCACTGTCCGAGCTCGTTCTCCGACAGGCACGCGGTCCAGAGACCGAGCGCCACCGACTTGCTCGTGCAGGGGCAGATTCCGGCATCCGCCACGCACTGGCTGACCTCGATGCCGTCGATGGTCAGAGCGGGCTTGCACGTGAATCCCCACGGGCACTGCGTCTCCTCGCCGCAAAGGCTGCCGCAGAACGCACCTTCCGCTCCGTAGTCCAGGCAGGCATCCTCGGCTCCCGTGCTCTTGCAACTGTCCACGTTGGTGCAGGGACGGCAGAGGTTGGCATGGAGCGACACGCACGCGAACATCAGGTCCGGGCCGGTCCCCGAAACCTGCTTGCAGATCCATCCCGACGGGCACTCCTCCTCGCACAGCCTGGTGCAGACCCCCTCCCCCAGGTGCTCCACGCACAGGCCGGACTGGCACTGCGTGTTGTCCGAGCACTCGTCCAGGAAGCAGCCCGCTCCGGGCTGGCAGCCCGGTTCCACGAGTTCAATCTCCGCCGCAAGGTCGCCGGGAATGTCCACACCCGTCTCGTCTCCGCGAAGATCCGGGCGAAGCTCCGGTCCGGTATCGACCGCCACCTCGCGTGAAACCAGCTCCGCATCCTCACCGGCTCCGACCGTCGTCCCCGTGCTGCTGCAGGAGAGAACCGACAGCAGAAGGGGGGCCGCCCCGGCTCCCCGTACGACCGCCCGAAACGCGGTCCGGAGCAGGAGGCCCCAGGTGGGCGCCAAGTCGACTGCAACGCCGGAAACCGTGACGTTCGAGTGTGTCATTGGTCCCTCCCGACTCCCCGCGGACCCAATCCTGGAATGCTGGTCCGCCGGAACCTGCACAGTATAGCAGAACGGCAAGGACGGGGGAAACGCGGAAGAGAATGGGAGGCATAGGACGGATGGAAGGCATAGGACGAATGGACGACATAGGACGAATAGGACCTATAGGACGAATAGGACGGATAGGACGAATGGACGACATAGGGGGCGGCGCGGATCTAGGGGGTGGGTTTGACTGGCGGCCGAGGGGGTTAGGCGGCTCATCATGCTAGGCAGCCAATCCCGCACTGGCGGCCTTTCGTCCTATTGGGGCGGCGGGTCCTATTCGTCCTATTTGTCCTATTCGTCCTATGTGTCCTATTGCCTTTCTGCCCCACCGCCCCCGCCGGCTACAGCCCCAGCTCCTTCAGCACGGCTTGCGTGTGCTCGCCCGGGCCGGCAAGGAACCCCTGCCGGGGCGGTCCATCCCCAACGGTGACGACCGGCGTGCCCAGCATTCGCCGTCCCGCCACGTCGCGAACCGTTCCACGTGCCAGGAACTCCGGGGCCGCCATCGCTTCCAGAAAAGTCCGGCTGCCGCAGACGCAGGCATCGATTCCCGAGAAGAGGCCCTCCCAGTCCGCGAGCGTGCGCGTCGCTATCTCGGCAGCGATGTTCCCCCGGAGCTCAGGTTGTGCAGCGGGGGCATACTGGCGCCCGGTCCACTCCGGGTGGCCGAGCACGTCGCAGAAACGGCGGAAGAACCCCTGTTCGAGCGCACCGACCGCCAGCCACCGTCCATCCATCGTCCGGTAGGCCCGGTAGCAGGCAAGTCCCCCCGCTGTCGGAGTCCTTCCCGCTGCATGCGGCCGCCCGAGCGCAGCGAACTCGGACGCGGTGGCGGCCTGCATCAGCGCAGCATCGGCCATCGGCACGTCCAGCCGGGCTCCTCGGCCGGTGCGCTCCCGCCGAAAGAGAGCTGCCACGATGGCCAGAGCCGCAAGCATGGCCCCGCCGGTATCCGC
>Ga0194127_10006508_pt1 | contig 13238 bp, 9 predicted proteins | sample TA2KigC100mmetaG_FD_148624 | JGI IMG/M metagenome (GOLD analysis project Ga0194127, IMG submission 148624) | Freshwater microbial communities from Lake Tanganyika, Tanzania - TA2015036 Kigoma Deep Cast 100m | ecosystem: Environmental > Aquatic > Freshwater > Lake | place: Tanzania: Lake...
AAAATGTCCAGCGCCGGAGGCCAATCCTATTTTAGCGCCTATGTGGGTAGGCCCGACCCCCGGCGAACTCGCAGGAGCCGAGATTGTTCGTGAGTCATTGCGGCTTCTCAGTCTTGGAACCTAGCCTCATGTAAATGCTTACCTTGGAGAAGGTATGAAGATCAGCCATGTGCAGACGTTTTCCGAGGAGTTCCTCATTGAGAAGTTGCGCGGGATAACCATGCTAAAGGCCCCGGACGTGACGGTGTATGAAAAGGCGTTTATATCTTTGGAGAAAATTGCCGTGGAGTGTCTCTCGCCTCCGCAAAACTACATACTCCGCTCGGAATTAAAGAAGGTGCGGGAGTTGAAGTGGGCTCTGGAAGAACATGGTGTGGACCTGTTCGAGCTCAACGGCTTCCTGCGTCTCACCCTTGACGGGCTCGATGATCCCGTGGACTTGCTTCCGCCCGTGGTGGAGGAATCCATAGAAAGGGACGGGAGTGTTCACCTCATTGTCAATGACGGGATGCACAGAGTGTATATGGCCTATCGCGAGTGGGTGATTCCCCAGGTGATTTCCATCAGAGGCATACCCAAGCACCTCCCCTATTATGCGTATCCGGTCCCCGGGGGTTGGGCCCGAGTGGAGGAAAGGGATGATCTGCCGCCGGGGTACCTCAAGAAATGGCATCGGATCGAGAATTACCACGCGCTCTATCGCAACTTCAATTCGCAGTTCATCAATGTGGGCGGCCCCAGGCAGTTCTCCGAGAACAAGGGTCCGGGAACCTGACCCATTATTCGGGGCCGTGGCGGGATAGGGACCACCTTCAATTCTGACGACGCAAGGCCGTCGAACCCTTGCTTAGGAGGTTCCAATCCCCCCGCGACGAGCGGTCCTACCGAGTGAAATCGAATTCGCATAATGGAATTCTCGTTGTGCTCAGGGGCGCGAGCGTTTGCTTCCAAAACTCTTGATCGCGTCAACGCGCTTAGAAGCGTTTGTCTACGGTCACGCCGCCCACAAATTCGGGAGGTGAGCCCAATTCATGAGGGGTTGGGAACACTTCGGGCAGTTTAGATCTGGAAGGAATGAGTATTGAAGCCTCAAAGAGGGCTTTCAGGTCTGGAGCAAGCGAGTAGATTCTTGATAGGCCCGACCAAAGGCCTTGAACCGGAAAAGCTTCTCGCAAACCCTTGCTCTGCTCTACTCCGACGTTCGTTCCGTCGGAATTGACAAAAACACCGCCCTTCTTGTTGGCCATCCAACCGGTGTGAAAATGAAGAGGCTCGCTGTTTGGGGCGCGGAAGGGGGGTGGGTTCTGTTTTTCAAGATATCCGACGAAGGTCGAGAGTGAGGAGAGCCCCGGCAAACCGGATATCGGCGGCACGGCGCTCGCGCTCCCGAGAAAACCGGCTGAAATGAACAATATCAGAGGGAGAGCGATTCGTACTCGTAGCATTGCTTTCATTCGGCCGCCTCCTGGGAAATCGACTCCCTGGCCTGAATGAAGAGACCCTACGATCGGGCCCGGACCAAATTTCATTTATGATAAATATAAGTTACCTCAAGCGCCACTATTTGTCAATGTAATCGGAAGGGCAGGGGCGAAATCGGCTCCTGGTCGGCGCCGACGACGCCTGACCGGCGCTGTGCGCAGAGCGGTTCGCGAAGTGGCTGAACGGGCATTTCTTGAGTTTCCAAGTCAAGGATATTTGTTCTATAATAGCGCTTAAGCCGAACGTAGGAAGGAGGATGCATGAACCCGCTCGTCTTCGCGCGCTGGGGAGCGACGTGCGCGGACTTCCGCGCAAACACGGGCCTGTCTCAAGACGGAGCCCTGGAGATGTTTCCGGGGCTGCGAGATTTACCGGCGAATGTGGTAGCGGTGCTCTCCGGTAAGGGTTTCCTCGTATTTGAGGAGGGTTTCAATTTCGTTCAGCTCGTCCGAGAATACGTGGATCAGATTCAGGCCCGGTACTGCTGCGGCAAATGCTTGACCGGCATCAAGGGCACCAAGATGCTCCAGATTGCGCTGGGCAAGATCGCGCGAGGAGAAGGTGAAGAATCGGACCTCGCGCTCTTGGAGCGGGTCGGCGCAATACTGGATGAGGCGGCGAAGTGCTCGGTATGCCAGAGTTCGGGTGAACTGGTCAAAGATGGTCTGCGCTACTTCCGGCGGCAGTTCATTGATGCGATCTCCTCCGGTTTGCCTGAGCAGAACCTTTCATACATGGCCAAAATCTCGGCCCCCTGTATGACCACCTGCCCCTGTCATATCGAGATACCCACGTACATTGAGCTGCTCCAAGAGACCCGATACGCGCAGGCCCTCAGCACGATCCGCGAGGAGATGCCGCTTGCCGGAGTTACCGGCCGAGTCTGCCCCGCGCCTTGCGAACGCGCGTGTACCCTGGCGAACATGGGAAAACCTCCGATCCCGATCAAGGTGCTCAAACGAGTGCCGGCGGATTACGAGATGCTCCACAACCTGCCTGCGCCACTGGAAAAATTGCCGCTGACCGCGCCTCCTGTGGCCGTGGTGGGAGCCGGTCCCGCGGGACTGGCCGCAGCGTACTACCTGAACCGGCTCGGGCATCCGGTTACCATGTTCGAAGCCCTTCCGGCGCCAGGGGGCATGGTGGGGGTGGGTATACCTCCGTATCGTCAGCCTCGGGAAGTGCTCACAAGAGAGATAAGCGTAATACGTGACCTGGGCGTGGACCTCCGGAACGGGGTCGCGTTGGGAAGAGACGTAACCATCCAGGCCTTGTTCGAGCAAGGGTTCAAGGCGGTATTCCTCGGCATCGGCTCTCACAAGTCCGTTCCCCTGGGAATCAAAGGTGAGAACGAGGGAATCCAGGGGGTCTTCTCCGGCGGGATAGATTTCCTCAGGGCGCTGAACCTTGGGCTGAACGTAACGGTGGGGGATAAGGTGATCATAGTGGGTGGCGGCAATACAGCGATTGATTGTGCACGGACCTGCCTGAGGCTTGGTTCGACCGAGGTGCATGTGGTCTATCGCCGCACCGAGAAACAGATGCCTTCAGACCCCAGGGAAGTGGAAGATGCAATGGAAGAAGGCGCGATATTCCATTTTCTTACCCAACCCGTGGAGATCCTCTGGACAGATGGGCGAATGAAGGGCTTGCGGTGCATCAAAATGGAACTGGGCGAGCCCGACGCCTCGGGCCGAAGGAGGCCGGTTCCCGTGGAAGACTCTGAATTCGACATGGAAGCCGACACGCTTATACCTGCAATCGGTCAAAAAGCGGACTTAAGCTTTCTTTCGCCGGAGGACGAGATCGAGATAACCCGTCAGGGCACGATCAAGGTGGACAAGCACACCATGATGACGAGTCGGTCGGGAGTCTTTGCGGGTGGAGACGCGGTAAGCGGCCCTCTTACGGTGGTGCACGGCGTTGCGGGCGGCAAGCTCGCTGCCAGAATGATGCATTCTTACCTTACCACCGGGAGGTGCGCGCCTCTCCCCGATCAAGAGATGGACGAGATACTGCAAGCGGTCGAAAAACAAACCCATATCCTCGTGACGCCCAGACCTGAGACCCGGTTGGGAGGGAGAGATCTCCAAAAGAAATTGGATATGCGCGAACGATTGAGCACGTTCGAAGAAGTTGAATCAGGATTGAGCCAGCACAGCTCTTATATTGAATCGAGCCGCTGTCTCCGGTGCTTCCATCTGGTCTTGGCTGCGGTAAAGCGGGAAGATTATGGGGCAGCCGGCTCCCGGCAGTGACCTTGTGTCAGCGCAGCGTCCGGTCCGGCGAAGCGGCAAAGCCGGCATACGTGTCGGGTTGCGTTGCCGTCTTAGCTCATTGTGCTGGGATAGATTATTTTCCGGAAGGCGAAAGCATGCCTAGTGTAACCATTGATGGCGTGGATGTGAACGCCACAGAAGGCGCCACTATCCTGGAAGCAGCGTCCAAGGCCGGAATCTGGATACCTACCCTCTGCTATTATCCGAAAGTGTCGCCGTCGGACTCCTGCCGCATGTGCGTGGTGGAGGTGGAGGGCATGGACAGGCCGGTCACCGCATGTAACACGGTGGCCCTGGATGGGATGCGTGTGCTCACCGACACGGCTCGGGTTCGGAGCATGAGGGAAGAGGTTATGAAGCTGATCCTCATGGACCACCCCCTCGATTGTCCCACATGCCCGGCGGCAGGCGAGTGCGACATTCAGAATATTACGTACCGCCTGGGAATTTACGGCACCGATTTTCCGCTGAGGCCGCGAGAGGAGCCTCCGGTCAGGAATTGGCCGCTGATCGAATACAACCCGAACCTGTGCATCACGTGCCTCCGTTGCGTGAAGGTCTGCCATGAGGAGATAGGCGCAAGCGCCCTGAGACTCAGAGGCGCGGGGTACGACGCGCGCATCGACACCAGCGACGGCGCCGCGCTTTCTTGCGACTTCTGCGGGGAATGTGTGGAGGCCTGTCCTACGGGGGCCATGTCGAATAAGGTGTTTCGTCGATGGGCCCGATCGTGGGAATTTACCAAAGTAGCTACGGTTTGTCCCCTCTGCTCCGCCGGCTGCCGCATGGAAGCAAACGTCAAAGACCAACGCATTTTCAGGATAACCACGGACCTGGACACTCATAATCGAGGCACGCTTTGCGTCGGAGGTCGCTTTGGGTTTGACTTTGTGCATAGCCAAGAGCGGCTGCTCACCCCCCTGCTCCGCCGAGACGGTAAGCTCCAACCGGCTTCGTGGGAAGAAGCGGTGAACTTCGTGGCAGGAAAGCTCCGCCTAATTATCGGGGAATCCGGCCCCGAGAGCGTTTCCGGTCTTGCATCCCCACGGTTAACCAATGAGGATTGCTACGCGTTTCAGAAATTCTTCCGAGGAGTCGTCGGCACGCACAATGTGGATAGCGAAGCCCGTTTCAGCTTCCTCCGGGTTCAACGCGCCCTGGAACTCACGCTTGGCGTCCGAGGCGCAACCAATACCCTTGAGGAGCTGCTCACTACCGGCGCCATCTTTGTAGTCGGCATCGATCCCCTGGAAGAGACCCCCGCGCTCGGGTGGAAGATCAAGAGCGCCGCCCGCCGGTACGATAGCAAAGTGATCGTGGCAAATTCACGGAGCACCAGCCTCGATCCCTTCGCGATGGTGAGGCTCCGGATGCGTCCATACTCCGAGAGCGATTTGATTCTGGGGATCATGAAAGTGATTTTGGAATTGGATATTTGGGACAAAAAGTTCATCCATGCCAAGACAAGTAACTTCATTCCTATGAAGAACCTGCTTGACAAGATATCTCTTGCAGGCATTTTGAAGAGGACCGGCGTTTCGCGAGAAAGCCTGGAACACGCGGCTAGGCTGTTCGCGGAAGCGTCCGAGGCCGCGATCATATTCGGCGGGGATGTGATCCTTCAGGAAAATGGCCTCCAATGTGTCATGAACCTTGCCAATCTGGCTCTGCTCACCGGCAACGTGGGGCGGCCCAAGGCAGGGCTCTACCCCATTTTCGAGAAGGGAAACATTGTGGGGCTCTGTGATGCGGGGATTATGCCCGAGCACATGCCGGGATATCAGTCTGTCGCCGAATCGAGAGATCTGTTTGAGGGAGTCTGGCGGCGGGATCTGCCCTACTCTAAGGGCCTGACGGTCACCGAGATGATTCGGGGACTGGAATCGGGCAGCGTTCGGGCGCTGTATATAGCCGGCGCGGACCCGCTGACCGACTATCCGTATTCAAGTCGGTTCGCAGCGGCTTTCGATAAGGCCGAGCTGCTGGTGGCGCAAGATCTCTTTCTGAGTCCCACGGCGGAGAAAGCTCACTGTGTCTTTCCCGCGTCCTCGTTTGTGGAGAAGGAAGGGACATTCACCAATATCGAGCACCGGATCCAGAAGCTGAACCGAGTGTTGCCCCCACCGGGTGAGGCCAGGCCTGACTGGGGCGCGCTGGAGGCGGTGGCTACCGCAATGGGTCGGCCGATGGGATACTTCAGCTCGCGAGACATATTCAGGGAAATGGCTCTGACCATACCGTTCTTGCGAGGCCTGCGATGGCGCGATCTAGACGGAGACGGCGTAATCCTGCAGCCGCCTGCTGCGACATCCGAACGGGCGAGAGGGGGCAAAGCGTACGCGTTCGCTCCCGTGCGCACATGGGAAAAGCCGACGCCGCTGGATGCCGCGGAGTATCCTTTTGAGATGATGGTAGGGCGGTCCATGTATCAATTCGGGGCTACCTCGACGAGATCCAGGCACTTGCGGGAACTATGCGCAGAAGGGTATGTGGAGATAAATCCGGAGGACGCCCGGCAGCTCGGCCTGGCTAAGGGTGATCGGGTGGAAGTCTCATCGCCCGGCGGCTCGTTTGTGTCCCCCGTGCGGGTCTCTGATGCGGTGCAGCGCGGGATGGTCTTTGCCATATCTAATTTCCCGGGGTTAGGTGTCTATAACTTGTACCAGGAGAACACCACGGTGTGCAGGGTGAAGCTTTCTTCCGTCACCGTGAGCTCCGGGAGCTGATGGGTCGAGAGACAACCGGGAATCGGTTCTCGTGATCCTTCGGGCCCCGGATCCCAGGCATGCAATTCCTATTGAATCAGAGAGAAGGAGGTTGGAATGGCCGCGCCGGAAAAACCCAAGGCCGCGATACTCTTAATTGACGATGAGCAGATCGTTCACGACAGCGTCCGGAGAATCCTCGAAGGTGAAGGCTACGAAGTCGACGGGGCTTTCCGCGTTTCAGAAGCGCTGGATAAGCTGAAAAAACGGTCTTACGACCTGGTGCTCACCGACCTCATGATGCCTGACCAGAGCGGTATGAAGGCCGTGGAGGCGGTAGCGTGCGATCACCCTCACTGCGGAGTGGTCATGTTCACCGGCTTCGCCACCGTGGAGTCCGCGGTGGAATCCATGAAGCTCGGAGCGCTCGATTATCTGCCCAAACCGTTTACGCCCGAAGAACTCATTGAGGTGACGGAGAAGGCTCTGGCCAAAACATACAAGGCGCGGCGCGATCGAGAGATCGAGGAGACCTATGCTCAGGCGGAAAAGGCCATTGCGTCCAGCCTCGATCTGAAAGAAGTGCTGGGACTCATATCCCTGAGCGTTGTGCGCCTGCTCAAGGTAAAGGGGTGCTGCCTGTATACGTACAGTAAGAAGCAGGGGCGTCTGGAACTGGCGGCGTCGAAAGGGCTCAGCGATACGTATCTGGCAAAAGGGACCCTCGACCCAATGACGAGCCCGCCGGAAGCCCTGAAAGCAGACGGCCCTATTCTGATCGATGAGTCCGAATTTGACGCCAAGCTCCAATACCCACAGGAAGCACGGCAGGAGGGCATCGCAGCGATGATGTCCGTTCCTCTGAGGGTCCAAGACGCTGTTGTGGGCCTGTTGCGTATATACATAGCGGAAAAGCGCTCATTCGACAAAGACGAAATGGACATCCTACTCAAATTTGCGGACCATGGCGCTCAGGCGATTGAGAACGCCATAGCCTATGACAAACTGCGCGGGGACATCGAACAACTAAAGAAGGATGTCCCCAAGGCTTTCAAACGGGAGAACGGATAAGAAAACCGGGGCGATGGTCACCCCAAGGTCGAGTCTGCGAGATTGACCTGGAGAAGCTTCAAGTGTCACGGGTTCGAATTCGCCGTTCAGGAGTGTGACAAGATGGCAGATCGAAAGGGAAAGATTCTCGTGCTGGACGATGAGCAGATCGTGCTGGACAGTGTTTCCCGTGTGTTGGAAGGTGAGAACTACGAAGTGCGGACCGCGCGCAGCGGGGAACAGGCGATGGAGATCCTCAAAGGAGGCGGGACGGACGCGCTCATCACCGATCTAAAGATGCCGGGCATGAGCGGACTGGAGGCTATGGAAGCCCTCTCGGAGATTGACCCCGATCTCTCCATGATCATGCTCACGGCGTACCCCACCATCGATACTGCGGTGAAAGCAATGAAGATGGGGGCGGTTGATTATCTGAGGAAGCCATTCACTCCCGATCAACTCACCGCGCTCGTCGATAAGGTGATGGACGATCGCAAGAAGCGCTTCGAGAGACGATATCGCGAAGACACTTTCGAGGAGATCAAGACCGCCATTTCTTCTACGCTCAATTTAAAGCAGGTGCTCAATCTTATTGTGGAAGGCGTCGTGAAGGTGATGAAGGTCAAGGGGAGTTCGTTGAGCCTCCTGGACAAGAATCGTGAGAAGCTCCGTGTCTTCGCCTACCATGGACTGAGCGAGAACTATGTGGCGAAAGGGCCCTTGGACAGCTCCAAGAGTCTGGGAGAAGCCATATTGAGCGGCAAGTCCGTATGGGTCCAGGATGCGGCCAACGACACCCGTGTCCAGTATCCGCGGGAAGCCGCGCGAGAAGGGATTGCTTCGATACTGAGCGTGCCGCTGATTGTTCGCAATAGGGTGATAGGCGCGTTGCGGGTTTACACCGCGGAACCGCGTGAGTTTTCCGAGGACGAAAAGAAGTTCCTCCAAGGTTTTGCCGAGCAGGTGGCTATGGCCATTGAGAACGCCCGCTCCTACGAAGACGTAAAGGATGAATATGAAGCTCTGCGAGACGACCTCTGGGACTATTTCGATAAGGATGGCTATCTTTGATACTAGAGCGCGATCTCCACATGCGCCGGAAGTCCTTAATCCATAAAGCGACTTGAAGGCGGACGCGGACGACGAGACACGGATGGGCGCTGGGAGGTCAGGCTATAAGATTGAGCTCCAAGGGGGTGCAAAGATGTTCCAGGATACATCCCCGATCAGGTCCGAAAAACCGGACGTTCTGCACAAAACGCTCAACAGGATCGAGGAGCTGCTCCCCGAACGCCTTCGACCGAAGCGCGGCTTCCTCCTCTCGTTTAAGAACAGGATACTTATCAGCACCCTGATCGTGCTGACCGGAGGCGTGATCATCATCGCGGGCACGCTGCAATTCCTGATCTTCCCGCAGCTCGGCGACAGCGAAATCGTTTTCAGTCTCAAGGTGATCCACCTCCTCGCGAGCCTCGTGGTGATTGCGTTGAGTTGGCTCTTCGTGGAGATCATCTCCAAGAAGATCACGTCACCGCTGCTGGAGCTTACCAAGAGGGCTGAAGAGATAAGCCGGGAGGCGGGGAAAGACATCTCGGAAGACTGTTACCGCGGGTACGACTATGTGGATCTCTGGGGAGAAGATGATCTGGACGGCCGAGGTGACGAGATCCGCCAGCTCACCAGCTCCTTCAACCGGATGCTCGTTCACTTAAAAGCTTCAGAAGCCTGCTTGCGCGAATCGGAATCCAAGTATCGCTTTCTCTTCCATCATATGCCCTCACCCCTGTTCGTGATCGACGCGGAAGAGATGACCATTTTGGACATGAACGCCCGGGCCGAACAGGAATATCGCTATTCCCGCATGGAGCTGATCGGAAAAAACTTCTCGGAACTCGCGGCCCCGTTGGACCGCCACGATTTCGAAGTGATCCTGAACCTTATTACGCACACGGATACGGACGAGCCAGCCGCCTTCGAGACCAAAGGCAAGCACGCGCTGCCACGCAAGTTGACCTTCCGAGCTATTCCCCACGGCGCCGGCAACCGCCCGCCGGTCTTTCAGCACCAGCGCAAAGACGGGTCTTCATTTCTCGTGAATATTCAGGCTCGGCTGAGCACATTCCGGGACCGGCCCGCGATCATCGCCGCGGTCTGGGACGTGACGGAGAAGCTTCAGCAGGAAGCCAAGCTCCTTCAGGCGGGCAAGATGGCGACCTTGGGCGAAATGTCCACCGGTGTCGCCCATGAATTGAATCAACCGCTCAACGTGATTAAGATAGCAGCGGACTTCCTCATGAAGAACATCAGAAGGGGTCTGCAATTGACACCGGAAGAGCTCAAACAGACCGCTGAGGAATTGGGAACCAATGTGGACCGAGCGGTGCGCATTATCAGTCATCTGCGGGAGTTCGGACGAAAAGTCGATGAGCAGACGCGCCCTATGTCCCTCGCAAAGCCTATCCGCGGAGTATTCACCCTCCTCGGCAGTCAGTTAAGCAAGCGGGGCATTCGGTGCGACGTGCTCCTGGATCCAAAGCTGCCTTTAATCATGGGTAATGAAAACCGGTTGGAACAAGTCTTCATCAATCTGATCGTCAACGCTCGCGATGCGATGATGGAACATGAAAGGGCGGCCCGCGCAGAAGGGAAGACTGTGGAGAAGACACTGACAGTCAAGGGCTTTGAAAAGGACGGGCGGGTGGTTGTCGAAGTAACCGATACGGGACCCGGTGTGCCGCGCGAACTGAGGGAAAAGGTTTTCGAACCTTTTTATACGAGCAAGGCGATCGGTGACGGCACAGGAATCGGCTTGTCGATCAGCTACGGCATTATCAAGGAGCATAGGGGCGCTATAGAGGTGCTGGGAGAGGAGAACCGGGGGGCCACGTTCAGGCTGACCTTCCCGGCTCTGAAGCCCTCACAGGAGATTGAGAATGACCAAGATACTGGTAATCGATGACGAAGAAAGCATCCGCACCATGATGCGAATGTCGCTTGAGCTGGACAGGTATGAGGTCCTGGTTGCAGAGGATGGACCCTCGGGTCTAAAGGCCTTCGAATCACAGTCCCCCGATATCACTCTGGTAGATGTGCGAATGCCGGAGATGGACGGCCTGGAAGTGCTGGAACGCATGCGTGCGCGGGACCCGGATGCGGAAGTCATCATGATTACCGGCCACGGGGACATGGAAATGGCCATTGAGTGTCTCCGAAAGAATGCGTCGGATTTCCTGACCAAGCCTGTGAGCGACGAATTACTCTCCTTTGCGTTGAAGCGCTCTGCGGAAAAGTTGGCGCTCAAGCGGAAGATCAAGCAATATACCCGCAACCTGGAGACCCTCGTCCGAGAAGCCAATGTGGAGCTGGAGCGCTCGTACCGGTTTCGCGAGAACCTCATCGAGCATTCCCCGGACGCCATCGTCTCGGTGCGAAAAGGCGGCGACATCATAATCTTCAATTCAGCCGCAGAGAAGCTCCTTGGATACAAGAAAGCGGAAGTAATAGGGAAGCTAAACATCAAGCAGGTCTACCCTCCCGGAGAAGCCAAGAAAGTCATGAAGGACATGCGGTCCAACGAATACGGAGGCCCGGGCATCCTGAAGAAGAGAGAGCTGATGGTGTTGGATAAGCAGGGCAATGAGATCCCGGTCTATATTTCTGCGGCCATTCTGTACGAAGACGGCAAGGAATGTGGCTCAGTGGGGATTTTCACGGATCTGCGCGACCGACTGTCTTTGGAGAAACAGCTTCTGAGGAGCGAGAAGCTCTCGTCTTTGGGCAAACTGGCCGCAGGCATCGCGCATGAAATTAATCAACCGCTTACCGGGGTATTGACCTTCGCGTCGCTGCTCCTAAGAAAATTCCCCGGCGCCGACCAAACTCACAAAGACCTGGAAGTCATCGTTCGAGAGACCACTCGAATTCGCAAGATCGTGCAAGGCATTCTGGAGTTCTCTCGCGAAACGCCCATGCAGAAAAGCCCGGGTAGAGTCGAGACCGTTCTGGACCAGACATTGGAGATAATCGTTCATCAACAGCGTTTCTTCGGCATAGAGCTTCAGAAAGAGTACGGCAAGGATGTGCCTGAAGTGGTGTTCGATCAAGGCCAGATGGAGCAGGTATTTATGAACATCATCCTCAACGGGCTCGATGCCATGAACGGTCATGGCACGCTGAGGGTGCAAACTCGTAAGAAAGGAAACTGGGTGGAAATCGATTTCAAGGATTCGGGGAAAGGGATGCCCGAAAACATCCTGGACAAGATTTTTGATCCGTTCTTCACCACCAAGGACTCAACCGAAGGTACCGGCATGGGCCTGGGCCTCGCGGTCAGCTATGGAATTGTCCAGAACCACAACGGTGAGATCGAAGTGAAAAGCAAAGTAGGAGAAGGGACCACCTTTACCGTCAGGCTGCCTCTGGTCCAGCCGTCAAAGCCTGCGGTGTAAATCAACGGGCAGTGGGTAGTGTCCTGATTTCAATTTCTGGTTTGCACGCGCGTGCAGAAAGAAGTGGAAGAAAGCCCTCCAGCAATATTGGGGAACCGTATACCGGTTCTTATCTCCATATTCGGGCACAACATAAGATCACAAGGTAGCTTGAGCACAATTAACGGGGAAGGATGGCGCAGAATTTGGCCTTCCCCGAATCATCAACGGGGTGTGACAAGGCATAGCATAGAGAAGCGGTAGGGTGTGCCTTAACTAGAAACGCCTTGGACGACGCCTTCCCTAACGGTCTCTCGTTGTGAGATCTCTTTCGCTGATAGGGTCTTAAGCCAGAAAGCCTGGCAGCCGCGGAGACCCTGAATAGCCTGAAAAGCTACTCCAATTGGGACTTCAGCCTTAGTCTTCTTTTTGGGCAACGTCTTTCTGGTTGGGTGCCAACACATTAATCAGTGACCGGATCTTTTGCCAATCCTCGGCCTTCAGAGACGGGGGTGCCCTGAAGTACGTGATTTGTCCGTCCGAAAGCCCCACTTCGAACTTTTGTTCCCCCGTCTTTGGACGTTCTACTGATAGTGTGGGGGAGGACGCTGGCTGATCCGGTCGGCTCACATCGCGCGCAGAGGGCATAGCGTAGTCCTCCTCAGCAGGAGGTTTATCTTCCTCATACCCCAATATGCTATCGGACCATTCCAGCTTTGCAAAGGCAATTGTGGCCCTAAATTCACGAATAAAATCGTCAACAGCGCCAAGCGTAAATTTTTCCGTAGTGCGAAGTCGATATCTGAGGGTCTCATCGGACGGAAGTTGTCCCTTGTAATCATTCCACAATTTTCGATGAACTGGTGGTCTAAGCGCTGCCTCTTGAATCAACGCTGCCCGTTCCGCAGAATTTGGTCGGTTATCCTCCAGGATGCGCCATGCCAAGTCCGAAATTTTTGCCTCCCGAGTTTCCTTGGCTCCACGATCTTCAATAAGACCAAACTTCTTGAGTGCAGCCAGCGTCAACAATCCCGTGCTACTCTTTGAGCCGTACCCCCAATATTCGAAGATTGTGCTTATGTGTGCGAAATGCCGCCCCGGTTCCCTGTCTTTAAGAATCTGAGCACGGCCCAGAGCCACCTCCAGACTAATGGACGGGTAGCCAGGGCTGCGGCCCTCCTTTTTGCCTATTTTTCTCACCGGCTTTCCATTCATTGCGACCTCCTCTTCCCCCAAGATTACCTCCGAGCACTTAGGATGTCAATTAAAATGATGCCTAACGACTAATTTATTGC
>Ga0194127_10006518_pt1 | contig 13222 bp, 16 predicted proteins | sample TA2KigC100mmetaG_FD_148624 | JGI IMG/M metagenome (GOLD analysis project Ga0194127, IMG submission 148624) | Freshwater microbial communities from Lake Tanganyika, Tanzania - TA2015036 Kigoma Deep Cast 100m | ecosystem: Environmental > Aquatic > Freshwater > Lake | place: Tanzania: Lake...
ATTTTTGTGTTTTTAAGCCTTATAGTTTTAATATCACATTGTATATCCATTTATACTAGTCTAGGACATTGGTTTGTAAGAGCTGGTGCCATTGTTACTATTACTATGGTTTAATAGTAATAAGTTATTTATTATTAACTAAGTTAAATAATTAAATTTGTTGCTGAGAGTAAATATATGCAAAGACTACTTGTTTCTGTTCGTGGACCAATCGAAACCTTAGAAGCCGTAAAAGGCGGGGCACATATTGCCGATGTTGAATACCCTGCTTCCGCTTTAGGAACACCTTACCCGCTTAATATTAAATCCGTCCGAGACAAGCTTGATAAAAATGGATTTAAGAAAATCCCGATATCAACTAACATTGGAGAAAAGCAAAATGTAAGAAGCAACTCATGCCAAGCTGCATTAGGTGTCGCGCTTGCAGGCGCTGATTACGTAAAACTAGGCTTCGCAGGATTAAATTATGATAAAGCAGTAAATCTCGGTAATAGCTTAGTAAGAACAGTTAAATACTGGTTCCCTAAAAAGAAAGTTTATCCTGCTGTCTTTCCTGAATTAAAATATTCCAAATTATTTGATCCCCTTAGAGACGGCCCACTGTTGGTTAAAGAAATTAAATGTGATGGTTTGCTAATAGATACATTTAATAAAAATATTGGCAAAGGTTTGTTGGATTATTATTCCTTAAAGGAATTGAAAAAGTTTGTGGCTGATTTGCATAAAATTGGCAAAGAAGCTTGGCTTGCGGGAAGCATAACTAAAAAACAATTACATGACCTTTGGAAAACTGGGGTTGATGTTATTTGTGTAAGAGGTGCGGCTTGTTTAAAGTTGGAAGAAAACCGAAGGTTCGGAGAAGTTAAAAAAGAAATAGTTATAGAATTAGTAAAAACAATTTCCTGAGAGTGCTTTATGTATAAAATAAATAAGATAAAACTAACTAATATAAGAGGATTCAAGAACATAGAATTAAATTTTAATAACGGAAAAGATAACCCACGGAATAGAACTCTAATTATCGGTACAAATGGTACATGTAAAACAACGTTACTCAGGAGCATTATATTGGGTCTAGCAGATTATCAAGATGCAACAGCCCTATTAGCTGAAAATAATGGAATCTTTATTAGACAGAACGCGATAGAAGCTACCATAGAGATAGTACTGATTGATGAAAGTAATAATAACGAGACGATCAGTGTTTTTACCTCAATAGTTGAAAGAGGAGGTAAGGATATTTTATCAAAAAAACATGTTCAAATTGGTAATACACGAAAGAGCTCGCTTCCATTTCCTGATAAGTTATTTGTCTGTTGTTATGGTGCTGGGAGATCTGTTGAAGGACCAGAATATGGTAAAGAGTATCGATTAATTGATGCTGTGTATAGTTTATTTAATTATGAACAGCCATTTATTGGATCTGAATTAACCTTAAGACGTTTGCAAGATTTGTTAGGCGACCAAAAATACCTGAATACAATTAAAAAAATTGTACAACTTATGGGGTTAGATAGTAATCATACTATTGAAATTCAAAAGGGTGGGGGAATTACATTAACTGGACCTAATTTCGGTGAAAAAATACCTATACCAGCTTGGGCGGATGGTTTTAAGTTAACCTTTAATCTGATTTTAGATTTTTATGCCTGGGCAATGAAAGCAAACAATCTGAAACAAAATGGTTCGGTTGATGGAATTTTAATAATAGATGAGCTTGATCAGCATCTCCATCCAAATTTACAAGCGAACATTCTACCTAATCTTACTAAGTGGTTTCCCGAATTGCAAATTATAATAACAAGCCACAGTGCTTTAGTCACATTAAATACAGATCCTTCAGAACTGGTAGTATTACGAAGAAAAACAGATGAAATCATTGTGTCAGACAAGGTTCCGGATTATAGAGGTTTTTCGGTCGAAGATCTGCTTGCTGATGAAGATATTTATGATGCCCCGATATATTCAAATATTGTCTCAAATAATATTAATGAATATCATCGTTTAATACAAAAAACAGTAAAAAACAAAGAGGAAATTGAAAAACTCAGCGAATTGGTAAAAAAGTTAAAAAATATTCAACTTATAACCCTTGAGAAAGACCCTCTTTTCAAACAATTAGCTGAATTACAGGATAAATTAAATAAAGTACAAAAGTGATATATAGAGATCGTAACCAAACTGATAAACTCGGAAATAATATAAGACCAAGTACCGCTTGGTTTGAAAGAGCTATGCGAGCACAAGAACAAGCATTAGTAGAAAAGGAAAGACACCAAATTTTAGAAGATATCTATACTGATCAAGAAGTTAAAATATCATTAGAAAAATTGTTCAATTATAAATGTGCATATTGTGAGAACAGTATAGAAGAATCAGGATGGAATGTTGAACATTTTCGACCGAAGGGAAGGGTAGCCGAGAGAGTAGATCATACAGGTTATTATTGGTTAGCATATACGTGGGAAAATCTATTCCCCTCTTGTACACCGTGTAATCAAAAACGGAAGGATCCGCCCACTTGGGATGAAAGAATCTGGGGTATAACAGGAGGCAAGGTCGATCATTTTCCCATTCGAGATGAAAATAAAAGGGTCATGACCCCAGAAGATAATTTTGAAAATGAAGAACCACTTCTTATAAATCCTTGTGTCAATAATCCAGAAAATTATTTTGTTTACGATATTCTTGGAAACATTCTCGCGGTCAATAACAACGATAAAGCATTCGAGACAATTAAATATTTTAACTTGAAAAGAAAGCGTCTAAAAAGAAAAAGAGCGGTTGTAATAAAGTTCGCTATAGATTTGGTTGAAAAGATAGGGAAATATAAAAATAATAAGTTGAATACATATAAAGAGGGGGAAAAAATCCTTGAAGATATGTTATGTGCGAATAATTGTTATTTTGCTGCTAGCGCAAGATGCGTGAAAAACTTTCCCCAGAATTTCGGTATTAAAAATTAATGATTTTAATTTGTCAGTTAACTCTGAGAATCGAATTCTATCCTATTCAATCGAGCATCAAATGAAAACTGAATTAAATTATGGGAAGGAATTAATCATTGATCTTCACGATTGTGATTCTTCAAAGTTTACTAGGAATCATATTAGAAAATATTTTAAAAAATTGTGTAAACTAATAAATATGAAGCCGGAAAAATTGTGCTGGTGGGATGATTATGGTCTTGAAAAAGAATTCCAACAAAAAGAACCACATACTAAAGGTACTACTGCAGTTCAATTTATTTTAACAAGTAATATTACAATTCATACTTTAGACATATTAAAAAATGTATATATAAATATATTCTCTTGTAAAGATTTTGATGCCGAGATGGCAAAGAAATTTTCCGAAGAATGGTTCAAAGGTAAAATAGTAAATTCACAACTTGTAGAAAGATTGTAGATTATGATACTTAGAGAAAAAGAAATAATAATACCCAAGCCTACTGAAAATCAATCAACTAAAGATGGATTACTTGGTTATTTGTCAAATAATCTATCCAAAGAGCTTCAAAAAAGTGAAACTGTTAATAGATTTGTTATATCAATAACGGATTCCAATAATTACTTATGTGAGTTTGGCACATTAGAAAATAATAATGAATTTCCCTCTTCTCAAAAGAATTCAGTTTTTAGTTTCAATAGACGTAATTACGAAAACACCGAGCAATTTAATACAGTGCTGTTGATACCAACTGGAATAGGAGCAGAAATAGGTGGACATTGCGGTGATGGCAACGCTGTTGCAAGATTGATTGCCTCTGCATGTGATAATTTAATAACTCATCCAAATGTTGTTAATGCTTCCGATATAAACGAAATGACCGAAAATACTCTATATGTTGAGGGAAGTATTATTACAAGGTTAATGATGGGACAGATTGGTTTACAAAAAGTAAGATCAAATAGAATTTTGATGTTAATGGATAAACCCCAAGATAAGTTGTTCAATGATGAAATTATAAATGCGGTTTCATCAGCAAGAATATCGTTAGGCATTGATTGCGATGTTTACGAAATGGATCATATTGTCAAAAGTGTTTCAGCCTATTCTAATTCCGGCAGAGCAGTAGGTACTATCTATCATCTTGAAAGATTATTTGAAATAATAAATAAATATAAAAATGAGTATGCTGCTTTTGGCTTATCAACTTTTATAGAGGTCCCAAAAGAGTATCATTTAAATTATTTTACCACTAACGAAGATATGGTTAATCCTTGGGGTGGAATTGAATCAATGCTTACCCATAGTATCGCTGAAGAATTTCAAATGCCTTGTGCACACTCGCCAATGATGACATCAAGGGAAATATTAGAAATGGAAGTTGGTATTGTCGATCCGCGGAAAGCTCCGGAAACATCATCAACTACCTATCTTCATTGCATACTCAAAGGATTGCATAAAAGTCCTAAGATTGTCGATTATAACAAAGGATTGAATGCTGAAAGTATTTCTTGTTTAATAATCCCGGATGGTTGTATAGGATTACCGACTTTAGCTGCAATTGAACACGGCATACCGGTTATTGCCGTTAAAGAAAACAAGAACTATATGAGAAACAAATTAGAGGACTTTCCGTTTAAAAAAGGTAAACTATTTATTGTCGAGAATTATTTAGAAGCTGTTGGGGTAATGCAGCTATTAAAAGCCGGCGTCTCCCTGGAATCTGTTCGTCGACCAATCCTTAGTACAACCGTTCTTGAAAAAAAAGTAGACAAAGAAAATCACTTAATTAGTTATGATGATATTTCTGAAAAACAAAATTCTTGAAATAATATAATTGTAAAAATTCATGCTGCATAGAGGTTCATATAATTTTGAAGTAAACAATATTGGGAATATAATTTATTCCATCAACAATGTTGAGTTACTTCGAAAACTTTGGCTTGATAGAGAAATTATTAGTTACAATGAATTAGGACCTGGTGATCCTGGAGATTTCGATTTTGGAGCTTGGCATTCTTCATGCCATTTAATTGTTGCTGGTGGCTGGTTACTTGTCGCTGGCAAAGACCGGTAAGGCGATGAGGGCGGTTGCTAACGATCCGGAGTTAGCGAACATTTCCGGTATCAATAGCGATAGAGTAATTTTAATTTCATTTGCAATCGGTTCAGCACTTGCTGGTATTGCCGGAATTCTTGTATCTCTTGATGTTGATATGACTCCAACTATGGGAATGAATGCGCTTATGATGGGAGTGGTTGCGATGATAGTTGGTGGAATAGGAAGTATTAGAGGAATTGTTCTCGGCTCCTTACTTCTTGCCCTTGCTCAAAATCTTGGCGTTTGGTACATAAGTTCACAATGGCAAGACGCAATCGCTTTTGCAATATTATTAATCTTCCTTCTCTTCAAACCGGAAGGATTCTTTGGTAAGAAGTTACGTAAAGCAGAAATTTAGTAGCGAGTCGCTGGTTCCTGGCTACTTGTCACTTGCTGCTAGTAATAGATAAATCATAGAATAAAAGTTTTATACTGAAAACCAGATACAAGTTACCAGAAACAAGGAACCAAAACATGAGCTACCGCAATCTTGAAATTTGGCAGTTAGCCCGTGACTTAAGTATAGATATACACAAAATGACATTGGAGAAACTACCCAAGTTTGAAATGTTTGAAGAAGGTTCTCAGATAAGAAGATCGAGCAAATCTGTTAGATCAAATATAGTAGAGGGATATGGGAGAAGAAGTTATAAACTGGACTACATAAAACACTTATTATATTCACAAGCTTCTAATGATGAGACAATTGATCATTTAGAAACTTTATTTGAAACTAAATCTTTAACCGATGAAAAATTATTTAAGAATCTTTCTGACCGTATTAACATTTTAGGAAAAAAGTTAAACAAATTTATCCAAGCTATCCAAAAACAAGAAACAAGTGGCCAGTAACCAGATGCCGTAATCCGGTTGCAAGTTTATATACAAAAGTATATGTTTGTTTACAAAAGTATATAATATAAAAACATGATAGTAAACAGAGTCCTTGACGAAATATTCCGTACATGGTCTAATGTTGCAGTGTTACGTGCATTGCTTGATACTAATACCGGCTTCTCTGGAAATGAGGTCGCACGCGTCGCCGGAATGAACCCAAGATCGGCATTCAAAGCTTTAACCTCGCTGGAAGAACTCGGTATTGTAAATAGAATTGTAGGCGGTAGGGATCACATTTTTACTCTTAACCGAGAACATTTCCTTGTTCAAGAAATTATTTTGAAAATATATTCAACTGAAAGCAAATTCCCCGAGGAAATTAAAAATGCTCTTTCGGCAATATTAAAAAAACATGTCTATAGCGCTGTAATTTTCGGAAGTGTAGCCCGCAAGGATGAAAAACCATTATCTGACCTTGATATTTGCTGTATCGTAAATTCTCCTTTAGAATTACTTTTTGTAAGAGATTTACTTAACAAAAAATCTCATGCACTTAATAAAAAATATGGAATTAAATTAGCCCACATGATTTTTTTAAAAGACGCATTCCTTAGAAAAAGAAAATCAAAATTGATAAAAGATATTGTGAAAGAAGGAATTCTTATTACCGGTAAAAGTTTAAGAGGGCTGATAAATGGCTAAAAGAAGAGGTCGTAAATCCACTCCTCGTCAACAATATAGAAAATATTTAAATGTAGCAGAACACTTTTATAAAGCAGCTAAAGATTCATTGGACTTAGATTACTGGACAGCTTCGGGCGTTCTTATAGTACACTCTGCAATTGCTTATTCAGATGCTTTATGTATTAAACTTTCTGGAGTGAAAAGTATTGGTGAAAGTCACGAAGATACAATTGCTCTTCTTGAAGAAATTGTTGGAGAAACTGATGAAAAATCCAAAGCAATAAATCAGCTAAAACGTATAATTGAAGAAAAGACAAAAATCTCATATCTCGGTGAACTATATTCATTACATCAAACAAAAGAAATGTTATTGAGATTAGAAAGATTCAGAAAATGGTCGTTTGAAATATTAAATAGATAATTTTTTTACAGTATCAAGCTTGCCGCGATTCGATTGATCTCATCAATTCGAAGGGGGCATCAAGCAACAAGAAGCAAGTATCAAGACTCATGGAATACATTCTACACATATTAATCTTAATCGGTATCTACACAATTTTATCGGTGTCGCTTAATTTATTAGTCGGCTATACTGGAATTCTCTCAATTGCTCATGCAGCATTTTACGGAGTTGGAGCTTACATTGCAGCGTTAATGGCATTGAAACTTCAAACACCATTTTTACTCAATTTATTTTTAGCAATTATTGGGGCCGGATTATTTGGTGCTCTTGTTGGGATTCCATCACTAAGATTAAGAGATGATTATTTTGTCATTGCGACTTTTGCATTTCAAATAATAACCTTCAGCATACTTAACAACCTTGTGGATTTCACTGGTGGACCGCTTGGATTACCAGGAATTCCGCAGCCAAATATTTTTGAATTTGTAATCACAACACACATAGAATTTCTCATACTTGTTTTAATTCTTGCCGTCATAACATTCTGGATCTCAAATAAAATAGTTAAATCACCTTTTGGAAGATTGTTAAAAGCAATTAGAGAAGATGAGGTATTTGTTAGAGCTGCGGGAAGAAATGTATCCTCGGCAAAAGTAAAAGTTTTTGTGATTGGCGCTTCACTTGCATCAATAGCCGGTGTTATTTACGCAACTTACATTACCTATATAGATCCAACAAGCTTTACTATAATGGAATCTATTTTCATTATTTCAATTGTAATAATCGGCGGCTCTGCAAATTTAAAAGGTAGTATTGTTGGTGCGGCGGTATTGGTTGCTCTTCCTGAACTTTTAAGATTTATCGGATTACCGAATTCAATTGCAGCCAACATAAGACAAATCCTTTACGGCGCATTACTAGTGACTTTTATGCTCTGGCGTCCTCAAGGATTTCTTGGAGAATATAAGTTTAATAAATAAAAATCAGCGCAGATCATAACAGTCTGCGTCATCTGCGTTCTATTAAGAAACGAGTATGATATTAAAAATAGAAAACATAAATAAATCCTTCGACAGAGTTCAAGCTCTAAACGATTTCTCATGTGAGATTCATGAAAATGAAATAGTAGGATTAATTGGTCCCAACGGGGCCGGTAAATCAACATTGTTTAATGCTATCACCGGATTTGTTGAAAGTGATAATGGAAAGATTGTATTTGAAGGACAATCAATTTCAAAAATCCCATCTTACAAAATAATCAAACGTGGCATTTCCAGAACCTTTCAAGACTTGCGGCTAATAAAACAATTGACGGTTCTTGACAATATTCTTCTCTGTTTTAATAATAGCATTGGTGAAAGCATACGGAATATTTTTTTAAAATCGAATTACATAAAGAAGAACGAAAAAGAAAATCAAACTAAAGCTCTAGATCTTCTTAGATATGCGGGTATAGAAGAAAAAGCAAATGATCTTGCCGGAGCACTTTCATATGGTCAACAAAAACTATTAAGTATTATTTGCTGTCTTGCTGCGGATTCAAAACTTTTATTATTAGATGAACCGATTGCCGGTATTTATCCGGAAATGAGAGAGAAAATACTTTCAATTATTTCAGAACTTCCATCAAAAGGGAAATCCGTGATTTTAATTGAGCACGATATGGACTTCATAACAAGAATTTGTGATAGATTAATTTTTATGGATGCCGGTGTAAAAGTTAGCGATGGTACTCCGGAAGAAGTTCGAAATGATCCCAGGGTTATTGAGGCATATTTAGAGTAAAATGTTAGAGATAAAAAAAATAAATACCGGATACGATAAGAAACAAGTTATCTTCAATTTGTCTCTAATTGTTAAAGATGGAGAAATTGTATCCATAATTGGTCCCAATGGAGCTGGTAAGTCAACAATTCTTAAAGCCATCTGTGGATTAATTCCAGTATGGAACGGAGAAATCCGATTTGACAAAAAAAATCTTAACCGGAACCAACCGTCAAAAAATATTTCACTTGGAATTACTTTCGCACCTCAAGGCAATCGAGTATTTGATGAACTGAGCGTAAAAGAAAATCTCGAAATAGGTGGTTACTTATTAGATAAATCCAAACTCAAAGAACGAACAGATATTGTCCTTCATGTTTTCCCAATATTAAAAGAAAGAATTAAACAAACCGCCGGTTCATTAAGCGGTGGTGAAAAACAAATGCTTGCATTGGGAAGAGCTTTAATCCCAGAACCAAAACTTTTGTTACTTGATGAACCTTCTCTTGGCCTTGCACCGAATTTATTGAATGATGTTTTTCAAAAAATTGTACAAATAAATAAAGCAATGAATCTTTCGATGCTTATTGTTGAACAAAAAGTTCGGGAAGTCTTAGCAATCTCTCATAGAGTCTATTCAATCAAACTTGGTAAAAACGTATTCGAAGATATACCTGATAAACTCCTTCATGACAAAGAAAAGTTAAAAAACCTCTTCTTGTAAACTCTTGACGAAATAAATTCTGTTCATTTTATCTTATCCAAAAGAAATAAACAATATCTAGATATAACATCTTGAGTAAAACAAATTTTTTATGTTTGACGAAATCAATGTATTATTGAAAATAATTACTAACTTCTAATTGCAAAGTCATTGTTAGCTTAATTATATCTTTAAAAACCCCATAGTAAATTTTCTCCCATTTCAATAATGTCTATCCCTTTATTTCTTTTCACAAATAACAGCTAATTTTATTATTATTTTCTATGAAACTATTTCGGGACCAAAATATTAATTGGGCTGACAAGAAATTATATATCTAACTCACCAAAATGCCCTTACGCCGGGGTTCTTCTGACCTGCCCCCGAAAAACGAGTCCAATAGTTATATTAGGACTAAAGGAGGAAAGTCAAGAGCAAAAAGAGATTTACATCAGAACAAATAATTGGTAAGCTACGCGAAGCTGAAGTATTGGGGAGTAAGGGAGAAACGATGGAGATGATCTGTCGTCAATATTTTGTTTCACTATAGGATTCAATTAGAAAGATGCAGGGCAATTAAGGATTGTTTAGTTAAATGAAATTGAGGATGAAAAAAATACAACAAAATAATTAGAAAACGTATATTATATTATTAATGCATTAAGAAATTTCAGTTGCAACTTTCTAGAGAAGGAAATATTTTAATAACCCTTAGTTCTTTATATAACTGATCATCAACCTTGAGTCCATACAAACTCCATACATTTTGGTTCAAAAGTCATCGGGTATTTTGATTTATTGGTAAACAAAAACCCCGATCTCTTTCGATTTCGGGGTTTCTTGAGCTGGCGGACGGATTTGAACCGCCGACCGGCTGATTACAAATCATAAGGACTGTTCGTTTTTGAGCTGAAAACGAAGCATTTTTTGACTAATCCCTACCTAGTCCCTACCGAACGTAAGGAGGAATTTCTTATGTTCATATCAAAATCTAAAAAGTCGCCTTTCTATCAACTCACCTATGAAGTTGATGGAAAAAGAACAACCATCTCTACAAAAACAAAAAATCTGCAAGATGCCTACAAATTCATGTCTGAATTTTATTTTCAAAATCAAAATCCACAAATAAAAGAAAACAGATTAATCCTTCTTTCAAAATTCAGAGACGAATATTTAGAATTTGTTGAAAGCTCCAAATCAAAAAGTTATATCAAGTCAATCAAACTATCATTCAAGATGATGATTGAATATACTGGTGATGTTCCACTTTGTAATATTGATTCTAGAACGATTGATAAGTTTATTACCACAACATTTTCAAGAACACAAAAAGGCGCGTCGCTTTATTATCGAAGCCTTAAAGCGGCATTCAGCAAAGCTGTTACCTGGAATTATATTTCTGAAAATGTTTTCAAGAAAGCAAAAGTACCGAAAATTGCGAGGACATTTCCCGTCTTCATTACTGAGGATGAATTACAATTAATATTGACTAATACTCCTGTAGATTTTTTGAAAGATTTGTTTACGGTTGGCTTTTATACTGGATTAAGACAAGGTGAATTAGTTAATATGAGATGGAGTTGGATAGACTTTAATCAAAATCAAATTGTGGTTAAATGTTCAAACGATTTTAATACTAAAAGCAGAAAAGAACGAATTGTTCCAATGTCTGAAAAGGTTAGAAGAATAGTGATGAATCGCTCAAATAATTGTGATGAATCAAATGATAATTTTGTTTTTTATAACACAAGAGGAATGAAGTTAAAAGAAGATTATGTATGTAAGCATTTTAAGAAAGCTGTTAGAATTTCAGAACTAAATGAAAGTATTCATTTCCATACCTTACGTCATTCCTTTGCTTCGAAGTTAGTACAAAAAGGAGTTTCATTATATATAGTAAAGGAATTGTTAGGACATGAAGATTTAGTTACAACTCAAATATATTCTCATTTACAGAAACAAAATCTATGGGAAGCTATTAATATAATCTAGGTTTGGTGGCCTTTTCTTTCCACTCCTCATGCTTATCATTCCACTTTTTAGAGTATCTCCCCAATTTGGCAGCTTGTCTCGGATGAACAAGTGGCAGCAATTTAATTTTCTTTCCATCAAGTACAATTTCTTTCTGGATACCATAAACATCATTTAAATCAAGTCTATACTTCCCACCCGACAGTGGATTTATAAATTGCTGTATCGGTTCATCTCCAAGTGTAATAATAATTTCTGCTTGAGATTTTTTCAATTCATCAAATATTTCTTTTCTTCTTAAATCATCTATTACTCTATTTTCGACATTTGCGGGTCTCATGTTTTGTTTTATGAGTTCAAATTTCTGAAAAACTTTTTCATTTCTTTTTACTGTCTTTTCCTGGTCTGGATTTATCATACTATATGGAATTAAATCACATAGCCAACAATCCTTTCGTTTTAGTTTAATAGGTTCCAAGAAAAACTCATCTAGTGCAATTCCAGAAGGTCCATTAAATTTTTTATCTGCGGGATAAAGCTTTCCCGCCCCTTTTGGTAAAATAATTTTACTAATTTCTTTTTTTGCTTCATCTTCATTTCCATCCCAAAAAATTCTTGTTTCACTTGCCACAGCTAATGCCCTTGCTAATAATTTACCCTCAGCATCAATCCATTTTGCATGTACTGCACTCGCATAAACCCCAAGAACAAAAACTTTTTTAGGTGTTTTATCAGTTTGCTCAACTTTCTCGACTATTTGCCCGAAAGGAAAATTCCACATCTCTTCCATACTTCTCTCCTATATATTTTTTCATTTCATCTATACTATCAAATTTTATCACTGTAATAATTTCATCTATAGTTTTTTTGTCTTTTATAGAATCTAAAAAATCAACTAGTGTTCCCGAATCAATTATCAAATAATTTTTTTTCTCTTTAATTCCATGAAATATTCCTACACCAGAGTAGAATTTGATTATTTCAACTTTTTCAAATTGGTTTTTGAATTTATATCCAAAAGGATATTTGGTAATTTCCATATAATAATTTACTCTTTTTTTAGATTTTGGACGCTTGGACACAACTTATCAACATTTTTATTTACCAATCATTTTCTCCCCTTTTTCCGTCCACCCGTCCACAAACTACTGACAACCGATACTTGTCCGCCTCTGGCGAAACCGACCACCGACCACTAATTCAAGCTGCTTCTTTCTTCCCCTCGCCCTTAAATTTAATACTCCTTTTCGCTCCCGACTTACTTTCCTCTACCTCATATCCTTTTATTCTCGCGTAAACCTTCAGCCAGCGAGTAAACTTACCTTGAGAAAGTTTTTCGTAGTCTGAATATTCTTTCTTAAAATCCTCATACAATTCTTTCTTGTCATATTCCTTAGTTGCTTCAAGGTTTTCGGCAAACTCAGCAAACTCTGAGGAAGTCTCGTCAATTAATTGTTTCTTATTGATATTTACATACTCATAATAGACTAAACCTCGGCTTAAATAAAACTGCAAACATTCTAACATATAACAGTCGAACTCATTCCATTCATTTTTAGTCCATCCGTCAAAGAATAATTTTCCGAAATCGAAAATCGGTTTATGTTTCATGCTGTAGTAATCCGAAAACTCCACAATAAACTGTCTGTCCATTGTTGAATCATCAACTCCTCTAATGGAGAAATTCGTGGTTACAACTACCTTTGGTGATTCGCTAAATTTTAAAAATATCTCATCTTTATTTTTCTTCTCAATTGTTATTCCATCAGTTATTATCGAGAATAATTTTTCAAACGGAAACTTTGCGCTC
>Ga0194127_10006523_pt1 | contig 13219 bp, 8 predicted proteins | sample TA2KigC100mmetaG_FD_148624 | JGI IMG/M metagenome (GOLD analysis project Ga0194127, IMG submission 148624) | Freshwater microbial communities from Lake Tanganyika, Tanzania - TA2015036 Kigoma Deep Cast 100m | ecosystem: Environmental > Aquatic > Freshwater > Lake | place: Tanzania: Lake...
CCAGGTCTTCAGGCAAATGGCACTCCTCTTCTGCGTCGTGCGCTTTGGGTCTTAAATCTTTAGCAGCATACTTGCTCACAGCATCCACTAGCATTTTTTGTTCTTCAGATGGTTCAAAAGAATACATGCTCCTCTCTCCTTTGCTCTTTACAAGCGTTTATCAAACCATATACTTGAATAAACTTGGCGCGCTCAGCTTGATACCCATCAGACAATTCGACAATACTGGTAAGGTTGTCGACCATTTGTACTTAACAGGTTGGCAACCTGTAACAAACCTCGTTGGTAAAGATACTCCAGGTGAGCGCCAGCTTCTTCTAAAGCAAGCAATACGTTATAAAAATGCACCTCCCCAAATAACTGTTTAGAAATATCTGCAACCGTGTGAGGTCGCGTTAAATAATCCAGGATGGTATCCAAACGTTGACGGTGAAGCGCACGGATATCCATCACTCGCCCCGCCAGGTCTTCAATTGGTTCTTCATGACCTCCCAGGGTCAGGCGTATCCCTTGTGCCCAGGAAAGCATGGTATCCAATGATTGCAAATAATGCGTCAATCCTGTGAATTGGGTAAGCGTTTCGGGTGCCTGGTGTGGGCTGGTATCATGTAAAACATGGTCTCCACTAAATAAGATGTCGTGAAGACGGATGATCACATGCCCGGCACAGTGACCAGGAACATGCAACATCTCAAAAGGACCAAGTTGCATTCCCTGGGCTTCGTAAGTGAAATCAACTTGTACTGAACTATACAAGCTCTTGGTTACCTGATATAGATTGATCAAGTGGGTGCGCAAATCATCATCAACTCCGGATTCGTGTAAAAATTCATCCAAACGCCTGGCTACAAAGATCAGGCGTTCTTCATAGTGTGTCAGGTTGTGTAAATCGAGCTCGTGGACGCCAATTTTTGCATTTGTCTGCGGGCGGATATACCCCAAGCCGCCAAAGTGGTCTATATGACCATGTGTAATCAGGATATGGGTCAGGTTGGATAGGCTAACAGGAATACCGGTCGTAATTGAGACCTCCTGCAAACCACTCTCCAAATGGTCATTGGACACACCAAAGCCGGAGCCGGCGTCCACGAGCACACGGTACATTCCACTCGCGGGGGTATCAAACAATACCAGGTAGCTATTGCCCCATAACATGGGGAAAAGCTGCATCGGGATGCGAAATATGCGAGCACCTTGAGATGACACCACCTCCTCAATTTTTGGAAGCAAGGGTTGGATAAGCACATTCAAGATAGTTTCTCCTGGGATAGCAACCCATTCAAGAAAAACCCGGCATACTCATCCGCCAATTCGCTGGGGGAAAGCATTCCATCCGAGCGATACCAGGTTATCGTCCAATTAAGTACTCCCAGGATGGTACGGGCTGCCAGAGCGGGATCCTGGCAGATAAAGACCCGTTTTTTCTTTCCCTCATTCAGTAAATCGCGCCATAGACTCTCAAAACGATCTCGACGTGGGATATGTTGTAACCGGTATTCCGGATCTAGAGAACGATGTTCCAATAACAATATGGAAGCCAGGTCGCGCTGCTCCAATAACGTTTTTAGATAAACATGGATTCCATAGCGCAATTTTATATCCGGTCTATCTGGTAAATCTACCACGCCTTGCATACGCTCGATAAGCAAATCCAGGGCACGGTCAAGCAAAGCGAGTAGAAGTTCTTGTTTGCTGGAGATATGATGATAAAGACTGGCTTTTTGCAATTTGACGGCTTCAGCAATATCCTGCATCGAGGCTGCATGATAGCCTTTCTGGCTGAAGATATGTGCAGCGGCATCTAGAATCTCATCTCGAGTCATGTTATCCTACCGAACGGTCGGTAGTTTAAGCATAGCAAATATTTTTAACAATGTCAAGTTAAACACCCTCAATTTTGCTATCGAGTTTATAATACAGACCTTAAGAACAGTATTCGATTTTCTGGAGGTTTCTATGCCTGAAACGATCCTGGCGGCGGTCGCCTGGCCCTACGCTAACTCCCACATTCACGTCGGCAATATTACCGGCTCCTATCTACCGGCGGATATCTTCACCCGTTACCATCGCCTGAAAGGCAACCGGGTATTGATGGTTTCCGGTTCAGACGCACACGGTACACCGGTAACTGTACGCGCCGATGCTGAAAACACGACTGCCCTGGCGGTCTACCAAAAATATCATACCGCCTTTGTGGAACTTTTTCTTAAGTGTGGGTTATCTTATGACTTGTTTACCAGCACCCACACCTCCAACCACTTCAAAGTTTCTCAATCGATCTTTATAGCGTTGAAAAACAATGGCTACTTATACACCGAACGCCAAAAGCAATGGTACGCTCCCAGCCAGGGACGCTTTCTGCCGGATCGCTATGTGGAGGGTACCTGTTATATTTGCAGCTACACCAACGCCCGCGGCGACCAATGCGATAAATGCGGCAGCCTGCTAGATGCCAGCCAGTTGATCGATCCCCGCTCCAAGATCGACAACTCCACACCGGAACTATTGGAAACAGAACATTTTTATCTCGATCTTTACAAACTCCAAACTCATATTGTCCAGTTTTTACAGCAGCGCGAATCCTACTGGCGACCGAATGTGTTGCGACAATCACTGGGGCAAATTCTAGCAGAAGACTTACACGGCAGAGCCATCACCCGCGACCTGGATTGGGGCATTCCGGTACCCGTGGATGGTTGGGATGGCAAATGCCTGTACGTCTGGTTCGAAGCAGTGATCGGCTATCTTTCCGCGGCAATTGAGTGGTCTTTTCTGACCGGCGAAAAAAATGCCTGGCATGATTGGTGGCACAATCCACAGGCAAAAGCCTACTACTTCATCGGTAAGGACAACATTCCCTTCCATGCGGTGATCTGGCCAGGTCAATTGATCGGTTCTGGAACTGAATTCAACCGCATTTTCGAAAATGTCGGGCAGCAATCTTTGACCTTGCCGTACGACGTACCAGCCAATGAATTCATGAACCTGGAAGGACAAAAAATTTCTGGCAGCCGAAATTGGGCGGTGTGGGGTCTTGATTTCCTCTCGCGCTACGATCCTGACCCTCTGCGTTATTACCTGACCACCAACATGCCAGAAAGCAAAGATACCGACTGGGATTGGCAAGATTTTCTTAACCGCAATAACAATGAGCTTGTTGCCACCTGGGGTAACCTTGCCAACCGTATGTTGGCTTTTGCCCATAAGAATTGGGATGGTCGTGTGCCTATCCCCGGTGAGTTGCGCCCCGCTGACCAGGAGATAATAAACCTAGTTGCTGCGGGATTCCAAACAGTCGGCGAAAACATCGAAGCAGTGCGCTTGCGAGCAGGGCTAGGCGAGGCGATGCGCCTGGCGGGTGAAGTGAATAAATACCTGGACACCGCCGCCCCCTGGTTCGAAATCAAGCAAGACAAAACCGCAGCAGCTATCACCGTGTTCACCGCTTTGAAGGCAATCGATTCGCTCAAAGTGCTATTTGCCCCCTTCCTGCCCTTCACCTGCGAAAAGCTGCACACAACCCTGGGATACACAACCCCGCTGTTTGGCGAGCAGTACACCCAGGCTGTGCAAGACGAGTTAGGTGAACACAACGTGCTACGCTATCGCCCAACCGGCACCAGCGACCAATGGCATGCCAGCCAGCTTACCCCTAACCAGGCGCTTCAGCAGCCGGCGCCACTGTTCCGCAAGCTCGATAATGAAATCGTCGAGCAGGAACGCGCCCGCCTGGGCAGCAGTTGACCAGAATTATTCGGATATTCTTAGGAGAGCATCGCGTAGACGGCGCAACGCTGTTTGGGTGGTCTGCTCTTTGACTGCCAACCGGTCGCCGGCATAGAGTTCGTTCCAGGCTTCGACTGTATCGCCAACACACAGGGCGATCCAGGTAAACCCGACCGGCTTCTGAGGCGTCCCGCCGCCCGGTCCGGCAATCCCGCTGGTGGAGAGGCTGATATCCGCGCCGAACCGCATGCGCACCCCCTGCGCCATTTCCAGCACCGTCTCCCGGCTGACCGCCCCATACTGTTCCAATGTGGCGACCCGGACACCCAGCAGGTCGATTTTTGCCTGGTTTGCATACGCCGTCACCCCACCCAGGAAATAATCCGAAGACCCCGGCGCGTTGGTGATCTGATGACAGATCAACCCGCCAGTGCAGGATTCTGCCACCGCCAGTGTCAAACCAAGCTGGCGCAGCAACTCACCCACCTGTTGTTCGAGCGTGCTTGTGGTCATGGTTAGCTATTATACCTGGATGGTAAAGGCATCGTTATAATATTAGCCTATTCTTGCCAAACGAAATTATTACATGTAAAATTTCCCAATGTGTGGTGGATTTGTATAATCACCGGTATTTGCTCAATGGACTCAACACAATCACTACAAAGCAATGATTACCCAACTTGCCAGTATACATATGCAACATTGTGTATTTACTTGCCTGACAAAAGCGATCCAGAATCAATCTCAGATCAACTTGGCGTAATCTCTTCAAGAACCCAAATCATAAGGAGAAATCTGGGAAGACAGGAAAAAATATGGCAAGCAGATCGGAGCTTTTTTGTTATATGTACATAGACTAAACCATTCAAAATTATGAGAATAATCCCATCAATAAGTATCCTTATATTGTTTCTTCTGTTTTCCGCCTGCGGCACATTTATCGCAAAACCGACAGAAACACCCGTTCCGACAGTAACGAAGTTACCGACCCTGACCTCAACGATGAATCCAACCAGCACCCCTACCAGGGCATCGACCGCCACTCCAACCAAAAAACCAACCAAAACCCCCAAAATTGAAACCGAAACGGCATCTGTTCCAGTTTTACCCATGCCATCTGGAAAGCCTGTGGCAAATTGGGAAGGTATCCCCATTATGCCCTTTGCCCTGGCGGGTGAAGCCGACAAAAATACGTACAGTTTCACAATCATATTTTCTGTCGATGGAATCCAAAAATTCTACGCCAACGAGATGGCAAGGCTTGGCTGGGAAGTCTTAGCCAGCGGGCAAAGCCCTAACGGTGCTACGTTGATGATTTTCCAAAAAGGGGTTGAAATGATAACCGTGTCGATCATCCCCCAACCCAACGAAGTGATGTATGTGATGATCGTGAAATAGCTCAACCCAAGCCACGAATTTTTTCCCTCTCATGCCCGCATAAATAACACCTCTACCTCGTGTTAAAATAACTCTATGACGGACGAAAAGCACCCATTCGATACGCTGCTCAACAACTTACCAACCAAACCTGGCTGCTATATCATGAAGGATAGCCAGGGTGTGGTGATTTATGTTGGTAAGGCAATCAATTTACGCAACCGTGTACGCTCCTATTTTCATAATAGTGCACAACTTCACCCACGCACACAACGCATGGTGCAAAAGATCGCTGATATTGAATGGATTGTGCTGGAATCGGAACTTGAAGCCTTGATCCTGGAAATGAACCTGATCAAGAAACATCGCCCACACTATAACATACGGTTGAAGGATGATAAAAGATACCCCTACATAAAAGTACATTGGGCAGATGCTTTTCCAAAGGTCACCATCACCCGTCAGATGATACAGGATGGCTCACGCTACTTTGGTCCTTACACCAGCGTTTGGGCAGTGCACCAAACCATGGACTTGTTGCGAAGAATATTTCCATACCTGTCCTGCGACCGTGTGATCACCGGTGAAGATGAACGAGCCTGCTTGTATTACGACATCAAACTTTGCACCGCTCCTTGTATTGGTGCTGTGAACCAGGTTCAGTATCTTCAAATGATCGATGAGTTATGCCAGTTTTTACAGGGTCGCACCGAAGACATCGTTAACCGTCTCCAGACTGATATGCAAAAAGAAGCTGAGCAGCTAAATTTCGAACGAGCTGCTCTAATTCGCGATCAATTACGAGCAATCGAGAATGTGGTCGAAAAACAAAAGGTGATTTCCAGTGAGTATATTGATTCGGACGTCATAGCCATGGCACGCGCCAATACTGATACCTGCATCCAGGTATTCTTTATCCGTGGCGGCAAATTAATTGGTCGTGAATATTTTATGATGGAGGGGACCGAAGAGTCTCCTGATGCTGGTGTAATCGCTCAATTTATCAAACAATTTTACGACAAAGCAGCCACCGTCCCCCCCCAGGTATTACTACCGCATGAAATCGAAGAAGCGCAGATCATCAAACAATGGTTGAAAAACAAAACCGCAGGCGACAGGTTTGAGATGATCATTCCCAACCAGGGACAACAACGGGAATTGGTGGAGATGGCGGCTGAAAATGCCGCGGATACTCTGAGTGTCCTCCAGGCTCGATGGCAAGCCGATACCCATCGCCAGGAAATAGCATTACAAGAATTACAAGAAGCGCTTATGATGGAGCGACCTCCCAACCGAATCGAATGTTATGATATATCCAATATCCAGGGCACTTCAGCGGTAGGGAGTATGGTTGTTTTTGAGCAGGGTGTACCAAAAAAAAATCTCTACCGGCAGTTTAATATCCACTCTGTAGAAGGAGCAGACGATTTTGCCAGCATGGAAGAGGTACTAACCCGCCGCTTTAACCGCTGGAAATCAGCACAAGAAACCGGAGAGACACCCGGCAAGAAACCTGATCTGGCATTTTCCATTCTTCCAGACCTGCTGATCGTTGATGGCGGTAAAGGACAACTCAACCGGGCGATTAATGTGATGGAAAAATTTGAACTTAACGATATATTCCAAATTGCTGGATTGGCAAAACAAAATGAAGAACTTTTTTTACCCGGGAAAATCGAATCCCTGAACCTCCCGCGCCAATCCCAAAGTTTATACCTGCTACAACGCATTAGAGATGAGGCTCACCGCTTTGCTATTACCAACCATCGTAAGCTGCGAACCAAAAAAGGTCTCGCCTCACAATTGGACGCTATTCCCGGGATTGGACCAGCGCGTCGCAAGATGCTAATTGACCATTTCGGCTCGGTTCAGGATATCCAGCAAGCAAGTATTGAAGAATTATCTGCCACTCCTGGTATCACATTGAAACTGGCACAGACAATCAAAGCTACCCTTGGGTTATAAGAATAATATTGAGAAAAATATCTTGGAGTTATAGATGAGCAATAAAAAACAAAATTTAAGCAAGCGAGAGATTCGTAAACTACGTACTCAACAAATCTTGTTCAGCCTTGTGGCGCTAATGATAATATTGGTTATGGTAATTGGGCTATTTGCCAAATATTAAGCAGATAGAGAACGTAATCCGTTTAACTATCGAGCAATTCCTGAACTGCCTGGCTAAATTCACTTACCGTGAATGGCTTTTGCAGCCAATGGACAACCCCTTTTTCAAGCAATTCCTGGTTTTTATCATCCATCGGGTGACCGGTGATGAACAACATTTTAATGTCTTGGTATTGATCGCGTAGAGTAGTATACAATTCCAAACCACCCATCTCTGGCATGACCACATCGCTAACCACCAATTGCACCTTGTCATGATCAGCCTGGTAACGGTGTAAAGCCTGTTTACCATTTGCAGCAGTAATCACGCGATAATTATATGCTTCTAATAATGCTTGTAGCGCCTGGCGGGTTGCAGCATCATCCTCCACCAGGAGAACAGTTGTGCCAACACCATCCAGGCTAAGAGCAATGTCATCTCCAGAAGCCACAGCTTGTGAATCTTCCATTAAGGGTAAATAAATGGTAAATGTTGTTCCAGATCCTGGCTGGCTTTTAACATCAATATATCCGCCATGCTGCTTGATAATCCCATACACTTGAGCCAACCCCAGGCCTGTGCCCACCCCAGTGGGTTTGGTAGTAAAAAACGGTTCAAAAATATGGGTTAAATTTTCAGAGGAGATGCCCGCCCCAGAATCACGCACTAAAACCCGCACCCATTTACCTGGAGTAAGATAATGGTAGGCAGGGGTATCATCAGAACGTAAGGTGTATTGATCCAGATCAATATGTAATAAACCACCTTCCTGCATGGCATCACGAGCATTGACAGCCAGGTTCATAAAAACCTGTTGTAAACGGGTAGGATCTGCGTTGACCAGGTAACTGCCTGGCTGGTAGGTTAATTCTAAGTGGATTGTTTCGGGCAGTACCCGACGCAACAATTTTTCTAACTCCTTAATAAATGGCAGAATATCCAACGGGCTTTGCTCCATCACTGACCTGCGGCTGAAATCCAATATCTGGCGAATAAGGCTTGAAGCGCGTTGTACCTGCTGTTGAATAATCGACAGGCGATCCTTACTGCTGGATGAAAGAGTTACATCATTACGCAATAAATCCGCATACACCAAGATTGCTGCCATAATATTATTAAAATCATGAGCTATACCGGCAGCCAGTTGTCCAACGGTTGCCAACCTTTCTTGCATCTGGATACGAGTTTGCGTCTCTTTTTCTTGGGTCACATCTCGCAGCATAATCACCTTATGCATTTGTTCATCCACTAATTCAGCCTGGACTTCTATGAAGTAAGGTTTTTGCTCAGCAATTCGTATCTCCACTGGCAAGAGTCCCTGGGGGCGTTCAACCAGTTCCTGGATCGAATAATCTCCCAGGCGAGAAATGATTCCATCCCGAAAATCACAATCCAGTAACGCAAGAATTTGCTGCCCAAGCGGATTTACAACCAGAGCCCGGTTCTCTGCATCCAGTAACAAAACTCCATTCGGTAGATGCTCGATTAATGATTCTAAACGTCTTTTTTCGGCCGCCTTGATAGTCTCCATCCGTTCAATCGCACCGGATGCCTGGTTGGCAAAGGTCTGAAGTAATCTTGATTGATTTTCGCGATTTTCTTTACCTGGATCACTGATGATTAACCAACCTCGATCTCGATTGCTGATTTGAACAGGCACATGAATTAATGCGGGTAACCGGTGAATAGCTTTACTATCAGGGTGAAGCACTGTAAAGGCAACATTTTGTTCAAAATCTACCGGGGTAATCAAATTTTCATAGCCTGAATTCTTGATTAAATAGGTGAACAATTGTTGAATGGCTGATTCCGATAGTGGCGAAAACAAATAGAAACATAACTGCTGGCTTTCAATATGTTCTATACAACCCGCCATGAAGGTACTTTTCGTTGCATTAAAAAGATGACCCAACAATAGTTTAAAAAGATCATCGTAAGAAATCATAAAGCCAATTTCCTGGCTTAATTCAAAAAACTCGGTCAGTTCAGCAGTGCGTTGAGATATTACCTGTTCCAGGTTTCCAGCATATTGTCGCAATTGTTCATACAAAACAGCATTTTCCAATGCTATGGAAATTTGCCCCGCCAATACCTCCAACAATTCCATATCTTGAGGTCCAAATTGGTCAGGAATACTGGATTCAAGATTGATCACGCCTACAACCTTACTCCCCCTAAAAATTGGAACCGCCAGTTCACAACAAGTTGCTGGATTATCAGCGCAATAATCCGGATCCAAATCGACATTTTTTAATAATGCAGCTTTACCTGATCGGGCAACGCGTCCAATTACTCCACGTGTAATAGGCAATGAAACCCCTGGTGGTGTATCACCATAATAGGCTCGTTTTATCAGATTGTCTTCTTCAACCAGGAAAATCTCTACCAGGGGATAATTTGACAATCGTGCCAACTGGTTGACCACTTCATCAAGAAGCTGCTCCAACTCCAGGCGTTGGTTAAATGTTTGTGCCAGGTTTTGGATTAATGTAATCTCTGCCAATCGACGGCGCGTTTCCTGGTAACGAATAGCATTACTCAACGCTAAACTTACCTGCCGACAAATACCTTGTAGTAATTCTAAATGATCTAGAGAATATGCCGAGCGTTGCTGGTGCTGCACTGTCAGTACACCTAAAAGCTGATCTCCGGATAATATCGGTGCAGATATCGCAGAACATACATCATCATCAATGCTGGGCACAAAGAACCAACGTTTATCTTCCATAACATCGGGAATATACAAAGGTTGCTTGTTCTCAGCCACCCACCTCGCCATTCCTTTTCCCGGCGGAACGGATAGCAGCATGTCATATTCATCTGGAGAAATGTTTTCGCGTCCGATCAAGGCACGTAGGCTAAGAGCATTTTGTTCCACATTATAGAAGAATGCCTGACCAACCAAGCCTCCAAGAACATCCGTGGTTAAAGAAATCGCGCGGTTTAATATTTCATCAATTTCTAGACTTGAGCTCAGGTCTCGACCGATATCATACAACAAGGATAGATGCCGTTGTTCACTTGCCACCTGCTGGTAGAGAAATGCATTTTCAATGGCAATGGCAGCCTGATCCCCTAAAAGGTTGAGTAAGTGTAATTCTGACTCTTGGAAAGAACGGGGGGTTTTGTAGGCGATATTCATCACCCCTGATACCCCCCGACCAATTTTTAAAGGCAGCCCAATAATCGCTCCGCTCCAATCCTCAGGCTGGTCTACAAATAGAGGATGATTGCGCATATCGGACACAACAATCGTTGTGCCACTGCGTGCTACACTCCAGGTTAATCCTTCAGGCCTAGGGTCAGAATATGGCTCTGCTCTCAACCCATCTGCCCACAAAGCAGCGCCAAATTTCAGCTTCTCACCATTTTCTTTTGATAACAAAAAGATATGCGAGTCATTCGCTCCCGGCAGTATGCTTAAAGCGCTGGTAAGAATCGCCTTCAGTACTTCTTCCAAATTCAAACTTGCGGTAAGGCTCAAACTTGCCAGTCGCAGTGTTTCCAACTCACGTGCACGTTTGCCTTCGGATTCAAATAAACGTGCATTCTCTATTGCAATGGCAGCATGAGAAGCAAATGATTGCGCTAAAGCAATTTCATCCTCTGTGAAACCATGAGATGAGATTCGATCCAAATTGAGCAAGCCAATAGCCTGATCGCGCACTTTAAGAGGAACTCCCAACCACGATTGGATATGTCCACTTAAGTGTGTTGGTTGCCATTTAGGATCGCTTTTTACATTGGTTATCACCAAAGAAACACCATTTTGGAAAACATATGTAGCAGAATTCAATGCATGGATATCAAATGAGATCTCCTGTACCGCAGGTTTTTCATAGAATGTATCATAGCCACGCCATGTTTTAATCCTCAACCTTTGATCCTCAAGCAGCATGATATTGCCACTATCAAATGGCGCTACCCTGGCAACCTGATCAAGCACTGCATCAAGCACCTGATCTAAGGATAAACTGGATGCCATGATCCTTGCTGCGTCAATCAGTGCTTCTGCACGCTCACGTGAGCGGCGCTCAACATCGAAAAGGCGCGCGCTTTCGATTGCCAGTGCAGCCTGGCTGGCAAATGTCAGCACCATTTCGCCAGTTGTCTGGTCATATGCCCCGGTTTGCTTGCTATCAAGATTTAAACATCCAATAAATTTCCCTTTGACAAGCAATGGTGCACCAATCCAGGATCGAATGTATTCAGATCCTGGGGCTACAACCCAGCGTTCATCCTGGTATGTATCCGGTATGACAAATAATTGTGGATGCTTCCACTTCATTTCCATAACGTGTGTGCTCAGATCGTGGGTGATTTGACGCGCCAATTCGATATCTGGAAACCCTTTACCTGCTGCCAATGCTAAAGTGCCATCACCCTGCAAGAGATGTATGGCTATGCTATCGTATCTTACAACCCTGCCTAATAAATCCAAAATCCTTAATAACACTTCGTCTAAGCCAATGGTTGAGGTGAGCAAAACACCTAACTCTTGAAGCGCTTTGGATATTGAAAGTTGTTGGCGTTCCGCCTCAAAGGAACGTGCATTCTGGATGGCAATTGCCAGGTGCTGGGCTAATAACTGCGTTTTTTGAGCATCATATGGGGAGTAAAAATCTACCTCTTCGTGATCCAACATTAATGCGCCGGTCATTTTTCCACGTGAAATGATCGGGACACACATAAATGAACGAACATGTTCTGCACCAGGTACCCAAATCCACCCTGGGTGCTGGCGTACATCCGGAATAATAATCGGTAATAAATCCTGCGCCATCTTATGAAGGATAGGGCTTTCCCCGAGCAGTTGACTGGCTTTTTGGCTGGTATATTCTTCATTCTTGTACCCAATACCAGCAATCAGATCCGGTTGCCCTTTTAGATCCATCAAAATCACCGATGTGGTATAAAAATTTTGGACTCTTTTTAGTTGCTCCAGGATTCTTCGGATAACTTCATTCAACTCCAGGCTACCACTCACCACCTCCGCAACCTGGCTCAATAACTCAGCTTCTTCTCGGGCGACCCGTTCTGCCTCGTACAATCTGGCATTTTCGATCGCTATAGCAGCCTGATTGGTAAAAGATTCTGCCCAATGTGCGTGTGACAGGTTATACGCACCTTTCTGCCGGCTATCTAACGTGATATAACCAATTACTTGGTCACGCACAATGAGTGGCACACCCATCCACCCTTGTACGTAATCCGTATTTCCCCACTTCTTGAACCGAGAATCCTCCCATGCATTTTCCAAAATCAAAGGAGCTTTTGTGTGAAGTATCTCTTGAAAGAGACTGTTATCGGATGGGAACTTTTTCCCAAGAACCAATTGGTTATCCGGGAATCCCCTTGCGGCAACCCCCAGCAAGCTATCCCCTTCCAGCAGCATAACTGATGCCGAGTCATATGGCACAACTCGCTCCAATTGGGAAAGGATTTCTTCCAAGACCTGGTTTATATGCAAGGTGGAGGATATGGAAACCGCAGCCCTGGTGACCGATTCAGCTTCCTCTCGAAAAGCTCTCTCCACTTCCAGTAGCCTGGCATTTTCTATTGCAATGGCTGCCTGACTGGCGAACAGGATCAGCAAATCCTGATCTCGATCAGAAAATTTCCTTACCCTCCCATCAGTCAACACCTGCAAGACGCCGATGACTTTTCCGCGTGATTCTAGCGGCACCGACAATACTGCTTCATCAGGATACTGATCCTCAATCGTGACTATTCTTCCAGGAAAATCGCCATATCGATGAATATTAAGCGGCTTGCCGGTTTGTGCTACCCAGCCAATTGCACCTTCCCCCACCTTGATTTTAATACCTTTGGTAGCTGATGGCACATGATGAATTTCAACCCATGGAATGACCAATTGCTCTTGATCATCCATTAAACTCAGGCTACCTCCATGAGCATTTAATAATTTTATGGCTGATTCAACAATTTTTTGCAGTAGAACAGGCAGTTCTCGCTGAGCAGCGACATCCAAAGAGATGGAATGCAAAA